>Ga0208767_1000580_pt1 | contig 30468 bp, 48 predicted proteins | sample VirMetDEL_Mar_21_FD_184514 | JGI IMG/M metagenome (GOLD analysis project Ga0208767, IMG submission 184514) | Aqueous microbial communities from the Delaware River and Bay under freshwater to marine salinity gradient to study organic matter... | ecosystem: Environmental > Aquatic > Marine >... | reverse complement strand
TTAGAACGTCTGCGGATCGGAGTTCGTTTGAGTGGCTTGGTCGAGCGTTTGAGTGGCGAGCGTTTCAATCGCCCAACCCATCCAGGAACGCCCGTGCCTTAGTTAGCTGTGCATCCAGTTCGCAGTCTTCGGCATGTTCCTTTATTAGTCCACACGACACGCAGTACACGGCATTCCCGTCATCCAGTAAGTCAACCCACTCCACAGCAGCCGTAGCGTCCACCAGTTGCTTGATTACTTCGGTTGCTTGGGCGAGTGTGCCTGTGGTTTGCAGGATCAGCGCATCGGGTGTTGCTGGTGTAGTTTGCTTAGTCATCTTTAGTTCCCTTTGTAACCGCTGCGTAGACGGTTAGGCAGCCTAAAGCAAAAGCAGCGAGAGCGATAATTGCTAACGCTATTTCCATTGCTAAATTCATCTCGTATTCCCTCCAGTGTGTACGTGTTCGCGTCCGCTGGTGCAGTCGCAGGTGTCTACGGGTTGCGTGGTGGGTTGCGGGTTCACAAACTCTACGCAATCACACTTCCTGCAAGACCAATCCTTCTTTCCAAAGATACGCTCTCCGTCATGGTGGAACAGAACGTGTCCACAATCGGGGTCAGCACAGGCGTATTCCACATGCGTGAATGGCTTTGCGTCACCCGCCTCAACCGTAGATTCCTGGCTTTCCATACGGTCTAGGGCTGCTGTGAGTCTCACTTCGACGGTCGTTATGACCGCAGAGATTGATTCTCCGTAGGTTTGTTGCTTTGGTTGCTCAGCCGGTGAAAACTTCCAAGACCCAGCCTCAGACTCAAGTTTTCTAGCTAGGTCACGCAGCGGTTGCAGGTTGGGGTTCATCCGTTTCGTTCTCTGTGTTTACAGCCCTAGTCCGATTTGACCTTCGGGGATTGTGTTCGTGTTCTGAAAGCAATGGCATGTCGAGCAATGCGCCTTCTTCTTGCGTGCTTCCCAGCGTCTACCATGCAGGACGTAAGTAGCCATATTGGTCGCAGGGTTCTTGACCGTCTCGATCTCCCAGGCGTCGCGCAGTTCGTCTATTCGTGACGCTACACGTTTCGCACCTGAGATCGTTTCCAGTCTCTCGACATTCACACCGGTTCCCTTGCTGGCGTACAGGTATTCCAGAATGGCGACTGACTGCTTAGAGAAGCGTTGATAGTCGTTTGGGGTTACGAAGCCCTCACCGCCAATACGTTCAATCCGTTGCAGGATTTCAGCCGGTGAAAGTTTCTTGAAGTTCGGTAGTTGGATAGGCATGTTGTGGTTCTCCTTTGCGGGAGCCTATCCCCGCTATGGCTGGTTGGTGGTTAGTTGTGGTCTGTTTTAGTCCATCCATTAGTGCGCTTTGCCTCTGCGAGCAATTCTTTCATTTCGGATAGTTGCTCTTGCCCGTCTTCGGAATCCCAATCGAAATCTTTGTAGTGAGTTTCGAGGTTCTTGCGGTAGTCGGTGAGGTATCCAAGTTCGTCGAATTCAGATGCTATTGCTAGTGCCTGTTCTCGGTTGCTCATTTGTGGTTCCTTTGTTGTGGTTTCGTTTCCGTATAACGAATCATACCATCGACAGGGAGCAAATGCAAGTAGTTATTGATTAGACTTCTACGGGATCGGATTTAGCAGTCATTCTCTGCGCTAGCTTCCAGTCCTGCGTTCCCTCGATCTGCCTGTTTTCTTCGACTCTGGCGAAGTGGCGTTCCAGCATCTGGTCGTTTATCTCGTCGGCGCGTGCTGGCTGATCTTCTTCCTTCCATCCGACAGGAACGTTACGTTTCGCTGACGCTTCAAGCTGCTTCATAACCGTAGGGAAGTTCATCACGTTGTTGTCGATGATGTACTGGCGGTGCTTATCTAACCACTCGATAGGGTATTCGGGATATTCCTCTGCCCATTCTTTCAACTGCTGAATGTCGCGATTATTCAGATGCCCTTCTGGGTTCAGTTTGATGCCTACATTGTTGAGCATCGCCAAAGTTTTGCTGGTGAGTTGGTCTAGTGACATTAGATGTTCCTCGGTTTTGCACCTATAAATGTGTTCCCTTTGTTATGAGCAACAATAAACGCGAATTCGTGGTCGGCTTCACAGGTCATGTGGATGCGAACCTGATTGCCGCGTGTGCCGTATTCATCATTCGCTGATGCTTCGTGGTCAATTATTTCCACCAACCCAATATGTGTGTATTCAAATCCACATACGGGACAGGTAATCCATTGCCTGTATTCTTTTGAGTAGTCACACTCTTGAACAATCATTGTGGTTCGATTTCTTTCCTGTACTCAGCAAGCGCGGCAGGGAATTGTTCAACAGACATATCAGCAGACTCTATCCACTCCACGGTACGCCAGATACTAGTCATGCGAGACAGTCTCACTTGAAGTCTGGTGCGAATATGATTTATCGAGTAAAGAATTCCTAAAGTTTCTTTAGCTGCATCCTCGGCATTGTGATCAGACAACCATTCAGCCATTCGCTCTAACTCGTCGTCAAAGCCACCAGTTATCAACTGATCCGGTTCTTGGGAGTACAGATAATCAAAACTTCCACCGCTCATTGTGGTTCTCTCTTTCAATAGTCAGTTACTAGAGAGCCTTTCCGGTTGAGGGAAGTGAGGGAGTAAAGCCCCCCTATATCCCCCCCAAAAAAAGGAATCTGAATAACCGCATTAGTCTCCTCAGTCCGATTAAGGCATCGCCAGGGTTTCAACACCTAGCTGATCTTTTACTGCATTGGTTGGATAGCTGTATTCGGTTCGGACTATGTAGCGTGCATCCCGTATATCGGTCGCTCGGTCGCTCGCCCCACTCGAAATTCAGCCAAAAAATAACCCCGCTTCGAGTCCACGGTGCTTGTACAAATAGTGTCGGCTAGTTGTCCGTAGACCCCATGAAGCGGGGCTGCAAATATTCTAACCGATACCGTAATTATTCGTACAAGCACCTAGTACTCTATCACTAATATTTGACAGGTAAAACCGGAAGTGGCGCACGTGCCTTGAAGAACGGTTTGATCATCGCATCGTAAAACGATTCCTTTGGCGGTGCGTCGTGCAATTCCCAGGTCTGACCTTTTCGGTATTCATCAATTACTCGGAACAGCGTTCGAGAAGATACACCATACTTTTCGACTAGCGGTTTCATGTAAGGCTTGCGCTGCCGTTTCAACTCTGCGTAATCGGCACAGATAGCAGCGTTGCGCTCGTATCGCTTCTGAGTCTCAGTGGTGTTGACGCATTCGCTGTACGGGCAACGTAAGCACGATTCTGCGAACTTGCAGCCAGTGTCTCGGTAGATACCTTCGCCAATATTGTTTTCTGCGTAGGTATCTCGCCTATACTCACCAACAACTGAGCCTTCCCAAAAACTGGGCATTCGGTCGTTATCGAATCGACTGTTCAAGATTTCTAGTTTAGTTCGTGGCATTGTGGTTCCTTTCGGCTTATTACAGCGGTCGTATAGACACTTTATTAGGGGCGATAGGGTGGACGTTTATCATTCCATACCCTTCGATGATTAGTTCACCGTTCTTTGGGGTCACAAAGACGTGTGATGTTGGTCTTTTGCCTAGTGCAATCCCTGTTGTTCCATCTGTGTTGCGAGGGTCTTTTATTACCCCTTCAGCTTCATACAGTTCCACGCGCTGTCTGAGGTCGTCTATAACTTCCTTCTGATTTTGAATTCGGTCTTGCGCCCATCTTGGGAGGTTCTTTATTCGGTCTTGCATTACGCCTGCTCCGGTTCGATGTAGGTAACGGCTGCATCAATAAATCGTTGTGCGTCCTCGACGGTCTTGATCGTTGCTGCGTCTATCCACGGCGCAGGTATCTTCCCATCGTCTATCAGCATCTGAACAACCTTGTCGTTTTCGATGCTCATTCGCGTGCCGATCTGCCCGACCATCTGGCGAATGTATCCCTTCTTTTCGGATAGTTCTGGGTCAACAGGTGGCTTCGGTGGTGCGGGTCGGTAGTAATCCCGCTGCTCGTTATTAGCGTCGTTGTCTGACTCGTTGGCGAGTAGCAATAGCTTCTGAAGTGCTTGCTTCTCTGCTGCGGTCTGCGCTTTGTTGCTCGCCTTGTCGCTGGTGTCGATAGCCTCACCAAATGAAGCGACTCGGATGGATTCATGACCGTCGGTAACTTCCCAAGTCACGTTCAAAAATACGTGCGTGCTGACACCGCCAGTCTTAGTGCTGCCGAACTCGATCTTGGTCGGCTCGATGCTGGTCGGGAACATGATCACTTCGTACTTCGAGAATAGCGGTGCTACGTCCAGCAGAATCTCGTTGACCTCGACGAACTTGAAGTTCATTCCTCGGTTCTGTCCGGTCTTGGCGAACGGTTTTACTTCGCCCATGATCTTCGCAATTTTCTGGGCAAGTGTTGTGGTTTCAGTCACTGTTGTGATTCCTTTCTTTTGTTGTGGCGTAATTTTACGCGATTTCAATATCTGGCTGTCGCTCATTTTCGAGCGGTTCCCACGGAAAAACCATGAACCAACCGGCGCACTCGTCACATGAAACGGAATGCCTCTCGCCGTGGTCACGGCATAGTTCAAAACCTGCCTCTCTACGGGTAAGCAACTTCGCTCGTTCCCCGTTGTATTCTTTGTATTCCTCGCCTAGCCGGTAGAACACCCGCTCCGAGTCACAGCGTTGGCGTGTGCCGTCCTCGTACTGGATAACCCAACGTGGTCGGCTAATGCTTTTGACAGTTGCTCCCATCGCCCCTGCGTACCTGCGACGAGCCTCAATCCAGCCAGCTTTAGTGTGTCGAATCTCTGGGTCAACCTGCGCCCAGAAGTCAGCAAAGGTGTATGGCATTACAACGCTACCTCATATCTCTCGACAATCAGGTGACCGTAATCGTCTAGTGTTGCGTTCGCAATCTTGGTTCGAGCGTGCGTCACGCCTTCGGCGACCATATGCACCGTCAAGGCTGGTCGCATCCATTCGAGGTTTTTCTGCGCTCGTGCGTGCGTGTCTGAAGTTGCTGGAAAGCGTAAGAGTTGCTGCGTTGCGTGGAACTCGTCGATACGCTCGCCCAGGGTTAGTTCAATGTGATCGTCGCCGGTTGTGAAGTCTGTAATGGTCATTAGTGGTTCCTTTCATCGGCTGGTGTTGTGGTTCGTTGCCGATATGTGAATTATGCGCTTGTTAGGGCGCAATTGCAAGCGTTACTCAATCTAATAAATGAATATGCTCGACGCCAGCGGTACAGTCGCAAGAGTTGTTCTCCAAGCTGGCAAGTGCTTCTTTGAGTTCATTGATACAGCATTGAGTGGCTCCGCTAGCAGAGTCGGTTAAATAATCGAGTTCTATTTGCCAAAATTTCACAAGTTCGTACAACTTGTTGAGGTTGTTTTCGTTAGTCATTGTGGTTCCTGGTGTTGCGGTGCTTGTGGCAGTAACGAGCCTTCCCACCGCCGTATTGTCTAGTTCCTCGGAATCGTCGCTTGCACTTAGGCTTCTTGCATTTGTACACAGCACCTAGTTTGCGCGGTTTGTGCTGACCTGATGCTGCGACAATCTGGCGCACTCGTTCACCGCTGATACCGAAGTGTTTGCCTATCTGAGCGTTCGATACGTCGTGAGCGTTCGAGGTCGCCAATCTAATAATGTCGATCTTTTGCTGTTCAGTAATCATTTGTGGTTCCTTTCGTTTGTTGTGAATACAAGTATATACACATCGGGAGCAAATGCAACAGGCAATGGCACTTAATATTGCGGGGTTGTGTCGAATGGGTGCTGGATAATGTGCCAGCGAGTGCAACGCTTTGTTTGGGTAGCGGTAATATGTACGCAGGAGAACCGCAACAGATATGAACTGCCCTAAATGCAAAGCACCTGAACCTAACCTGAACGATCAACACGGCGAGCGTATCGTGTGCATGTCCTGCGGGTACTGGGCTGAAGCACCTACGAAGCAGCAGTCAGCAGAATCCAAGCGTGTTCTAAAACAAAGGCTGAAGGAGTTGAGTAGGTGACAGAACCACAAATTACACAGGTCAAGATCGACACGCTACTCCCCTACGCCAACAACGCCCGCGAACACACTGAGGAGCAGGTAGCGCAGGTTGCAGCATCTATCCAAGAGTTTGGCTGGACTAACCCGCTCATCATTCACGGCAACACGGTAGTAGCTGGTCATGCACGCCTAGCAGCAGCACGCAAGTTAGGACTAAAAGAAGTCCCAGTTATCGACCGCTCTGATATGTCCGAGGCGCAATGGAAAGCCTACGTCCTAGCAGACAACCAGCTAGCCCAGAACGCCACCTGGAACGATGGTCTGCTTACGCTCGAACTGGACGCATTAGCAGAACTCGACTTCGATCTTGATTTGCTGGGCTTCCCTGACCTAGATGCGTTGATGGGCAACGATGAACCCGAAGAAGGTCTAACCGACCCAGACGATGTGCCAGAGCCACCAGCCGACCCGATTACTCAACCTGGCGACTTATGGATATTGGGCGAGCATCGTTTGTTATGCGGTGACTCGACGGACGCTGAGAGCGTGGCGTATCTGATGGACGGTGCGAAGGCTGACATGGTATTCGCTGACCCCCCTTATGGGATACAGCATTCAGGCGAAGGCATTGATGGTGCATCAGTAAGTAACGATTTTGGCGAGATACAAGGTGATGAAAGCGCGGACATAGCGCGCTCTTCATATCAGTTATTTGCCGTTGAAGATTGTTCGCTCATATTTTGGGGCGCAAATTATTACCCTTCGGTTCTAATGGATGGGTACGGCTGGATTGTGTGGGATAAACAGCGCGAGGGTGACACGTTCAGTGGTGCAGAATTAGCGTTTGCGAACAGAGGCGTTCGGCTTGATGTATTTCGTCATAAATGGCATGGCATGATAAAAGACAGTGAGCATGGTGAAGGGCGAGTGCATCCAACACAGAAACCCATCGCTCTCGCTGAATGGTGCTTTGAGAATTACGGCAACCCACAAATCATCCTCGACCCGTTCCTCGGCTCAGGCACTACCCTCATCGCAGCCCAGAAAACTGGGCGCAAGTGTTACGGTATAGAGATAGACCCGATCTACTGCGACGTGATCGTAAAGCGGTGGGAAGATTTCACAGGCAAAAAGGCTGAACGGCATGGCGGGACGGAGTAAGAAGAAAAAGAACGAGACATTCCCTGCGCACGCGCCCGCGTGGTCGCTGCTATTCCTACAAACGCTAGGCGCAACCGGCAACGTGTCCGCAGCGTGTAAGGCTGCCGATGTATCAAGAGCGACAGTCCACCGTCATCGAGCCAAATATCCTGAGTTCGCAGAGGCTTGGGACGACTCATTGGAAGATGCACTCGACAAGCTGGAAGGCGTCCTGTGGAAGGAAGGCGCAAACGGTCACATTCGCGCCATCGAGTTAGTTCTAAAGGCACGTCGCCCAATATTCAGAGAAGGCAACAAGCAGGAAGTCACGGTCAACAATAACAACGTAAACCTTGTCAACGGCGATGACCCTCTGGATGTGTTGCACGCTAGGCTGAGCGATATGCGAGAACGCATGATCGAAAGCGGAATGATCAACGCACAGATCGCAATTATGGAAGCCGAGGACGCCGAAGCCAGCAATTCCAAAGCCTAGTTTTTGAAACTGTCCACAGCGTTTTAGAATGCGTGCCAAATTGGTAATTGATTTGGAATAAAAAACCCCGCTTGTAAGGCGGGGCTTTCTTTGGCTGGTTGGTGGTTAGCAATTCTTGCAGGTGGGCGTTCCTGCATCGACACTGTGTACGAGGTTGGTTCCGTATCGACCGAACTCAACCTTGATACCGCATGTTGTCTGCCAGCCCTTCGTGTCACTTCCGACTAACTCATGACTGCCCAGATCAGTGATTCCGCTTATGGTGATTACTACGGTCATTTCGTGGTTCCTTTTTGTTTAGTTATCGTTCGTTGTGGTATCAATTATACACGCATTAGGAGCAAACGCAAGCGTTATTTGTGTGGATATTAGCTAACTTTGTAAGCCAGATCAATGTGACGGTTCCAGAAGCCTCGTGGATTCCAGTAGGTGTCAACGATTGAACCGTCGGCAAGAACTGCTTGTACGTGACCAGGGTTGAATAGAATCCAGTTTTCGCCTTCTTTCCAGTCTGCGAGAACATCGACCATCTTCTTATCGTCGTAATATCTGCATTGCCAGTGGTCAAGTTGTTCGTCAGATTCTTCCTTGTTGCACTTGGCTACATCGTGAAGGATTTGCGTCTCAATTTTTTCCAGAGTAAATCCTGCTTCTCGTAACTCATCGGTCAAGTCGTGGGCGTAAGTAAGAGTAGTTTTAGGTTCGATGCCGAATGCGCTTGCAACAGTGTTGGTGCAGCGATTGGTCTGAATTGCTCGTGGCATCTTTGTGGTTCCTTGTGCGCTTGTTTCGTTTCCGTATAACTATTATACGTATGTCGGGAGCAAACGCAAGAAATATTTATGCCAATTTAGAAAAATAACAACACAATGTTTGACTTGCTAGAATTTGCGTATGACCACGGTTGCAATTAATCCACTCGTCAACTGGAGCCAAGCCGAACTGCTGCAAGCAAGCGGAAAGTTGGACAACTATTTGGCGTCGCTTGACCGTGAAGCTGCAAAGCGTCTTTTGTTCGATATTAGGTTCTGGGGACGTCCCAAGCAGATTATGCCCGAAGGTGACTACCTTACTTGGTTGCTCATGACCGGCAGAGGCTTCGGTAAGAATTGGGCGTTGTCGATGAACCTGCTGCACAAGATCGAACATGAGGGATACCGGCGCATTGCCCTAGTCGGTCGAACCGTTCCCGATGTACGCAAAACCATGATTGAGGGTGAATCAGGCATCCTAACCTTAGCCCCAGACTGGTTTCGTCCTGAGTACGTGCCGTCGAACCGTGAACTTATCTTCCCTAACGGCGCAATCGCCACCACGTACACCGCCGTCGAACCCGATCAATTGCGCGGTCCTCAACATGACCTAGCTGCCGTGGATGAACTGGCAGCGTTTAGGCAGGTGAACGGAGAGCAGGAAGCATGGAGCAACCTTAAAGAAGGACTGCGAATCGGTAAGCAGCCACGCATCATCGCTACGACCACGCCACGCCCGACGAAGTTTATGCGTGATCTAGTCAAAGACGATCTAACCGTGGTCACCGGCGGTCACTCTGACGAGAACAAAGCCAACCTGCATCCGTCGTGGTATTCCAGCGTGATCGAGCCACTCAAAGGAACACGCCGTGGCAGACAGGAAGCGGAAGGCGTGCTGCTCGAAGATGTGGAAGGTTCGCTCTGGAAACATGACGATATAGACCGTGACCGTGTATCTCAGCTTCCGCCAGGTGTCGGTCTTGTCCGAGTAGTTGTCGCAATTGACCCTGCTGGTGGTGGCGGTGACGAGATTGGGATTATTGCAGCAGCCAAAGCGTCAGACGGTCATTATTACGTGTTGCACGACCGATCTTTATTTGCGACACCGGCACAATGGGGCTGGGAAGTGAAGAAGTTATACGACGAGGTTCAAGCTGATCGAGTAGTTGCAGAAAAGAACTACGGCGGTGATATGGTAGAAGCCACTATCCGAAATGTAGAAGGCGGTGGCACAATGTCGTACAAGCCAGTCACCGCTAGCCGTGGCAAGGCTGTTCGCGCTGAACCTGTGTCAGCACTATATGAACGTGGTTTGGTTCACCACGTAGGTATTTTCCCAGAACTTGAAGATCAGATGACAACTTGGACACCTGATTCACCGGATTCTCCCGACCGGCTTGATGCGCTGGTTTGGGCAATTACTGACCTCATAGAAACAGCATCTCAAGGCGTGTGGTAATGTCCCGACTCACAGATTTCCTCTCACGACTGGTTCCGAATCGCAACATTCCGATTGAGGAAATACGACAGGACGCAACAGCACCGTCGGGCTTCGACCAACCGGAGCAACCTGACCGATCTTATTTCAGCGCAGCAGATCAGGGTTATCGCAATAACGAGTTGGTGTTCGCTTGTATCAACGAATACATCACATCAGCCTCAGAAGCGCGCCTTATCGTCGGCACACGTGACCAAGACCGTAACTTCATCGAAACAACAGACTCACGTGCGTTAGAACTGCTCAACGAACCAAACCGCTCACAGGATATGACTGCGTTCCTTGAACAGATGCACATGCAACTGCTCATCGGTGGCAACGCTTACATGTATAAGCCAACGTCAGATATTGGCACGCTGTCGGGCATGTGGTTACTGCGTCCTGACCGAGTCCGAGTGATTCCAGACACGATGACCGGCTACCCGCAGGGCTGGTATTACACCATCGACCACAAAAGCACGGTGATTCCCGAAGAACTGATTTCACAGCACAAGGTCGTTGACCCGTTGAACGACTGGTACGGTCTGGGAGCGTTGCAGGTACTAGCCAAGATGGTCAACTTGGATATGAGCGCAACCGACTTCGCCAAGTCAGTTTTTGAAAACAAAGGTGTACCCGCTGGATTCTTGAAAGTGGCGCGCCGACTCAACACGCAAGACGAAGCCGACGCCATCCGACGTAACTGGCACGCTCGGTTCGCCGGTAAAGCCAACTGGCAGCGTATCGGTGTTTTGGACGAAGATGCCTCATACGAGGAACTTGCATCCAAGATGACCGATATGGCAATGCCTGATCTTCGCAACCTTACGGAGTCCCGTATCTGTGCAGCGTTCGGAGTCCCGCCGATTGTCGTTGGTGCGAACGTCGGATTACAAAACGGCACGTATTCCAACTACGCCCAGGCTAAAGAATCGTTCTGGGAAGAAACCTTGATGCCAGCCTACAAGCGCATTGCTGTATTTATGACTCGTTCGTTGCGTAACACAATCGAATTCAGAGATATGGAATTCTCATTCGACTTCTCAGGCGTTCGTGCTTTGGCAGAAGATCGAGAGCAAGAAGCCAACGTCCAAAAGACGCGCTCAGAGGCAGCAGCGATATTGATTAGAGTTGGTTACGACCCTGATTCAGTAAGTGAAGCATTACAGCTTCCACAAGGCTTGCTTCATACAGGGCAACTTCCATCGGCGAACCCGTCCACGCTCAACGCTATCGAATCTCCAACGATTGAAGTGCAACCGATTCGCAACGTCAAAGGCATGGCAGAACTTGAACGCGCAACAGCGCGCGAATATGACAAATCTGTCGATGAACTAGAAAGTGATATTCAAAAGGCGTTCAACAAGCTAGGGCGTGACGCTGACTCAATCATTGGACGAGCAATTGCCAATGACGAAGCGGAAGCGGAAGTAGTAAAGGCTGCCCCTACGTTTGGCATTTCGGGCGAGACTTTAATTCCTATTGAATTTGATGCTGTACTGGCGCAAGCAATCGCACCGGAACTCCGCAACGTCGCAGAAACTACATGGGGCGATGTAACGGCTGCCGGTGTGTTGTCCGAGGTGTCGTTCAGTTCGCAGGAAGGTCTTGTCCGTCAGCAATTAAACGGAGCCACCACGCGCGCTAAAGAGGTCAACGCTGTTACTCGCAAGCGCATCAATGAACAGTTGAAGCGGGGTGTGAACCGTGGATATTCACTCAGGCAGATAGCCGATGGTGTTCCAGGTGAAAATTTCAACGGACTGAGAAACATCGTCCGAGGAATCCCAAGCAATCCTGACAAGATCAACAGGGCGCGAGTCATCGCTAGGACTGAGGTTCGCTGGGCGCAGAATCAAACGACTGCGCTGCGCTACAAGTCCAGCGGTGTGAGCGAAGTAATCATTTCAGACGGTGACGAATTCGATGAAGCCTGTGCTGCGGTAGACGGCACTCGCCAAACAGTGGATTGGTACGCCGACAACCCAATAGAACACCCAAACTGCACGCGCAGGGCTACTCCGGTAGTTGAGGGTCTAGGTGCATAACGTCAGGAGGAAAATCAATGACGGATAACAGGCACAATCTCAACATTCGTTCTTCTGACGATGGCGAGAACTACATCATCGACGGTTATGCGGTGATCTTCGACAACGTGGATTTGTACGGAACGAAGTTCACCAAAGCTACCGACTTTTGGGAAGCATCGACCTCGCCCACTCCACCGCTGCTGTACGACCACGGCGGGGATGCGAAACTCGGTTTGTCAATGATCGGTCAGGTTACGAAAAAGACCAAAGATGAAGTTGGTATTTGGTTCGAGGCACAGCTAGAGCGTGCGAATCAGTACGCCGAGGCAATCGCCACGATGATTCGGTCTGGCAAGATGGGCGTCTCGACCGGCACTTCCCCACACATGATGGCAATGGACGGAAATGTTATTCGTTCTTGGGCAATCATCGAAGTGTCGCTAACGCCAATCCCAGCAGAACCGGACACGATTGGACACCTTTCACAGCGGAAGTTTTCGGAAGCACTCGACAACCTCACGGTTGCGGTCGAAGCGGTCAAAGCACTATCATTGGATGGTCAACCTTCTGCCGGAGCCACCGAGGATGATTCCTCCGTCACTCCCACCGAAAGGCTTAACGCAACGTCGCTCGATCTGTTGATTCAGTTGGAGCAATACAAGCGCAGCCGTTCGGCTGTGGTATACAGGTAAGAAGCAATGTCACAGGTCTTTGACCCGACTACGGTTCCAGAGGTTACCGAGGAAAACCTTAAGAGCGCGGCAGTTTCAGCCAAGACGCTCGACGAGAAAGTTGCACACTCGACTGCCCTTCTCGAATCTGCACGAACTTACGCTGAAAGTTCGCCAGAGTCTGCACAGCGCATGCTCGACGAGGCAAAGCGAATCGACGCAGAGGTAGCACAAGCACGACTCGTAAACGACGCCATCAAGGGCTACGCACAGGGTCGCCACCTTCCACAGAACGACATTCCAGTTGTTGAGGGCGAGGAATACAACGCTCACGACAACAAGAAGGAATACTCCGCTAGCCACAAACCTGCTGGCTGGATAAAGGGATTCCCTGCTGCTGTTCAGCCTAAGTGGGTACGAAAGCAGATGGGAAGCACTCAGCAGGAAGAAGCTGAGGTTTACAAAGACGCTTTCCGAGCATGGTTGCGGGACAAGAGCCACAACGCAGAGAACTTCTGGCGACATGGCGACCCAAACCACATTCGTGCAATGGAAGAAGGCACAGACGCAGAGGGTGGATACCTCGTACCTGAGGACTGGCGTGAAGAACTCATCCACGACCCAGGCGTGCCTGGTTCAGTGATTCGACCTTACTGCCGAGTCATACAGACTTCGCGTGACGCTGGAAACCTTCCAACTTTCGGTACTGCTTCATGGGCAAGCATCGCTGAGGAAGCTGCTTACACCGGTGCAGAGTCAACCCCTACCATCGGTCAGGTTGCGTTCACAATCTTCAAATCAGGTGGACTTGTCCGAGTCTCCAACGAACTTCTTGAAGATGAAGCACACAATCTTCCAGCAACTCTGAGCCAGGTGTTCAACGAGGCTGCTGGTCGATACGAGGACGAGCAGGTTATCGGTGGTGACGGTACGACCGAGCCACAGGGACTGCGAACAGCAGCGGTTGCAGACGTTACCGCAGCATCCGCAACTTCCATCGTTGCTGCTGACGTAAACAAGCTGTACTGGACACTTCCAGCACAGTTCCGAAGCAACGGCACGTTCTACTCGACTTCTAGCTTCATGCAGCAGTTGACCAGCATTGGTTCAACATCTGCTGGACAGACGTTCGGTGAGGACTTAACTGCTGCTCCAGACGCTAGCTTCCGTGGTCGCCCTGCCGTACTGTTTGACGGTACTGGTTGGGATGACGCTGCTGCTCTGGCAACCGGTGAAGAAGTTGGCGCATTCGGTGACTTCACGAACTACTACATGATCGACCGTGTAGGAATTTCGATTCGCCGAAACGACTCCCTGTACATGGGCAACGATCAGGTTGGTTTCTTCGCTCGCAAGCGTGGTGATGGTCGAGTTGGTCTTACCAACGCATTCCGCATCATGAAGATGGGATAAACGCAATAACTGCGTGAACTAAAACAATAAAGGGGAGCGGGTTTCGGCTCGCTCCCCACAGCAGAGCAAGAGGACAAAAATGGCAGTAGCCAAAACAAAGACGGTCGTTGTGGTTTGCGTAAAGAGTCGCCAAATCGCAGACGACCGCTACATTCGGGGCAAGAAGTACAAGGTTCCTGTATCCATCCTCGAAACTTACCCAAATGAATTCGTCGCCGAGTCTGACTTGGTCGAAGAAGTTAGCGAATAGCCCGAACTGAGTAGCCTTGAACGGAGAGGCGTAACAGATGCGATCAAAACACGTATATGCAAGCGTTGATCTGTTCAAGGACTACTTGGCGGGTGACACCTACGCTGATAACTGGGCTGATGATATAACCGTCATTCGTACCATTCTCGAAAGCGCATCCCGCACAATCGAAGCGTATGTAGGCGACCGATCTTTTGCGCCGTACATATCAACACGCGAATACGACCTCGGCATTGGCGAACTGCGCAACCGGTCTGAACTACCAAGAGACAGTCACAGGATTTTGCCGACTGACCCCGTTCTAGGCGTTGTACCGCTCGACGATTGGCTGACCGCAATTCCGACTACCGTAACCGCATATGATGCAACGGTGCGAAACTCCAGCACAGTTCTCACCGAAGGACTGACCAACGACTATATTCTGGAACCGTACCCACAAGCCCCGTACCACACGCTAAAACTTTCAGACGATACGACGAACAATCTTTCACAAGGGCAAAAGACCCTAACGATTCTTGGCTCATGGGGCTGGCAAGACGAGGTACTTAACGGGGATACGTTGAACGGTTCGATCAACGCCACGGCAACAACGGTTATAAAAACGAACGCCGATGCTGGTATTTACCCAGGCGACACCATCCTTATTGACTCCGAGCAAATGTACGTGCGTGCAAAAAACGGAACCAACCTGACTGTATTCCGTGGCGTAAATGGCACGACAGCAGCCACGCACGCAGACGACGCAAACATTTATACATATCTCTACCCTGCTGACGTAGTCGAAGCGTGTCTGGCAATTGCACGTGACCGATGGCGCAGCCGTGAGGCTGGCACAACGGCAATCATTGGCGCAGGTGGCGCAACTATCGCCAGACCAGGTGCAGAAGTGCGAGCCATTCTTAGGGGCTTGGATAACTACAAGCAAACCCGTGATCTCGCAGGAATGTATTTCTAGATGGTCAACAAGACTGACGTTGAATTCAGTGGCGTTATTTGGTCATCCAGAGAAGTGGAAAAGATCATCGCCGAGGAAATTGCTGACCTTCTCGACTCTACTGCTCTAAGCGGTGAAGCCGATGTGAAGTCGCAGTTGTACCCTGGGCATGGTGTGGTGACCGGCTACCTGCGGGAATCTGTCACAGGAACCCGCATCGACGCACTCAACGCCGTCATCGACGCCGGTGAGGTTACGCAAGGCTCCAACGTCATATACGCCAACTTTATCGAAGGTCTATACAACATGTTCGCCAACACCTCACAGCGTATAAACCGAATGGGCTTGGGCAAGAAGCTACGTGAGAAAATAGCGGAGCGATTGAATGGCTGATCGAAGCGCAGTTATTGCACGCATAGACGCTCTACTGAAAACGGTTTCAACCCCTAGCTTTCAAGCGTTCTACGTTGGGGAACCGGTGCAGGTTCCAAGCAAGCCGGTCATTGCGTTTTGGTACGTGGGCGATGAACCGTATGTTGCTGGAGCCAAGACGCTTGGAAACGTAATGATCACCGAGCGCATCAGAATTCGCGCCTACTTCCCTGTCATTGCATCCCCAACCATCAAAAAGAACGTCGATGGTGAAATATGGGATACTGTGAGGAACGTAAAGGCAGCACTCAGAGGGGATTCCAACCTCAACAGTTTGGTGACAGACTTGGATTTGGACGATGCGACCGTTGATTATTTCCAATGGAACAGCGGTGCGGTCAACCGAATCGTTACTTTCGATTTGCTTATACACGACCTTGAAGCGGAGACGATAACGCCATGACAAAACGAAGTGGTCTGGGCAATCAACTTTATGTTGGAGGATACGACCTCTCAGGTGACGTCGGCGCATTGTCCAGCCTGGGAACACCACGGGGTGAACAGAACGTCACCGGAATCGACAAGAGTGCAATTGAGCGCATTCAAACGATGGTTGACGGTGAACTGACATTCGACACGTTCTTTAACGATGCCACCGATCAGATTCACGACGCTCTTGGCACGCTCCCAACGACTGACCGACAATGCATGTTCCTCGTATCTACCACTCGCGGCGAGCCAGCATTTGCGTTCAACGCAAAGCAAATGAATTACGACTGGACTCGTGGCGCAGACGGTACGCTGACCGGCTCAACTCAAATGATGTTGGCTGACGGAAACGTGCCAGCGTGGGGCGAGGCGATAGCGATGAAAGAGACCATCGCATCAGCCGGTGATCTGACTGGATATATAGACGCAGGTGGCGCGCAAACTACCAACGGGGTGGTTGCGTTTCTGCAAATCTTCACGCTTGATTCTGGAACGCCAACGATTACGTTGCAGGATTCGAGCGACACGACAACTGGTGACGATGGTACTTGGAATACTATCGGAACCTTCACAATCAACTCTGCACGATCTGCCGAGCGTCTTGCTGTCGCTGGCAACGTGGAAAAAGCCCTGCGCATCGAAGCGTCAGGGACATTCACTAACTTGGTTGTAGCTGCTGCGGTACGCCGTGGAACGGCTAACGACATTTAGGAGAAATCATGGCTAAAGAAAGTGGTCTTGGTGCAACGGTGTCGGTGGATGATTCCGGCGGGACGCTTCGAGACATTAGCAACGATGTGACCGACTTCACCATCAACACGCCACGCGCTGAGCAGAACGTGACCGGTGTAGACAAGTCAGCAAATGAACGGCTGCAACTTCTCGCAGACGGAACGTTCACTTTGAACGGTGTTTATAACGATGCTGCCAACAAGTCTCACGCCGTATTCAAAGACATCAGCAGCACGTCAGTAACTCGAACCGTAACCATCGCCATCAGTGGTCAATCACTGTCGATGGAAATGATCTTGGGTGACTACAGTCTGACACGATCTGCAACAGGTGAATTTACCTGGTCAGTACCTTGTGCGCTGGCTGATGGGACAGTTCCAACCTGGGCATAATCGAAACTAAATAGCCAGACAAATGCTTGGAGGTAAAAGATGGCTAAGAAGTTTACGGTCAAAAGAAAGACCCAAACACTCGAACTGACTGGCGACTATGAGGGCGGTGAAGTCGTTGTAGTTGCGAGCGCACCAATGTCGTTTCTGTTTCAAATTTCTGGCATGGACGAATCAGGAATGAAAGAGCAGGAAGCATTGGTGCGACGGTTCGGGGATGATCTGATTGTTAGCTGGAATCTTGTTGACGAGGACGGTAACGACATCCCCGCTAATGGCGATGGTGCTGTGACGCTCCCAGGCGACATTTTTAACGCAATCGTTACTGCATGGACACAGGCGATCGCCGGTGACAAAAATTTAGAAAGTCAGCCGAGCGAACAAAAAGCGTCGGTCTAGTCGCTGCCCCGCTCCCTAATGAAATACTTATAGCGGAGGCAGTTGACCAACTAGCGCAGCGGTACGGAAAATTGCCAACAGAGATTCTTGAAGCTGATATAGAGAATTTGGCAATCGCTAAACGTGCTGATCTAGGCGCATACGCAAGGCAGGGCAACAGTGGCAGCTAACGAAGCAAAGATTGTTATAACTGCGGACGATAAAGCGTCCAGTCAGTTAGACAGCATAAGCAAAAAAGCTAAAAGCATGAGAACAGCGTTTCTAGCTGTATCGGGTGCTGTGACTGGTGTGGGTCTTGTTTCGGTTAAATTCGCCAGTGATCTTGATGAAGCGATAAACAAAGCTACTGTAACGTTTGGCAACGCTTCCGGTGTTGTCAAAGAATTTGGTGAGGCGTCCGCTGCTTCGTTCGGTATAAGTGAGCGCGCTGCGAATGAGTACGCTGGTACTCTCGGCACAATCCTAAACGCATCAGGTCTAGCCGAAGGCGCATCGGCAGAAATGTCCGTTGAGTTAGTAAAACTTGCTGCGGATATGGCGTCCTTCAACAACATACCGATCGACGTTGCTTTAGAGAAGTTGCGCTCCGGTTTAGTCGGTGAAGTCGAACCGCTGCGTACTGTCGGTGTTTTGCTTAGTGCTGCCGAAGTGAACGCACAAGCGTATGCAGAAGGCATCGCAGAACAAGGCGCGCAACTGACAGAAGCCCAAAAGGTGCAAGCCCGTTACTCGTTGATTCTGTCGCAAACCACGGCACAGCAGGGCGATTTCACACGCACCGCAGATTCACTTGCAAACTCGACCAGGATTATGAAAGCGCAGTTAGAAGATGCTGCTGCGGAACTTGGTCAGCAATTATTACCCGCTGCTCAAAAAATCGTGCAAATAGCAAACAGTTTGATAGAAAGATTTTCTAATCTGTCATCAGGAACTAAGACAGTAATACTTGTCGTTGGTGGTCTTGCTGGCGCACTCGCAATGATTGGTTTGGCACTTCCTCCAATAATCACCGGTATTGGATTGGCGCAAACAGCAATAGGCGCATTGCGTGTTGCAATGATGGCGTTATATACCACCAACCCGCTTCTTCTCGCGTTTACTGCTATTACCCTCGCCATTGGAGTTGTCATTGCAAACTGGCATCATTTCGAGGGTGTAATTATCAAAGGGGTCAATTACCTCATTGAAGCGGTCGAAATGTACGCAAACACGTGGGTGTGGGTCATTAACAAAATCATCGACGGTATAAATACGCTTGGTTCGGTTTTCGGTGTAGAGATTGAGAAAATAGCCGATATAGAAATACCACGCTTGACAGAATCTATTGAAGAAGCTGCGGAGGTTATCGAACAAAGCAACGACGCTGTTATTGACTCTAACGAAATGGTTGGTAACAGCTTTACCCAGTTAGCTAACACAGCGGAAGAAGAAGCGCAGCGGATAGTTGATACTGCCAATGCTCGTATCGACTCTGAAATGGCGATAGTCAACGCCAACAAGGATTTCGCAGCCGAACAGATACGGATTCGGTCGAGGGTAGCAGCGGAGAACAAGCGTATCGCAGAAGAAGCACTTGCTGATGAGTTGGAACTTATACAGCAGCGCGAGGATGCACTAGAAGCAATACAGAAGGGCGAGCGTGAACGGTTCGAGGAGATCAAGCGTGCGGTGATGGGATTACCAGACGTTATTCAGACTGGCAGCGTAATAGGTGCTGACGTAATGCGAGCATTTAAGGACGACCAGAACGATTTGCAACGCCAACTCGACGAGGCGCGCGCTCGATTAGCGCAAGGTGATTTCGGCATCGGACTTTCGTCGGAAGAAGGGTTGTTGGCTGAAATCAAACGGCTCGAAGATATGTTGAACAGCGATCAGGGTCGTGGCGTGAAACTCGGTGAAATGATTTTGGCTGCTCGCGGTCATGTTCTTGGCGGTGCGCCTCCCATGCTTCCAGAAATGAACCAAAATCCTACGCATTTTGTAAGAGGTGAAAACGGAATGCAGCGGGAAGCCGTGTTTGGCAACACCTACGTGGTCAACGGGGATGTGTACGGCTTCGAGGACTTTGCTGACAAGGTGGAACAAGCACAGACGCAGAACAGGGATGCTGGAGCAATAAGGTAGTGCTAAGCCTCCCGACACGAACCATATCCAGAATCGAACTGAGCGATACTTCATCTAGCGAAACGCTCACGGTAGACACGTCGGGCTTGCCGTTCACAGCGCGCCATTTATTCCTTCGGTTGAATGTTTTAGGGTCTGGCTCAGTCGATCTGGAACTTCGCATCAACGCAGACAGCACCTCGATTTATCACCGCAACTATCTATCAGGCGCATCCAGTTCCACTAGCGCAGCCAAATACATCGACCAAGATTCTTTTGTTTTTAGCACTCTAGATGCGACGCTGTGGACAAATGAGGAATATCTATTTCCAGACGCTTTATCTACACGCTCGCACAAGAGTGTTCTGCGTGTGGCGGGAACGGGCGAAAATAAAGTTGAAGTCAGTTCCGGTCGTTGGGGTTCGACGGATGCAATATCATCTTTAGTAGTATTTCCAACATCGGGGACGATGGCTGCTGGTTCGGTTCTTGAACTCGCCGTGGTCGATGAAATGTACGCAATCCCAGGCATTGAAACGATATTGGCATAGTGAGGCAATATGGTCACGACATTTCTGCAAGTAAAAAATAACGCAGTCTCGACGCTTGCAGCGGACATTTCAGACGTTGCAACTTCGGTAACTGTGGCATCGGGCGAGGGAGCAAAATTCCCTTCTGCGTACCCGTTTCATATTTCAATCGACGACGAGATTATGTCCTGCACGAATCGGGTCGTTGACGTTCTGACGGTGGTTCGCGCTCAACAAAGCACAACCGGCGCAATACATTCTTCCGGTGCATCTGTCGCTCTGAACATAACTGCAAAAAGCGTTAGCGATTTGAACACGGCGGTGAACTCGCTGGAAAGTTCATCAGTCAGTTTACCGATTGATCTCACCACTGACGTAACTGGTGATCTGCCTATTTCCGAAGGTGGGACAGGTGCTTCGACCGCTGCCGATGCTCGCACAAATTTGGGATTAGGTTCTCTGGCTATTCAATCAAGCGTAGACCTATCGACCGACGTCACTGGTAGTTTGGGTGACGGCAACATTTCGAACGCTTTAACCGTTGATGGCGGTACTGTTGATGACACAGTTATTGGTGGCACGACGCCCGCTGCCAGTACGTTTACAACCGTCACTATCGCAGAAGATGGCAAGATTGATTTCTCGAACACCGCACCAGGTACGAGCGGTGATGCGACCGGCGTAATCTTCTCGTTTACTGCTGGAACGACGTTGGCTGTCGGCGACGTGGTTTACTTGGGAACGGGTGGCAAGGTGCTTCTCGCAGACGCAGACGCAGACACTACGATGCCAGCGTTAGGAATCTGCACCAGCGCAAGCACAGACACCAACCCAGTCGATGTGATGATTCAAGGGATTATGAAACTCACAGGCTGGTCGTTTACTGCTGGCGACAACATATTCATTAGTACGACTGCCGGTGACGTTACGAGTACCGCTCCGAGCGGAAGTGGTGACACGGTGCAAAAGGTCGGCGTTGCTACGGCATCCGACGCTGTGTACTTCAACTTCAACACGACGGAGTTAGTTCTTGCCTGATATTGCCACAATCAACGGCATTGATATAACGACTCTTGCTAGTTTCGGTGGAGTCGCTTTTGCTGATGGTCAAACGCTAGACGGTCAGAATGTTGCCCTCGTTAGTGACGCTCACACGTTCATCAGTTCGCAGACAGCGAGTGCTAGTTCGTCCCTGTCGTTCACCTCTGGCATCGACTCAACTTACGATGTGTACGAGTTTCACTTTATAAACATTCACCCTGCCACCCAGCACGTTCATTGGCAATTTCAGGCAAATGCTTCTGGAGGCTCTGGCTTCAACGAAACTATAACGTCATCGCACTTTATCGCTTATAACAATGAAGCCGGTACTGATACGTCACTTTCTTATAGTGCTTCTCACGACCAAGCACAAGGGACTGCCTATCAAAATATGTTCTACAACCTTGACTATGAAAACGACGAGAGTTGTTCTGGGATTTTGACGCTGTACGCGCCATCAAGTACCACTTACGTCAAGCACTTTGTTTCTCGCGTACAAGGCAACCATCATTCATCGAATTACTCTATGGAATCCAATGTTGCTGGTTATATAAACACAACGTCGGCTATTGACGAAATAGATTTTAAATTTAGCAGCGGAAACATTGACGCTGGAGAAGTCCGAATGTACGGGGTGGCGACTTCCTAATGGCTAAGAAACTCCTCGCAACACAAACCGCCTCAGCATCTTCGTCGTTATCGTTTACGTCAGGGATTGACTCAACTTACGACGTTTATGAGTTTGTGTTTACGAACATGCATCCTTCAACGGATGGTGTGAATTTCCAATTCCAAGTAAATGCGGTTGGTCAAACGGGTTTCAATGAAACAATAACCTCCAGTTTCTTTAGGGCTTATCACAATGAAACAACAGCAGCAAATGCACTCGCTTACGATACTCGATGGGACCAAGCGCAAGGGACAGCGTATCAAAACCTTACCTACACAACGGGAGCCGATAACGATCAGGCGTGTAGCGGAATCCTAAAACTATACGCACCCTCAGATACGACATATGTGAAGCAGTTTATGGCTAGGTTCAATGACGCTCAGAAAGACAATTACACGATTGATGATTTTTCTGCCGGTTACATCAATACAACCGCAGCTATAGACGAAATTAGCTTCAAATTCTCAAGCGGAAACATAGACGCTGGCACAATCAAGATGTTTGGGGTGTCCTGATGGCGTTGACTTACCTTTCATCTCAGACAGCTTCCAGTAGTTCAACCCTGAGTTTCACCAGCGGTATCGACAGCACGTATGACGCTTACGAGTTCCACTTTGTGAACATGCACCCGCAAACCGACAATGTGGACTTTATGTTCCAAGTGAACGCATCCGGTCAGACCGGATTCAATGAAGTGATTACATCGACATTCTTTCGTGCGTATCACAACGAAGCCGATACTGCTACTTCGTTGGCATATGACACTCGTTGGGATCAAGCACAGGGTACGGCATATCAACCCCTGACTTACTCAAATGGCTTTGATAGTGACCAATCGTGTAGCGGTGTACTAACTCTTTATGACCCTTCTAGTACGACATTCGTAAAGCACTACATTGCAAGAACCAACAACGCATATGAAGGAAACTTTACCATTGACAACTTTACTAGTGGCTACATCAATACAACGGCAGCGATAGATGAAATAAGTTTCAAGTTTGACTCAGGCAACATCGACGCAGGAACAGTTCACATGTACGGAGTAGGATAAATGGCAACACTTCAAGAATGGAAAACTCAATTCGAGAATGACAACCCTACCCTCACCAAGATGGTGGATGGGGAGTCGATTACGCTCACGCCAGACGAGTACCAAAAGATTATCAACGAATGGGCGCAGAACTCCTTCAATCAGGAACAAGAAAGAAATGTGCGGGAGAACGGTGGAGTGTCTGCTAACTACGCTGCGTACCGCAGGGAAGCCTACGGCTCCATCGGCGACCAGCTAGACATGCAGTACCATGATTCTGTAAACGGCACGACCACCTGGCAAGACCATATTGCAGCGGTGAAAGCCAAATACCCAAAGCCGTAAGCTAGAAAAAGAATTGCATTGGCTGAGTTCAACAATACCTATTTTAATGAGTCCGTATTTGGTGGAGTTGCAAGCCCACTCGCAACTGGAACTGCGTTAAGCGCACAGAGTCTGCCGCAGCTTGCAGGTGACGTCGTAATAGTCGCCAATCTTCGCGCCAACCCTGTTGCTGATACTGCTGATCTGGTCGTTGCGTTGAATAACGACACCGTGGACGGGAACTACGCTCGCCAGTACATCAGGGGTGATTCTGGAGTCAAAGCAGCGGAAAGCGGAAGCGATAGAAAAATCGGAGTCTGCCCCGCAGCCAACGCCGAGGCTAACGTATTTGGTGCGTTTGTTCAGACGATTTATAACGCGCCCGATTCTGCAAACGACGGTTATTCGCTTGCAATCACCGGTCAATCCGATCAAGTCCAAATCACATCGCAACGCCGTGACAACATCGCTGCGTTGACCAAATATGATTTGCTTCCATCGACCGGAGACGGCTTTGTAGCAGGGTCGATGTTTTCTGCTTACCACGTCCCGAAGAATGTAATTGCTTACAAAAAGCTAGAGAGTGACGCTGCCACCATAACGCTGCCGGTTTCCGGTGAATACCAAAATTGCAAGATTACGGTGTACGCCAGAACCGATGAAGTCGCTGCAACATCAGGGCTAGATATTCAACTCAACAGCGACACGACTGCTGCTAATTACGACAGTCAGGGATTAGACGGTGATGGAGCGACGCTTACAGCAGCGCAGAGAACGTCTGACCGGACGCTGTATGAAATACCTGGGGCATCTGCAACGGCTAACGTCTTTGGCGGTGGCACGACCACGATATTTGAATACACGAAAACTGACCGGCACAAAACCTTATTGAGTACCGGTGCTGCTGCCGAAGATGTTTTAGAACTCAACTCGATGCGCTGGAAAGATACATCAGCAGTCACGCAGATCGTCTTATCAGTGTCAGGTGGTTCCAACTTCGTTGCTGGTTCGTTGTTCGTTGTTGAGGGCGTTGGCAAAACTAAAGCCAATTGGGAAGATGACCAGTTGGACATTGGCACAAAAGTATTTGTCGATTGGGGCAACGACGGAAAGTACGACGGTACTTACGACAACATCACCTCGGATGTTTTGAAGGTATCCATCAAAGGCGGTCGTGACGTCGCCAGTTCGCTCACCGGCAAGGTGAAGGCTGCGCGAATGACACTCACGGTTGCAAACGACGATGACCGTTATTCCCCGTTCAATACTTCCTCAGTTTTGACAGGAAACCTTGTGCCGAATCGCTCGGTCAAAGTACGCAGCGAATCGCCAGTTGTTCGTGACATGTTCACCGGCTACATTGAACGCATTGCGCCGAGCGTGGGCAACAACCGCATTAAGACCGCAACGATTAGTTGTCTGGGCGTGTTCGGTCAACTGACGCAAAACGAAGTAAACATCCCGTATCAGGCGAGCATTACGAGCGGTGACGCAATAGACGATATTCTTGACGCTGCCGGTTGGAGTGCGACACAGCGCATCGTTGACGGTGGAACACAGACGTTCAAAAACTGGGAAGTAGATTCTCTCGAAGCTATAACCGCCCTGAGGCGTGTCGAGGAATCAGAATCAGGTCTGCTCGTTGAGACTAAAGAAGGCAAGATTGATTTCCAAGATCGTGACCACAGACTGAATTTGCCGAACATCGTGGCGCAAGCCGAATACTCAGATGACCCGACGGCGAAAGGTGTGTTGCGATATGAGTCGATCAGCGAATTAGACCCGCTGCGATTTATCTATAACGATTTTCGCGCCACCGTCAGAAAAAAAGCAACTAACGCAGGTGTGACGCTTTGGACACACTCGGAAGCGAATACGACCGGAGATGCACCTGCTATTGAAGCAGGGGACACCGTGACCTATTGGGCTAACTACCCGAACCCTGCAAGCCGTACAGACGGAACCGGCGTGGCTGCTTGGACTGCGCTGGTAGCCACTACGGACTACACAGCAAACGGCGCAAGCGACGGCACAGGAACCGACTACACTTCCGATCTAACCATCGTCGAAACCGACTTTTCAAAATCTAAAAAGATTCAGATAACAAACGACGCTGCCGTGACCGTTTATCTCACCAAGCTGCAATGCCGTGGCACAGAGGTATACGAGTTAGACCCTGTGACCGTTCAAGCAGCGAACGCCACCAGCCAGAGTGTTTATGGTCAACGGACATTCGCACGTTCTGATCTGGCTGTTCATATTCCAGACACCGCAACTGCGCAACAATGGGTGCTGCATAATCTGGCGTTATATAAAGACCCTTCGCCGATGCTCGGTATCAGCGTTACCGGTCAAAAGGATTTGTATCACGCAGTTGAAGTGCTGAGTCGAACCATATCGGATAGAGTAAACATTGAGGCAAACAATAACGCAGGGCTTGGAGTCGATGAAGATTTCTTCGTGGAAAACTGGGCTTATGAAATTGTCCCTAAACGCCTTACCGCTCATTTTGAGTTGTCATCGGCTTCTGCGTTCTCTGCGTTCTGGACGCTCGGATATTCACTACTTGGAAGCGAAACAAGGTTAAACCCAACATGAGAAAGCCTGACACTCCCGACGATAAGATCATCACTCACGAGGATATATTTAGGCTGCCTTACGGCGAGTTTGTCAGATACTCGGCTTCGCGAAAATCTATGCAAGCACCAGCGCAGGACGGCGTGACAGACGGCGAGATAGTGGCATACGTGAATCACGGTCGATGGATTGCAGAATGTCCAGACTGTGCAGGGGCGCAATTGGTGTCGGAAACAGAACGCCGGTTTTGGTGTTTGAATTGTGGAAACGCTGCTGTGAATTTTGCGTGGCGTCATGTTCGTATGCCTCAGAAACGCACCGCCATAGAAGCAGAACTGGTCATTCGCCCTGCTGCTCGAAGCGATCGGGCTATCACTCGAAACTGGTTGCCAGGTGAAACGGTGGAAGATTTGCAACGGGAGAACGTCGAGCATGACGTGGTCAGCAACACCTAAAATGGTCGTGGGCGATCTTATCGACGCTGCGTGGATGAATACTTATGTGCGGGATAATCTAGATAGTCTTGGAGCGCACGCGCACACTGGCGCAGCAGGTGACGGCAGTTCTACACTTACATCATTAGACCACGCAGACATTGAGCAAACAGGTTCGGCTTTAGGTGAACCAGCAGCAGGTCACGTTAGATTCGCTATGCACACAGACGGGACACTTAGATACAGAGCCAATGGCGATACTGAGAAAACAGCCTCAGTAATAGGACATACGCACTAATGGCATGGACAACACCTAAAACATGGGTCGATCAGGAAACGGTTTCTGCCGACGATTTCAACACGCAGATTCGCGACAACCTAGATTCAATTGCCGGTCATACTCACACCGGAACTGCTGGTGATGGGAGTGCAACGCTCGACTCGCTGGATTACATCGACCTAGATCAACAAGGTGCGCTGTCTGCCCCTGCTACTGGTCACACACGTTTTGCTGCGAACACTGACGGCACTTTGCGGTATTACGCCAACGGTGGAAGTGAGAAAACTGTTGCAGATACAACGCACACTCACACTCAGTCAGAGGGTTCTACAAGTACAGACGAGGCAAGTGGTTCCCAAACTCTCAATGCTGCCTATGGAGTTGCTGCACAAGCCTTAAGCCTCACAAAAACACCAAGTGATAGCACCGGAACTGCCCAATACGGAATGTTTATATCTGCTTGTATGAAAACGCAAGCACACGTTAGTACAACCGTAACTCTGTCGATGAAAATAGATATTGCTGGTTCAACCGTAAAAGAAACTTCTCATGTATTAACAGCTGGATCAGGGTACGACATACATCAAATAACACATTTTGAAATTGCAGGTGCAAACACGAGTACAACTTATGAATTTGATTTCAAAGGTTCTCCAGGTGGGTACGCAAATCAAAATGATTACACGTCTATGACAGTGACGGAAATAAGATGCCTGTAACAGTAAAAGTTTCGGTGACTGACAATCGTTCGTCGGGTGGAAAACGATTTCCTGTATCGAATGAAGAATTATTTTTAGCTTACGGTACGCCGTGGGATTTGGGCTTTGTTGGAGCGGTGGATACTTTATGTACTTACATAGGAAAAGAAGCCGAGATTACGTTTGAGGCACAAGACTTAACGCAGCAAGAGATTCTTGACGAGTGGGCGAACGTAATAGCATCTGATGACGTCCGAACAATTAGGAAAAAATGTGATGCGGCGGTAGCTGCTGCAAATAAAGCTGCTGCTGAAAAATCCTCTGAGCAATCTGGCGATTTACTAACGTCGGTCGATAGCATCAAATAAAGCGGAGTCAGAAAATGTCTGATAGCAGGAAAAAGGTTACCGCAGCCAAAGTCAATGCGGAACCTAACCCACACGAAATAAAAGAACGACCATCAAGGAAAAAGGCAAAACCCGCTCCAAAAGTTGAGGAACCCACAATCGACAAAAAAGCGGACGAGGTTGAAGTTATGGAACCGGAGCCACAGCGACGCCAGATCGAATCTCTAGATGATGCAAAGGCTGAATTCTGGGACACGGTTGAGCGGTTCAAAGAGTCAAGCGCAGAAGAAGTCAAAGACGGTATTCTGAAACTCGGCAACAGTTTGTTTCGTCGTGTACGGCGAGCGTTGGACGATTAGCGATGTTGTTTCAACTGCGGTGGCTTATAGGCGCAAGCGCAGCGTCTTTTATACTTGCTCTTATCAGTAACCAAATTCTGAAAGCCATTGGCGATGAAATAGGGGTGCAGACGCATCACGCCAGAGGCGGTATATTTGGTGCTGTTATGGGACTAGGAACGGGCGTTCTAGGCACACCTCGTGCGAAAAAGTCTGTTCAAGGTTTAAGGGAACGATTGTTCTCAACAGGAAAAAGCAAATAACCTGGAGGGTCTAAATGCTTGCAATATTCGGAAATGAAATTTTCCTCGGAGTGCTTGTCGGTGTACTTGTTATCGGCATTGGGCTTCACATGATGTTCGGAATCAAAAACGTATTCCGGTACTTCTTCGGTGGCAGCAAGAAGCGAGCCACAGAAGCAAAGGCAGAGGCAGAGTCCAAGACCGCCGAACCTGCAACGTCTAAAGCTGAGTAAAAGTGCTGCCGTGGAGACGCGGTAAACCGGAACGCTCGTTCAAGAATAAGTTTTGGCTGAGAGTCTTTTGGATTCTCGTTTTCGCGGGCGCGGGTTCTGGATACAGCTTTTATTTCAAGGACGAAATTTTCCAATGGTTATTAGCACCGGCGGGAGATAGGCTTTCACCGTTTGACGGTAAGCCGGTATTCACGTCGCCTCTGTCGATGATGGGGGCGACGATTTCGATTGTTATGAAAGGCGGGACGTTCGCAGCGATACCGATGATCGCTTACAGCGTCTTGTCATTACTCAAGCCCTGGCTCCCTGTTCAATTCTGGCGGTTCCTGACCGCTGTAACGATCTCAGCAATGGTGTCCTATGTTCTGGGCATCATGTTCGTGTATTACGTCCTGCTGCCAGTCGGGTTGAAGTTCCTGCTCAACTTCGGTTCAAACGTCGCTGTACCGCTTATCGACATAGGCAATTATCTTGACCTAGTTACCGCTCTAATGTCGGCAATGAGTTTCGTGTTCATGATTCCGACGGCGATGTATATTCTCGCTAGAGCAAGGCTATTGAGGTACAAGCATTTCCGATGGGGCAGGTTGCTGTCACCGTTGTTCGCCACGTTTCTCGGAATCATCCTGACGCCCACAGCGGACGGGATAAATTTCTTGCTGGTATCTACTCCGGTTATGGCGTTGTACGAAGTCGGTATGTTTGCTGCGTGGACGGTGAATCCAGAGGAAGGTAATTACCTGTGGTTCAAAACGATCAGCAGGTGGGTAAGGGCAATCTGGAATCGTATATTCTGGGTAGTGAGTAGACCGGTCGCTGCGTATCGTTGGGTGCGTAGCACGCTAATGAAGCATGGCATATGGTGGTAAAACACGGAATGAAGCGACGTATATTCTTTGGCTCGATCTTAGCAGCGAGCGTGTTCGCAGTAGTTATGATTGTGGACAATCGCTACTTCGATAGCAGAGCGTGGGACAAGCTACGAGGGTAGCCAATTATATGGCGGGTGCAAGTCCGCACCTCCAGGCGCGCACCGGCTCTATAACGGGTCGGTGCGTTTCTGTTTTAGGCAATTGCACCGAACAGCCAAAAAACGAATGTCACCACGACCAGCAGACCAATTAAATCTATTAGCGTTTTCCGCATGATCTTAGAAGTGAGTGCGCTTGCGGGGAGCAACGCTCAACCCGCTCACGACTTCCTCGGCAGGAACCACAACGAACGCACCGAGGCACAAATAATTGTACGGACGGATGGTGTTACCTTCGGGCTTCATGGCTTACAAAGCGTCAAATCAACTCCACAGTTGCGACAGACCGTGGTAACAACTCAAGCCTATCCAGATGAACTTGATGGTTTTGCCTACAAACACAATCAACAGGAACTTTTTTAGCGGATACCTGATGCTGCCAGCAGCTACGCCCATGACGTCGAACACTGGATTCGGAATAATGCTGGCTATGAATATGACTCGCCCTGCGTAATGAGTCATCAAAGTTTGAACTCTAGGGTAGAACCTGCTGCGTGCCAGCAAGCCCTTACCTCCCACACCCGCAGCGTATCCGGTCAACTCCCCTAGTGCTTCTGCTGACCCTGCTACGACTCCAACGATTAGGGGGTTCAGCCCGACCGCTGGTGTTGCAGCTACACACACCGCTGCTAAAGCACCGACGGGCAAAAAGAAAGCTGCCCCGACAAAGGCAGCTATCCATATTCCTGTGTAGCCGGCAGACTCTAGCACACTATTCGTACAGATGAAGTTGATGTGATTGGCATCCCCAATCACCAGACACCCTATTGGGTAGGCTAAGCAATCACGTGACAGTGATCTCAGTCTACTCCGTCACCCAAAACATTCATAGTGCTGCCCTAGAAAATCCTGTCGATCACTAGCCACAGCACAATGAGTCGCCACACAGCAGTCGAGTCCAACACGACAGCGACCCATGCAGGGACATACTTGTCGATCAGCCCGAACAATATCTGCAAAGGGTAACTAAGCACCCAAAACACAGGTGCGAGGACGCTCTCAGTCATACGCATTACTCTAATCATTTCCTGTTCCTCTCTCTCGCTGGCTCACCAGATCGTGTATCCGATGCAGAGCGATACCC
>Ga0208767_1000579_pt1 | contig 30504 bp, 55 predicted proteins | sample VirMetDEL_Mar_21_FD_184514 | JGI IMG/M metagenome (GOLD analysis project Ga0208767, IMG submission 184514) | Aqueous microbial communities from the Delaware River and Bay under freshwater to marine salinity gradient to study organic matter... | ecosystem: Environmental > Aquatic > Marine >... | reverse complement strand
CTAACCCAGTCATTAACAGTAATTTTATTATTGACAAAATGATTGCCGAAATGATTAAAAATACTTTCATTTATTTTCTCCACTAATGTTTGATATGATCTTATTTTGTATTTATTAGATACAACACTCAATGGTTTTTTTGTAACATCATTGATTAATGCATATCTATTTGGAACAGTTACTTCTTGTTCAGATTCATTATCAGAATCAATAAAATATATTTCCTTTTTTGCTACAGGAAATGTTACTTCTTCTGGTAATTCATATAATTTGTACGCTTCTTGTTTATTCATATATCCTCCTATTTGTTGGGTGGTAGCCCATTGAGAGCTACCAACCCATTATTCCTTACGCTTGTTTGGAAACTGATTCACTAATGTTTGCTACATAGTTAGTAGCTACATCAGCAATATCCTTTGGCGTAAGTTTCTTTTGTTTATCTGCCTCATCCATTCGACTACATGTACGAATGAACAAAGTAGTTGCAGAAGTCTTTTGACCCATAGGATCTAATCGACTTAACCCTGCATTTGTCTTTACTGCATGATGACATCTTTCTAATACAGTTGCATAGTAATCTATCATCTTGCCGTATTTATCCTCAATTCTAGTCTTGAGGTCTTTCTTTGTTTGTTCCATGATCAACATCCTTTCGTTTTAGTTCATATGGAAATTCTAATGTTTCTGGCATATGTTCTGTAATTGCATTAATTACGCCAATGCCTAGTCTTATTGGAAATGTTACCATTTTAATGGCTTCATTTGTTATGCTGTTTATACGCTTCATATTTCCTCCTCATTCGTTGATATTTTGCGTAAGTCTTGCGATATTCTTTCGCAAATTCTTTTGTTCCTGGTGTTGGATCTACATCTTCAGTTAACCAATTGTACGTTCCACGTAATGCATAGCCACCTACTGTATATCCAATAAACCTAATTACGTTCCACATTATCTACCTCCGTTGTGGTGCTGTCGCTGGTCGCAGCAGCATAACGTATTCTTTTAGCTTCATTCAATACATCATAAGTTAGATAATTAACGTCTACACCCAATACTTTACATGCTAGTGCAGCACGTCTTAGTGTTAATGAATTAATACCCATTTCATACTTTTGTATTTGTTGAAATGTAATTCCACATGCTTCTGCAAGTTTAGATTGCGACATGTTTCTAGCTTTACGTAGGGATTTAAGTCTTTTCCCTACTATTGAATTAAACACTTTATCTACTTTTCTTTTGCCTGTTGCATTTTCTGTCATAGCGTTCTTTCTCCTTTCCGTATAATTGTTTTAAAACAAACAACTCACGCTTGTCGGAGTTGCTTTGTTGTCTTGTGTACACCCTAATAGTGTTACGATGTTTGTGGGTATCATTGAGTCTTGCTATACTCAAAAACCCTTGTTGTGGATATTTAATAGGTATATAGTCTGAGTACTCTATATAGTTTCGCCACCACCAGATCCTCTCTAACTGAATAAATCCAGTAAATTCAAGGCCTGTAAGCAATTCTATACCTTTCTTTATACCTATCTTTCTATTTCTGAATTTGTTTTCGAACACTATATATCTCATACAATATCTGTCCTCTCAAATATGCTCTCATTTGTGTATCTTGAAATTTACGCACTATATGTAGTAGCTTCTGAAGATTTTTTATGCTATTATTCATACATCATATATCCTTTCTAGGTATGCATCCCTGCCCCGTTCTGGTCAAGCAGGGAGCTACCGATCTAGTTTATTTATTTTCTATTACTTTTAGTACAAGCTCTTTGATCTGAGCAATTTCTGCTTTTAACAGTTCAAAGTTTTCATGTTGTTTTTTAGGCAACAATATGCCTGCCTGTACTTTCTTTGCGTAATCAGTATTAAAATTAATAACCTGATTAGTTTGTTGTGTAGTCATATAGACTCCTTTCTTTAGCAATCAGCTACCACTGTCGTGGTTGATTGCGTTTTTCTTTTATGGTAAGATACAAGCATGTTATACCAGCAACAGATCCAATGACTCCAATAGTCATATGATCAGGCGATATAACAGCAAGTATTAAACCCAATACAACTAATAAGCTGTAAAGGAATATTTGGATATAGTACATACTTACCTCCTTACGTTAATAGTATTACTACTAGTTCAAATAAGATAAATATCTCTGTCATGCTTGTTTAGATATTCTTCTTAACATTAAATACGCCATAACAGCACTGCCAATCACCATCATTAAATAAATGGCCATTAACACAAGTACGATTGTACTTAATACACTTAACATATCCCATACCTCCTTGTTATATATTGTCTAATAACTTCTTTCTTAATTCTTCTACTTGAAGTTCTATTAGGATTAACTAGTAATGGTAGTTCGTTATTATCAAACAATACCATTTGATTACTGTCATCTACATATATCCCAGAATGTATGGAATTATGCATGTTTGTGTGTCTTGCTCTATTCATGAGATTCTCCTTTTGCTAGAGTTTATATACACATTAATCAGATTAGGATATCAACTTATCAATATCTTGTGTCCGACCTTCACTTGTGAAGGCTCGGGCAACAAGAATAAATAGAACAACAACAACAAATAGTCATAAGCAACTTAGCTGAATGTTGTGAATGACGGGTTTTAGAAGTACACCAAGAGCTTAGCGTAACAGTGTGTACAATATATATAGGGGGGTTTGATACAACTAGTAGAAATATACTAGGGGGTTTGTTATAATTACGATATAAAAAATAGGAGATAAAATTATGTATCCTGCATTAGCAAGATTTGGATATGGTTTAGTTAAAAAGATTAGACCATCTAAAGTAAAAAAAGCATTAAAACCATTATACGAGAAAGCGACCAAGAAAAGCGTTTCTGGTGGCAAAATGGGAATGATGGAAGATAAGCTCATAAAAGGAATTGAAGGTGCTTCTAAGAAGGCTTATGGAGCTTATAGAGGTGCTTACAAAGCAACATTAGGTTCATCAGTTCGTAGAAAAACAACTGCTGCTGGAACTGGTGGTTATATGTTAAGTTCTTTTCTTAATGGAGATGATGACTAAATCTAATGGCTCGTAAAGTCAAAGAGTTTACAAAGCTAGAAAAGAAACGTATAAAAAGACCAGGCAGACATAGTAAGTCGCCAAACAAAGCATCCAAAAGGATGTATAAGAAATATAGAGGACAAGGCAAATGATAGGTGCAAAATTAATGGGAATAAGTTACTTATTGGGTAAACCAATAGTAAAAGGTGCTAGAGCATTAGCTAAAACAAAATATGGAAAAAAAGGAATTAAATTTGCAAAAAAAGGAACTTCTATTCTTAAGAAAGATGTTAAGCAAGTAAAATCAAACTTTAAAAAATTTCCTGAAGCTACCGTTGGAGCATCTATTATAGGTGGTGCAGGAGGATATGCTATTGGATCTGGTATAAATAAAGCTGCTGGATATTTTTTAAGTGGAAAAGACAAAAAAGATGGCTAAGAAAACAAAATTAGAACAACTAGCTGAAGATTTAATGAGTTTAACTCCACAAGAGTCAGAACAACTGGCAATTGTAATCAAAGCCAAAATGATGCCTGAAATGGAGAAACAAGCTCAAGGATTACTTCAACCAAATCAACAAACATCTCAAATGGGTCAAAGACAAGCTCCTATCATGCAACCTGGTACAGCTAGAAATATGACAGCACAAGGATTATTAAGATGAAAAAACGTAGCTTAGAGAACTTGTTTGACCAATTAAAAGAACTTAAAATAGAAGAAGAAGAAATCTTAAAAGAAATCGAAGAAATAATATTTGGCGATGCTGATAACTTTGATGACTATGATGATGAGGAGGACATATAATGCCACAAGTAGGAAAGAAAAAGTTTTCATATACTAAAGCTGGAAAAAAGAAAGCTAAAGCATATGCAAAAAAAAAAGGTATGAAGGTTAAATCTAAGTACTAATGAAAAAAGCTAAGTTAGGAACTGGTACAAGATTTAAAAAACTTACTGCTAAGTTAAAAAAACAAGGTGTTAAAAATCCAAAAGCATTAGCTGCTGCAATTGGTAGAAAAAAATACGGCAAGAAAAAGTTTCAAGCTATGGCAGCAAAAGGTAAACGTAAATGATTAAAAAAATTAAACAAAAAATATGCGAAATGCTTTGCAATTTATTTGATATTACACCTTGTATTTGTAAACATAATTGTAAATGTAAAAAGAAAGGCAAATAATGGCTAAAGGAAAAGAACTCGTACCTTATTCATCTACTGAATCATTTGGTAGACGTATTAAAGGTATTGGAAAAAAGATTGTAAAAAAAATTCCAGGTGAATTTAAGTTTTTAGGTAAAGTAGCTAAAGGAGCTGGTAAAGTTGCTGGAGCTGCTATTAAAAATCCATTAACAACTGCTGCTGTTGCAGGTACTGCATATGCTATGGGAGCATCATCAAGAAGATATGCTAAAGCACCTAAATTTGGTGAAAATAGAAATTTAAATTCTCAATTAATTAGACGAGGCATCTAGTGGAACAAGAAACCAAGAAGCGTGGTGGTAAAAGAGAAGGTGCTGGTAGACCTAAAGGATCTTCATTTAGAAAAAAATGGAAAGATCTACAGGAATTAGCTGTTAAATACCAAACATCTCCTTTAGACTACTTGCTTTCTGTATTAAACCATCCTATGAGTAGTCCAGAAAGAAAACTTTACGCAGCAGAAAAAGCTGCACCTTACATACATGGAAAAGCACCAACAACAAACAGAATCGAAACAAGCCCAATCAAAGTCAATATCAAGTGGGAAGAATAAAACAGTAAATATTACCATTCCCTACAAACCTAGACCTCTCCAAAAAGAGGTTCATCAAAAACTAAAACGATTTAATGTACTTGTTTGTCATAGACGTTTTGGTAAATCTGTATTAGCAATCAACGAACTCATTTCACACGCAGCAAATAATGCACAACAAAAGTTTGCATACATAGCTCCTACCTATAGACAAGGTAAAGCTATTGCATGGGATTTATTAAAACAATATTCTAAACCTTTATTACAACTTGGTGGACAAAGAAATGAATCTGAACTTAAAATAGATTTTTGGAATGAATCTAAAATACAAATCTTTGGAGCAGATCATGCAGATTCACTTAGGGGATTAGGATTTCATGGAGTTGTTATGGATGAGTATGCCATCATGGCACCAAGAACCTGGACAGAAATTATTAGACCAGCAATAGCAGATACACAAGGATTTGTTATTTTTATTGGAACACCTATGGGTCATAATCAATTCTGGGAAGTCTATGACTATGCACAAAGAGGTGATCCTAATTGGTTTGCAGCAATGTATAGAGCTAGTGAAACACAAGTTATTCCTGATGAAGAACTTAGACATGCTAGATCTATTATGACAGAAGAACAGTATAACCAAGAATTTGAATGTTCTTTTACTGCTGCTGTATCTGGATCATATTATGGTAAATTAATGACAAATGCTGATAATGAAGATCGAATAACAAATGTACCATACGATAAAGTTATGGGTGTAGAAACATGGTGGGATTTAGGTATTGGAGATAGTACAGCTATTTGGTTTGTTCAAAGAGTTGGAGAAGAACTACATATTATAGATTATTATGAAAATAGTGGCGAAAGTCTTATGCATTATGCAGATATTCTACATAACAAAGGTTATGCATATGAAAGACATATAGCTCCTCACGATATTCAAGCTAGAGAGTTAGGAACAGGTAAATCAAGATTAGAAGTTGCTTCAGACTTAGGTATTGACTTTGAGGTAGCACCTAAATTAGAAGTAGATCATGGTATCGAATCAGTAAGAAATGTGTTACCATATTGCTGGTTTGACAGAGAAAAGTGCAAATTAGGCATTGATGCTATGCGTCAATATCGAAAGCAATGGGATGAGAAAAACCAGGTTTTTAAAAATAAACCTTTACACGATTGGTGTTCTCATGCTGCAGATGCTTTTAGATATGGATGTGTACACGATCCTGTAACTTCTTCTGATTGGGATAGACCCATTTATGTTGAAACAAAATATATAGTATGAAAAACGAACAAGAAATTTTATCAATATTAAATAGAGAAATTAGAGCATCATCAGGTTACATTGGTGGTGAGATTGTTAGTAGAAGAAAAAGATCTTTAGAATATTATCTTGGTAGACCTTTTGGTAATGAACAAGAAGGTAGATCACAAGTTATCTCTACAGATGTTTCTGATACAATTGAAGGATTAATGCCTTCATTAATGAGAATCTTTACTGCAAGTGATAATGTATTTGAATGTGAACCTGTTGGGCCAGAAGATGAAGAAGCAGCTAAACAAGCAACTGATTATTTAAATTATATTTTCTATAAACAGAATAATGGATTCAGTGCTTTATATACTGCGTTCAAAGATGCACTAATTCAAAAAAATGGAATACTAAAAGTTTATTGGGATGAGTCTGAAAAAACAACTCGAGAAGAATACAAAAAATTAACTGATGATGAGTTTATAGATTTAACTAAAGATCCTGAAATTAATGTATCACAACACACAGAGTATGAAGAAGAATTAAAAGATGATCAAGGTGAAGTTTTAGATACAATTAAATATCATGATGTTGTTTTATATAAAACGACAAAGTATGGTAAAGTAAATATTGAACCTATCCCACCTGAAGAATTTTTAATTGAACGTAGAGCTAAGTCTATTGAAGATGCAAATTTTATAGCTCATAGAACTAACATGAGCAGAACTCAATTAATTGAAATGGGATATGATCCAGAGGTAGTAAACAACTTACCTATTGGTGATACAAATTATTATTTAGAAGATAGACATATTAGATTTCAAGAAACAGATTTTTCTGCACCACAAGATAGAGGTGATGATAGTACAGATGAAGTTTTAATACATGAATGTTATGCAAGAATAGATATTAATGGTGATGGTAAAGCAGAACTTATTAAAGCATGTATAGCAGGTGATAGTGCATATAAAGTTTTAGGTATTGAAGAAATTGATTCAATGCCATTTATTTCTGTTACACCAATTATGATGCCACATAGATTTTATGGTAGATCAGTTTCAGAATTAGTAGAAGATATCCAATTAATTAAATCAACTGTTATGCGTCAAATGTTAGACAATATGTATCTAACAAATAATAACAGAGTAGCTATTCAAGATGGTCAAGTTGCAATGGATGATCTATTAACAAATAGACCAGGTGGAATTGTTAGAACTAAACAACCACCATCAAATGTTATTTTACCATTACAAGCTCAACCTATTACTGATCAAGCATCAGGTATGTTAGCTTATTTAGATTCAGTAAAAGAATCTAGAACAGGACAAACAAGACAATCACAAGGTATTCAAGCAGATACATTAAATAATAAAACTGCAACTGGATTAAACCAAATCTTAACTCAATCTCAAATGAGATTAGAACTTATTGCCAGAACTTTTGCAGAAACTGGTGTTAAAGATTTAGCTAGAAAAATATTTGAACTTGTATGTAAGTATCAACAAAAAGAACAGATCGTTAGAATTAGAGGTAAGTTTATTCCTATGAAACCATATGAATGGAGAGATAGAATGAATGTTACTGTAGCTGTAGGACTTGGTACAGGTTCTAAAGAACAACAATTAATTTTATTAAATTCTATTTTAGAAAGACAACTACAAGCTATTAACTTACAACAAAATGTATTTGGCCCAGTTGTTAATGTTAAAAATATTTATCATACATTAAAGAAACTTGTAGAAAATGCAGGATTAGGAAATGTAGAACCATACTTCATGGATCCAGATGTAGGTCAATCACAAATGCCTCAATTACCTCCTAAACCTCCAACAGAGTTCGAGAAAGTTTCATTAGCTCAAGTACAAGGTGAAAATGAAAGAGCTGTTCTTAATAGTCAAATTGAACTCAAAAAACTTGAAACTCAAATGAAACAAACATTATTAGACTTTGAGTTAAAAGTAAAAGACATGGAATTAAAATATGGTACTAAAGTAGATGAACTTGCATTAAAGAACAGATCTATGATAGAACAACAACAGGTTAAACAATCTGGTGATATATTTAAAAAAATAATGGAAGAACAAAAAGAGTTTTTTAATGAGCAACCTAGACAAACAGATTCAACAGGGTCAGAAAGCTAAACAACTTCTTAACGACCCTTTATTGAAAGAGGCTTTTGAGTATCTCGCTGAACAATATAAATCAGAGATATTTAATACAAGTTACAATGACCATGACCAAAGACAAGTACTTTGGATGGCATATAATATGCTAGACAAGATTAAAGGCCACCTTGTTAGCGTCATGGAAACAGGTAAACTAGCTTCCTCAGAGCTAGAAAATCTAACACGCCAATCTACTAAGTAGAAGCGTTCAACATAAGGAGCATACATATGCAATCAACTGATAAATCAGTTCAAGGTGCAGCAGATAAAATTTTAGGATTACTGAATCCTCAACCTGAAGCTCAATCAGAGCCAAAACAGGATGAAGGACAATTAGCTCCAGAAGCTAATGCTGAACCATCAGTAGAACCTGTTGAGGAACAGGTAACATCTCAAGAGAGCCAAACTCAGTCTGAAGAAGCTCCAGTAGAAGTCGAAGCTACTGAAAATCAGGAAGTAAAAGAAGAAACTGTATCTGAAGCAGAAATCGAGAAACCAAATCTCCACCAAGTCAAAGTACAAGGTCAAGAGATGGAGGTTACCCTTGATGAACTTAAGGCAGGTTATTCTAGAGATTCCGACTATCGTCAAAAGACACACTCTTTATCTTTAGAAAAAAAACAATTTGATGAAGAAAAAAGTGTTCTTAGACAACAATACGACATGAAACTTAGAGAGTTAAATGAGGCAATATCTAGTGCTGAATCTATAGGCAGACAACAGTTAGATCCTGCTGAATTGCAAAGACTTTACGAAGAAGATCCTACTCAAGCTGCTAAAATTGATTTTCAATTAAGGCAACAACAAGAAAAGATTAACCAAGCTAAAGATCAAGCAAAACAAGCTGCACAGCAGCAATATAATCAGTATCTATCTGAACAAAAAAGACTAGCACAAGAGCGTATTCCAGAGTTCTCTGATCCAAATAAATCAGAAACTTTTAAGAGTGGAATTAAATCTACTTTAAAAAGTTATGGTTTTTCAGATCAAGAAATTGGATCATTAGCAGATCATAGAATGTTAATGGTAATTAAAGATGCGATGTCATACAAAGGTTTGAGAAATTCTAAACCTATTGTACAAAAAAAAGTCGCAAATGCTCCAAAGGTTATTAAACCAGGTGTTGTCAAAACAGAAAACTCTAAGCGTAGTGAAGTAAGGAACAAAATATCTAAGTTGAAGAAATCTGGTCGTCTTGATGATGCCCATTCTGCAATCTTAGGTATGATAACTAAATAACCTTAGAGGAGAAAAAACATGGCACAACCAACAAATACTTTCGATACTTACGATGCTGTAGGTATAAGAGAAGATTTGCAAGATGTTATCTACTCTATCTCTCCAACTGATACTCCTTTCATGAGTTCAGCAGGTAGAGAAGCTGTAAGAAACACTTTGCATGAGTGGCAAACTGATAGTTTAGCTGCTGCTTCTACTTCAAATGCAGTAGTCGAAGGTGACGAAGCAACATTAGACGCATCTAGTGCAACTACTAGATTGTCAAATACAACTCAAATCATGGACAAAACTGTCGTGATTACTGGTACTCAAGAAGCTGTAGATAAAGCTGGTAGAGCATCAGAATTAGCGTACCAAATCGCTAAAAAATCTAAAGAGTTAAAAAGAGATATGGAAGCTACTTTATTAGCTAACCAAGCTGAAGTTTCTGGCGACTTTGAAACTGCTAGAAAATTTGGTTCAATTAACTCTTGGATCGCATCAAATGACGTTTTTGGAGCAGGTGGTGCATCAGGTGCTGCTGGTAACACAGCTAGAACTGATGGTACTCAAAGAGCTTTAACTGAAGCTGATTTGAAAACTGTAATCAAAAATGTATGGAACGCAGGTGGTAACCCATCTGTAATCATGGTAGGCCCATTCAATAAACAGAAAATTTCTGGTTTTACTGGTGGATCAACTAGATTCGATGCATCTGAAGATAAGACTTTATACACTTCAATCGATGTATATTCGTCTGACTTCGGTGATTTAGAAGTTGTACCAAACAGATTCTCAAGAGATAGAGATGCTCATGTCTTAGACATGGACTATTGGTCTATCGGGTTCTTGAGAGATTTCACTATGCATGAGCTATCGAAAACTGGTGACAGTGAGAAAAGACAAATGCTTGTCGAGTTCACACTAATCTCTAGAAACGAAGCTGCATCTGGTGGAGTTTACGACTTAACAACAGCGTAGTAATATAATAATAGTGGGGGAGTTCTCCCTTTGTTCTCCCCCATTACAAACTATGAAGTCTTATAGAGATATAGACGGAACGTAGGAGAAACAAAATGAGAACATTAAACGACTATTTTTTAACAGCTAAAGTAACTGACATTAGTACAGCAGGAAGCACATTCGTTGCAGTACCTGATGGTGGTAGAATTGTTAAAATTTATAGCTCAATCAAAAATGCTATTACAACTGCTGACGCAGCTTTATCATTTGAGATTGGTGGAACAGCAGTAACTAATGGTGGTATCACTGTTGCTTATGATGGTTCTGCTGCTGGAGATGTTGATTCTTCAACACCTTCTGCTGCTAATAGAGTAGAAGAAGGAGAAGCTATCGAAATCATTAGCGATGGTGGATCTTCAACTGCTTGTGAATGTGTGATAACATTCGTAATTAGAAGATAAATCTTTTAGGGGGTGGCAACACCCCCGCTAAATTATAGGAGAAAAAATATGCATATAGCTATGCGACCAACAACTACACAAAAAGTGAACTCATCAGGAAGTTCTGCACAATCTTCTGCTTTTGGAGCTAACATTGAATATGTTAGAGTATGTGCAGATGCAGCTTGTCATATTGAGTTTGGAGTTAATCCAACTGCAACTAATGCTAAAATTTATTTACCAGCAGATGATATAGAATACTTTAAAGTTTCTGCAGGTGAAAAAGTAGCTGTAATTGGAACTGTGAATTTATACGTAACTGAATTAAGTGAGTAATGAGTATTTTAAGATCAGTAGATCCAGATGGTACTAAATACTATTTTGAATCTGATGGTAAACTTACTGTCAAACAATCTCAAAATACAGACAAAGTCTTAAAAAGAAATAAAGAGTTATATAATAAAGGCGATTCTGGTTACAATGTAGGCAAAGACATGAAACGAGTTGCTAGTATTCCTACACTTGTTTTAACGCTTTGGGCAAAAGAATACAATGGTACAAACAATTGGTTTGGTTTGCCAGACGAAGTAAGAAAAAAAATTTTAAAAGAAAAACTTAATAGCAGTGATTACAAATATTTTAGAACTGCATCAGGTAGATTTTAATGGCACTAACAAATTACACAGAATTAAAAACATCAATAGCTAATTGGCTTAATAGATCTGATTTAACTTCAGAGATATCTGGAGATTTTATTGCATTATGTGAAGGTGACTTTAATGCTAAATTAAGAATTAGACAAATGGAACAAATAGATCCTATTACTATTAATGCAGAAACAGTAGAAGTTCCAGAAGGTTTTATTGCTGCAAGATCTTTTTATGTATTATCAGGAGATACTAAATATAATTTAGAATACATATCACCTGCAAATATGTTTAAAACAAAAGGTGCTTCTAGTTCTGGATTACCTAGAGTTTATACGTTAGAATCAGATAATGGTACAGAAAGTTTTAGATTTGCTCCATCGCCTGACACATCGTATACAGGATATCTACAATACTATAAAGAATTTCCTTCTTTATCTGCTTCAGTTTCTACTAATTATATTCTTTCAAGCCATCCTGCTATTTATCTTTATGGTAGTTTGTATCATGCATCTAATTTCTTGGGGGGTATCGAACCTAACCAACAACAACAATGGCTAGGAATGTATCAAGCTGCAATGGAAAGATGTGAGAACAATGATAGAACAGATAGTTATGGTGCTGCACCTACAGTTCAAAGAACAGATGTGGGAACAGATTTATCTTTCTATCGTAGAAAAGCATCTAGTTAGGATATCACATGCAAGTTCCTTTTGGAGAATGGCTACCTGATCAACCTAAACATAACAATCCAGGTGCAAACGTAGCTACAAATGTTTATCATGCTTCTAAGTCTTATAAAAGATTTCCTTCTCTTGTTAATTATTCTACTAATAATATTGGAACTGATTGCAGAGGTGGTGGTTCATTCAGAGATAACGCAGGAAATGTATACAACTTTGTTGCAAACAATACTGACATTTATCAATTAGATGCTGGAACATTTACTTCTAGAAAAGGATCTCTTACAGGAGATAATACAGACTATTGGACATTCTCACAATTTGGAAATTATATTATTGCAAGTAATGGAGTAGATGCACCTCAATATTATTTAATGGGTACATCAACTAACTTTGCAGATTTATCTAGTATTGCAACTGATGGAACACCTCCTGTATTTAGAGTATCAGGAGTCATAAGAGATTTTTTAGTCACAGGTAATCAATCATCAAATCAAAATAGAGTTCAATGGTCAGGTATTAATGATATTACAACTTGGAGTGCTGGTAAAAAATTAGCAGATCAACAAGACTTACCTGGATCAGGTGGAGAGATTGTAGCAATTACCTCTGGAGAAGTTGGATATGTATTTAGACAAAATCAAATAGTTCGTATGGACTTTGTGGGTGGAGCAACAATATTTAGATTTTCAGTTGTATCACCAAACAGGGGAGCAGTTTATGGAAAAACTGTATGCCAAGATAATAGACAAGTATTCTTTTATGCAGACGATGGTTTTTTTGAAATTAATGGAGATACTATTATTCCTATTGGAGCAGAAAAAGTAAATAGATTTTTTGAAAACGATTTAAACAAAGCATTTTCAGATCGTATATGTGCAGCAGTAGATCCATTTAATCAATTAGCTTTATGGCTATATCCATCTGCACAAAATCCAACTAATACAACTGGTATATGTGATAGACTTTTAATTTATAACTATGCTACACAAAAATGGTCATTAGCTGAATCTAATGCATCATTTATCTTTTCACAATTTGTAGGTGCATACACTGTAGAATTAATGGATTTATTATCACAAAATTTAGAAAATATTAATATTGCTTTAGATACTGATTTTTGGTCTGGTGGACAATTGTTATTAGGTGCAATAGATAATAATTACAAAGCAGCTATTTATTCAGGTACTTCAAATGAAATAGAATTAGAAACAACTGAATTTGAAATATTCCCTAATTTCAGAGCAAATGTACAACAAGTTAGACCTATTGTAGATGCACAAGCTACAGTTACTATTAAAACTAGAGATAGACTTGCTGATACCCCTGTAGAATCAGCTTCTGTTGCTATGAATAGCACAGGTGTTAATCCAGTTAGACAATCTGGTAGATATTTTAGAGCTAATGTTAAAGTACCTTCTGGCACTTTGTTTACTCACGCACAAGGTATTGATATAATAGCAAGTAAAGCAGGATTAAGATAATGGCAGATGTAATAGAAAGAGATATCGATAATGTTAGGTATTCTTTTGAAACACAAGAATTTTTCCAAAGACAACTAGAAGAATCTGTCAATAGCTTAATAAACAAAAACAACGTAGAAACTGATAAAGTTTTTGCATGGTTCATGAGTTAATATGGCAGGTATAAAAGATTATTCAACAACAGCAGCAAACAACACTTCAGTAGGTGGTATTAGTATTGCAGAAGGTATGTTACCTTCAAATATTAATAATGCATTTAGAGCTGTTACTGCTGATATTAGAGAATGGTATAACGATTCACAATGGGTTCAGTATGGAGATGGTGATGGAAGTTTTACAGCAACGTATGCTTCTGGAACATCTTTTACAATTACAGGTGCAGATGTATCTACAATCTACCATGAAGGTAGAAGAATTAAAGTTGTAGCAGCAACACCTGGTACAATTTATGGAACAATATCTAGTTCATCTTTTTCTACTGATACAACTGTAAATGTAACATGGGATAGTGGTTCATTATCTAATGAAGCGATTACCAGTGTATTTATTGGTGCATTATCTCAAATCAATCCTTCTATTCCAGAAAATTCTATTGATTCAGCAAATTTAAAAACAGATGCTGTTACAACTCAAAAAATTACAAACGCATCTATTACTGCTGCTAAACTAGCTGGGGATTCTATAACTACAAGTGCTATTGCAGCAGACGCTGTAACCAATGCTAAAATAGCAGATGATGCTGTTGATTCTGATCAAATTGCAGATGGTGCTGTAGATACCGTTCACATTGCTGATGCAAATGTAACAACAGCAAAAATTGCTGATAGTGCTATTACCACTGCAAAACTTGGAGCAGATTCAGTAACTAATGCTAAGATTGCAGACGATAGTATAGACAGTGAGCATTATGTAGATGGTTCAATTGATACAGCTCACATTGGAGATTCACAAATTACAACTGCAAAAATAAATGATAATGCAGTTACAGCAGATAAAATTGCAGATGAAGTTATTGTAACTAATGCAGAACATTCTGCACATACACCAGACGATACAAGTTTTTTTACAACATCAGCTTCTGATGCAAGATACTTTAGACAAGATTCAACTGAAACAATTTCTTCAGGAGATAGTTGGTCATCTTCAGATTCTTATGTAGCAACAACTGCTGCGATTGATGCAAGAGTTGTAGATTTAGTAGATGAGGTTGGAGGTTTTGTTCCAATTGCAAATGAAACAAGTTTTCCAGAAAGTAACTCTGATATTAATGATGCTGCTGGTACAATTATTTCTATTAAAGAAATTGCAACAACTAGAACACCTGTTGCTGGTACAGTAACGATTACTAATGGTGCTGGATCAAATACAGTAACAATTAATGGATGCGGTTCTACAGTTTTAACTGCTGGATTTGGTGTATTAGTAGAAACAACTTCTACATTACATACTTATAATTTTCACAGACTTACACCAAAAGCAACTGAAGTTACAACTGTAGCTTCTATTAGTTCTGATATTACAACAGTTGCCAATGATGGAACAGATATTGGTGTTGTTTCAGGATTAAGTTCAGATATTCAAACTCTTGCTGATATTGAAGATGGAACAACAGCTACTAATGCTATTTCAAATGTTGGTAATAATATTTCAGATGTAACAGCAGTATCATCAAATTTATCTGGTTCAGATACAATAGGAACAGTTGCTACAGATTTATCAGGTTCAAATAATATAGGTACTGTTGCAGGTTCAATCGCTAACGTAAACAGTGTTGGTGGTTCTATTGCTAATGTAAATACAGTTGCAACTAATATAGCTTCAGTCAATAACTTTGGTGAAGTTTATAGAATATCATCATCAGCACCAACTACTTCTTTAGATGTTGGAGATTTATATTTTGATACAACAGATAACGTATTAAAAGTTTATTCAGCATCAGGATGGCAAAACGCAGGTAGTTCGGTAAACGGAACATCAAGAAGATACAAATATACAGCAACTGCTAGTCAAACAACATTCTCTGGAACAGATGATAATGGTGAAACATTAGAATATGATGCAGGATTTATAGATGTTTATTTAAACGGAGTTCATTTAGACCCATCAGATTACACAGCTACAACTGGTACATCTATTGTTTTAAGTTCAGGAGCTACAGTAGATGACGAATTATATGTTGTTGCTTTTGGTACATTTAGTGTTTCAGATATTTCAGGTTCAGATATTACTTCAGGAACTATTAACAATGCTAGACTTGTAAACAATGGTGCAATTACCATTAATGGTAGTGATGTAGCATTGGGTGGTTCAGTAACTATTGGTGAAACAAAACCTACAATTACATCTATCTCACCTGATACGATTACTAATGATGCAACATCTATTGTCATTACAGGAACAAACTTTGTCATTACACCTAATGTTGAGATTATAAATTCAGTAGGTGGTATTACTTATCCTAATTCAATTACAAGAGATTCAGCTACACAACTGACTATCAATGTAACTTTACCAACTGATGGAACTTATTTTATTAGAGTAGAAAATCCTGATGGACTTGCAGTTAGAAGTTCAACAGCTTTACTTACAGTTTCAGATGCTCCAACTTGGAGTACATCAGCAGGTTCACTTGGTAGTCTTGCACAAGGTGGTACTGCATCATTTTCAGTATCAGCAAGTTCAGATAGCACAGTAGCATATTCAGTTACTTCAGGTGCGTTGCCAACAGGATTATCTTTAAATAGTTCTACAGGTGCAATTACTGGAACTGAAAGTGGAACAGATAGTGCAGAAACAACTTATAACTTTACAGTTACGGCAACTGACCAAGAAAGTCAGACGGCAGATAGAGCATTCTCTATTACAGTAACAACAGGAATTAACAATGGGGGTCAGTTTAACTAATGGCATCAACTTATTTATCTAAAACATTTTCTAGTTCACCTACAAGTGCAAAAATATTTACAATATCTTGTTGGATTAAAAAATCATCAAATGGTTCTGATAATTGTATCTATGGTAAAGATGGGTCAACTGACTCTGCATCACAAATCTATTTTAATACATCAGACCAATTAAGATTTTTTGATAACACTTCAGGTACAGATATGGATTTATTAACTAATAGATTATTTAGAGATGTATCCGCTTGGTATCATATAGTTTGGAGTGTTGATAGTACACAAGGAACAGCTAGTAATAGAGTAAAATTATATGTTAATGGTGTGCAAGAAACAAGTTTTGCGACAAGTAATTACCCAGATAATAATGCTTCTTTTGTATCCACAGATAATGGTAAAGATACATTTGTTGGTGTAACTGAAAATACAAGCGGAACTAAATTTGGTTATCTTAATGGTTCATTAGCACACTATCACTTCATAGATGGCACAGCTTATGACGCAGATACTTTCGGGGAAACAGATGCAACAACTGGAATATGGAAACCTAAAACTGCACCTAGTGTTACTTATGGTACAAATGGTTTCTTCTTAAAGTTTGAAAACTCAGGTGCTTTTGGAACAGACAGTTCTGGTAATTCAAATACATTCACAGTTAATGGTACAATGACACAGACGATTGATACACCTAGTAATGTTTTTGCTACAGCAAATCCATTAGATTATTCTGGAACTGCACCAACTTTAGGAAATGGAAATTTAAGCATAACATCAGCAGAATTATCTGATAAACCTTTTAGAACTACAATAGCTGTTTCACAAGGAAAATGGTATATGGAATATAAATGTGAAAAATCAGGAAGTGATAACGATAATCATATCGGAATATGGAGTGCTGATAATTCATTAACTTCAAATTATGTAGGTTATCAATTATATTCATGGGGAATATTTACTGGAACTGGGTATAAAAGAAACAATCAAAGCTACGATAGTTATGGAAGTGCAATAGTACAAAATGATATTGTTATGATAGCACTTGATAAAGATAATGGCAAAATATGGTGGGGTAAAAATGGAACTTGGTTTAATAGTGGCGACCCAGCAAGTGGAACTAATGAAGCATTTTCAAATATAAATACAGTTGTTGGAAGTGATGGTTTTGTAAGTTTTTGTTTTTTACCTCAACAAAAATTTTCTTTAAACTTCGGTAATGGCTATTTCGGAACTACAGCAGTAGCTTCAGCAGGTACATCAACTTCAGGTGACGACAGCATTTGGGAATACGATTGTCCAAGTGGATATTATGGATTGAACACAAAGAACATTAACGAACAGGAGTACAGCTAATGGCACAAATCAACAAGCCGACAGATTATTTTAATTCAGTTTTATATACTGGTAATGGTTCTACTCAAACAATTACAGGAGTAGGTTTTCAACCTGATTTAGTTTGGTTAAAAAATAGAAGTAATAATTTATGGTGGCACACTTTAGTTGATGCTGTTAGAGGAGCAGGAATTACTTTAGCTTCAAATGTAACTAATTCTGAATTTGGAACTGGTTCAAATTTAGTACCAGATTTTGACCCAGATGGTTTTGATTTAAATGTTAATCCAAATGATACATCAAATGAAAATTCTTCAAGTTATGTAGCTTGGAACTGGAAAGCAGGTGGAACACCTTCATCAAACACAGATGGAAGTATTACTTCTAGTGTTTCAGCATCAACTACATCAGGATTTAGTATTGTGTCTTATACTGGTAATGGAACAAATCCATCAACAATCGGACATGGTCTTGGAGCAAAACCAGATTTAATGATTGTTAAAAGTAGAGATGATGCAGATGCTTGGTTAGTAGGAACGGATAAAATATCTGGTTGGAATTGGTCTAATGATTATTTTCATCTTAATGCGGCATCAGCAAAGATGACAGATGCTGGCGGAACAGCATTTAATACAGCACCAACAAGTTCAGTATTTTCAGTAGGTGCATATCTAAATGGTAGTGGTGAAGATTATATCGCCTACTGCTTCGCAGAGAAAAAAGGATTTAGTAAGTTTGGAAGTTACGCAGGTAACACTTTAAACGATGGTACATTTGTTTACACTGGCTTTAAACCTGCTTTTGTTATGATTAAAGGAGTAACTACTGCAACAAGTTGGATTATGTTTGATAACAAAAGAGAACCTAGCAATCCTACTTATAAAAGACTTCATGCAGAACTAATTGATGCAGAATACACAACAGCTTATGGAATTGATATGTTAAGTAATGGTTTTAAATTCAGAACATCAGACAATTCTTTTAACCATGCAAATACTTATATGTATATTGCATTTGCCGCAGAACCATTAGTCGGCACTAACAACATTCCAAGTACAGCGAGGTAAACAATGACAAAAGCAAGAGATTTAGCAAACATTATATCAGGCGGTTTTACAGCAGATGATATTCCTAATTTAGATGCTAGTAAGATTACAACAGGTACTTTTGGTGCTTTAGATGGTTCTAACTTAACTGGTATATCTACTTCGCTTACAAAACTAGATGCTATTACTGCAAGTGCTACAGATACTTATGCTTTGACTAAAAACTCTGGAACATCAGTTTCTCCTGATGCTAATAATTGTATTGTATCTTTAAATGGAGTTATTCAATCTCCTAATGATAGTTTTACAATAAGTGGTAGCAACATTGTATTCTCTGAAAGTTTAACAGCAGACGATTCTATAGATTTTATTTTAGCTTTAGGGGTTTAACCAATGGCTTTAACTAAAGTTTCTAATAATGCTTTATCAAACATAAGCGTATTACCATCAGCTATTGAAACAGGTGCATTAACCTTACTCTCTACTCAAACCGCAAGTAGCAGTGCATCTATTAGTTTTACATCAGGAATAGATAGTACTTATGATAGCTATGTGTTTAAGTTTATAGATATAAATCCAGCAACAGATAATGTTCAGTTTCAATTTAATGGAAGTACAGATGGTGGCAGTAATTACAATGTAACTAAAACAACAACTTTTTTTAGTCCGTTTCATCTTGAAAATGATACTAATTCAGGATTAAATTATGACACACCACAAGATTTAGCACAATCTACTGCTTCTCAAAGAATATCATACAATACAGGTAATGATACAGACACAAGTATTGGAGGAACTTTACAATTATTCAATCCTTCATCAACTACGTTTGTTAAGCATTTTATTTCTAACAATGCTGATAAAAGTTATAATGATGCAACAGGAAATAGATTTATTGCTGGATATTTTAATACCACAAGTGCTGTAGATGCTATTAAATTTGAAATGAGTTCAGGTAACTTTGACGGCATAATCAAAATGTATGGAGTATCATAATGGCATTAATTAAGCATGGAAACAACGCACTATCATCTGTTACTGCATTTCCTAGTGCTGTTCCTACTGGACAACCTGTTCTATTATCTACTGCCACAGCATCTAGTTCTAGTTCAATAAGTTTTACAAGTGGGATTGACAGTACTTATGATATTTATAAATGGGAGTTTACTTCAATACACCCAGCAACAAATGATGTTTATTTTACATTTCAAGGTAGCACAAATGGTGGAAGTTCTTATGGAGTAACTATAACATCAACTGCTTTTAGGTCAGAGCATTATGAAAATGATGCGGCAACTGCATTAGCTTATCATACTAGCAGTGATTTAGCACAATCAACTTCTTTTCAAAGATTAGGTGCTGGTGAAGGAATAGGAAACGATAATGACCAAACATTATCAGGTGAATTATATTTATTTGCACCAAGTTCAAACACATTTGTAAAGCACTTTATGGCAAGAACTCAAAAATATACTGCTTCAAACATAAGTACAGATAGTTATATAGCTGGATATTTTAATGATGGCTCTAATGATATTAATGCAATACAATTCAAAATGTCATCAGGCAACATAGACGCTGGTACAATTAAAATGTATGGGATTTCAGCATGAGTTTGATTAAGCTAAAAAATAACGCATTGGCTAACCTTACAAGTTTTGAAGGTTCAGCTAGTCTAGGTGATATGGTATTAATCTCTAGTGCCACAGCTTCTTCATCAGCTAGTATAGAGTTTGATTTGGGTTCATATAAGGAGTACAAGTTTTTTCTTGTAAACATTCACCCAGCTACAGACCAAGTAGGTTTAAATTTTAATTTTTCTACAGACAACGGAAGCAATTATAATGTTACTAAAACTACTACAATGTTTAGAGCATTTCAAAATGAGTCTGGTTCTTCAGCAATTTTAAACTATGAAACTAACCATGATTTAGCACAAAGTACTGATTTTCAAAAAACTGATGATACGATTATAGGAAATGATAATGACCAAAATTTATGTTCTATTATGAATGTTTTTAATCCTTCATCTACAACATTTGTAAAACATTTTATAGTTAGAACAGCAAATACAACTTACCATGATTATGTTACAGATACTTATGTAGCTGGATATTGTAATACTACTTTAGCATTGACAAATATAAAATTCCAAATGTCTAGCGGAAACATAGATGATGGTAAGATATTGATGTTTGGATTAAACTAATATAACATGGAGAAATTATGCAACATAAAATAGTAAATGGACAACAAGTAGAACTCACAGCAGATGAGATTGCTGCTATAGCTGCACAAGAAACAGCATGGAACGCTGGTGCTTTTGACAGAAGCATGGCAGAATTAAGGTCTAAAAGAGATAGACTACTAGCTGCTACAGATTACCTTGCGTTATCTGACCAGACTTTATCTGCGGAAATGTCTACTTACAGACAAGCACTTAGAGATATAACTAATGGATTAACTACAGTAGAAGATGTTAATGCTGTAGTATTCCCAACTAAACCATAAGGAGAAAAACTATGTTTAATAATAATTGGTTCAATACATTTGACCCATTAAATTACAATGCAGTAAAACAAAACGTTGTACAGTTTAATGAAAAAGTTGTAAATTTCTGGAAAGACTTTTACAATGACGTATTCAATAATATAAAAAAAGATAACTAATAATGACTGATAAAACAACAACCGATTACAAGATAGAGCAGCTATGCAAAGAAGTAAAAGAACTACGCACAGAAGTTCAATCTTTAACTAAAACAGTAGCTTTTGGTAAAGGTGCTGTATGGGTGTTGATTTTATTAGGGTCTGTTGTTGGTGGTGCTTACAATTTAATCGTAGGTAAATAATGTTCAAATTAATAGGCACAGTCTGCATCTTAGCAATAAACAACGGTCAATTTGATTTGTGTTTTAAAGCAGGAGAAACTGGTGGGGAATACAAGACATTAGAAGATTGTAGAGATATAGGTAAACAAATGGTTGACCTAATTAATCAAGATTTAGAAACAAGAAATTTAAAAGTAATATTAACTTGTAAACCACCTAAATATAACGGAGCATAATATGTGGTTATCAGCAATTAAATTAGCGTTTCAAGCAGGCAGCCATATTTATAAAAACAAACAAAAAACTAAGATGTTAATGGCGGATGCACAAATGCGTCACGCTGAGAAGATGGCTAATGGTGAAGCTGAGTATCAAGGTAAACTATTAGAGGCCAGACAAAGTGACTGGAAAGACGAATTTATACTTATACTGTTGAGTTTACCCATAGGTTTACTTGCATGGGCAGTATTCAGTGAAGACCCTACAGCTATGGATAAAATGAAGTTGTTTTTTGAGTATTTCTCACAGCTTCCCTTTTGGTATCAAACTATATTTGTAGGCGTTATAGCTAGTGTGTATGGTTTAAAAGCCACTGATTTAATTAAGAGGAAATAATTATGGACAGTAAAGACTTTAAAAAACTTATTGCAGAGCAAACAGCAACAAGACATAAAAAATCATTATCTGTTTATTCTTATAAACAAAGACAATCTAGACCAAGAGTTAAAAAAGATATATTGAGAGATAAATGACTGGAAGTGATTTAAGAGTTGTAGAAGAAAAAATTGATAACTTAGAAGATAATGTTATGCACAAACTTCGTAACAATGAAAATCAACTTAAGTTTATCTATGACGATATTAAAGACTTACAAGCTAGAATTAAATACTTTATTATGGGTGCTTTAGCTTTGTATGGTATGACACAAGGTGGATTAATAGAATTTATTAAAGGATTAATGTAATGAAAATTGACATTAAACTTATTATTGGTTTTTTAGGAACCGTATTAATTGGGTTATCAACTTGGATATTAGTCTCTGTTGTAGAGTTAAAAGAAGATAGTTCTATGTTTAAAGGTGAATTATTAGGTATTAATAGAGATGTAGGAAGATTATATAATTATATTAATGGTAAATTAAAATGAAAATTAGATTTTATCAAGATTTAACAGGCATTAGATGGCTAGGATTTATCATAGCATTTTTAGGTGTATTTATTTTATCTGATGCTAACCCAGCAACACAAATATATGGCTGGGGGATTAGTTTAATATCTTGTTTTATATGGGTGTACATAGGATTTAAAGATAAAGATGTTGCAAGAACATGTATGGAGTTAATGTATGTGCTTGTAGGTATTAGAGCAATGATTAACTGGTATAACTAATGATTAAATTTATTAAAAAATTATATAAAAAAATACGTTTCAATGTAGATGATATTGAAGCAAATCCTTTTAGACAAATTTTATAATGGCAAAAAAGAAAACAGGTATAGGAACTTCTGAAATAAGAGAGATAAACAGAAGAAAACGTAAAGGCAGACACACAAAAACACCAAATAAATCAAAGACTTATAAGAAATATAGAGGACAAGGACGTGGATAATAGACCAATAGAAATGACTGAGAAGAAATGCGGTAACTGTGGTGCATCTGGAAGTGAATATACTTCATGTGATTGTAATAAACAATCTGATTTAGACAAGATTATTAAAGAATTACCACAATTATTAGTTACACATGCATACGCAAAGTTAAAATCAGGTGATAATCTAACAGCATCAGAAATGAAAGTCTGTTTAGATGTGTGTAAAACATATAGTACAGATAGTTTACAAAAGAAACCTGATAACATCTTAGATGATGTTCCATTTGACACTGATGAATAGTAAAATAAAAAACTTTAAGAATTTTTTGTATCTGTGTTGGAAACACTTAAACTTACCAGAGCCAACACCTGTACAATACGATATTGCTGATTACTTACAGTCAGACGAAAAGAGACTTGTGATAGAGGCCTTTAGGGGTGTCGGTAAGTCATGGATTACATCTGCATTTGTATGTCATCAATTATTATTAAATCCACAACGTAACATACTTGTGGTATCAGCTTCAAAATCTAGGGCGGATGACTTTAGTACATTCACACAGAGACTGATAGGTGAGATGCCTATACTTAAGCATCTTGTCCCTAGAGATAATCAAAGAAGTTCAAAGGTTAGCTTTGATGTAGCTCCAGCTACAGCCAGTCATGCACCATCAGTTAAGTCTATGGGTATTACTGGACAGTTAACAGGTTCACGTGCAGATTTAATTATTGCGGATGACGTAGAGTCAGCTAATAACTCACAAACGCAGCTTATGCGTGATAGATTAGGTGAGACTGTAAAAGAATTTGATGCAATCATTAAACCTAACGTAGGAAGAATTATATTTCTTGGTACACCACAAACTGAGATGTCATTATACAATGATTTAGAAGAACGTGGTTATAAAACTAAGATATGGACAGCTTTATATCCAACTAAAGAGCAACTTACAGGCTATGGACACAAGATAGCTCCTATGATTGCTAATGTAACAGACAAAATAGGTAAACCTACAGACCCTAAAAGGTTTGATGAGGTGGACTTACTAGAACGTATGTCATCTTATGGCCGTTCTGGGTTTAACTTACAGTTTATGTTGGACACAACCATGTCTGATGCTAACAGATACCCGCTTAAGTTGAATGACTTAATTGTATTATCTGGCTCATCAACGTGGAAAGAAGCGCCTGCTAAAGTACAATGGGCATCAGGAGTTGAACAGATAAAAGCGTTAGACCCTGAGATACCTAATGTAGGCCTTAAAGGAGATTACTATGTGGCTCCTATGTACACAAGTCCTGAGTTCACGCAATTTGAGGGCTCTGTGATGTCTATAGACCCCTCTGGAAGAGGAGAAGACAAAACAGCTTACTGTGTATTAAAGATGTTACACGGTGTGTTATACCTGACTGCTATCGGAGCATTAGATGGTGGTTACTCAGAGGACACTATGGCTAGACTAGCTAACATTGCTAAGAAACAAGATGTTAACTATGTGGTCATTGAGAGTAACTTTGGTGATGGTATGGCTACACAGCTATTAAAACCTATTATGGCACAAATACATCCGTGTGAAATAGAAGAAGTTAGACATAATATACAAAAAGAAAAGCGTATTATTGATACTTTAGAGCCTATTATGAATGGACATAGGCTAGTTGTTGATGATTTACTTATCAAAGAAGACTTTAAATTAGAGCCTGACCACCAGTTATTTAGACAAATGACTAGAATAACTAGGGATAAAGGTGCTCTAAGGCATGATGACCAGATAGATGCACTAGCAATAGCTGCTAACTACTGGGTAGAGCGTATGGATAGAGACCAAATTATGTCTTATAATCAGCATAAAGAGGACTTATTAAACGAGGAATTAGAACAATTTATGGAGTCTGCTATAGGCAGAACCCCAAGAGAGGACAGATGGATATAATAGTTAAAAAAGAGCAAAAAAGGTATAATAATCCAGCTAATATTGAGATAGGTCAAGGATATGCAGGTGAAACTGGAGAGACTTATGCTGAAAGATTTGCAGTGTTTGACAGTCCACAAATGGGTGTAAGGGCTCTTATGAGAGACTTAAACACTAAAATAAAAAGACATAAAGGTGATATTAATTCTATTATGAATCAATTTGCACCATCATTTGAGAATGATACTATATCTTATGCTGGTTATGTAACATCTCAAGTAGGGAAAAATAAAGTTACTAATGATGATATACCATCAATGGCTAAAGCTATTATAGAGTATGAAAATGGTTTAGACAGTCCTTTAGTTAAATTATACTTACAAAAAGAGGTATTTGATGAAGCTGTTGTCTTATCACAACATAGTTTACCTGCTAATTACACTTTAAAGCAGGCTAGAGAGTTTATAAATAAGAAATAAAAGTAAAGATATATACACATAGTTTAACCTTAGTTATATCACATACGGGAACCTTAGTCGGAATATTTGATAGAAAAATATGAGAGGGTATATCGTATATACGCCGTGCGGTTTCCCCCGTAGGCATCACCAATAGCAGCCCGCACGCAGACAAAAAAAGCAGGCATATAGGCAAACTTTAGGCATATATAGAGTAAAACGGCGGCCTTTGTGTTTTGGTGTGTGTGTGAGCTAGTCTGTTTTTTTGCTTTTAGTTATACACTTAGCCTAACGCAGGCCATCACCTTAGTTATACTGTTGCATAATTGCAACACATTAGCAGCAATACAACCTGAAGTACTAAGGTTCCCGTATATGATATACTAAGGTTCATACTATGTGTTATAGATATAATTGATACTATTAATGATAGTTATACTTAGTGTTATACTTAATGATTAACTAAGGCTTATACCTAATGAATAAACTATGGCTTATACTTGAGTTACTACTCAGCATTAATATCATTATAGTAATACTTATACTAGTCACTCTAGTGTGTAATCTATTAGGACTAATAGCTCACTAATGACTGTTTTTTTGGTGCGACAAAATAGACAAAAATAACTATTGCATTGATTGTCAATTTGTGCATAATGCACTTAAACAAACAATGGAGTTAAATATGATTGAAGCAAAAATAGTTTTGCCTACAAATAAAAACAACGGTGAAACTTTATTAAAAGAGCACCAAGAATTAAAAAAACTGCTCTGCACTAATTACGGTGGATATACACAAATAAGCCATGCTGTTGGTTGTTGGTATGATGAGAAAAGCAACAAAATGTTTGAGGAAGCCGTAATTAATTATGTTGTAGCTATTCCAGATACTATCATTGAAAAGGAACAAATTAAAAAGTTTGCTATTGAGTACGGCAAAAAGGCTGAACAACTGGCAGTCTATTTTGTTATAGGTGGCAAAGTAAGTATAATTGAGCTGGACTGATGAGACTTTTATTAGTCGAAACACTGCGTCACTTTGGCGTAGTGTCTTCAGCATTAAAGTATGTTAAAACGCTGATACAAACAAACAAATGGAGTTAAATATGAAAAACTTAAACACAGACGGCCAGCCAGTTAAGGTTTGGAAGTATGCTAGAGGCAATAACAATAAAGCAATTTATATTGATTATATGAATGTAACTTTTTACATGTCTTATAACACTTGTGTTGCTTTTAGCAGCATACCTACAGGCCTTGTAGTTCAACATAATATCTGGGGAACTACTACAGGCGCACACTTGAACGCTATAGACGGCGGCGGAATAGGTGACAAAGCAAAAAGGGTCAACTCTAAAGAGTTTGAAGCTAAATTAGCTGAGATGGAGCAAAGCCAACGTAGGTCAACTATTGCTGTTTATGAAATCCTAAAAGAGAAAAAAGAAGTTGAATTTAGGAACAATAGACTTGCAGAGCGTATCAGGCTTAATGCTGGTTACTCTAAGGCTGGCCATTAGCAACACTGAAGAGCTCTAATTGAGCGAAACTAGGCGGCTTGTCTGCCTAGTCTGTTGCAAAAAGCAACCAAACAAACAACAGGAGTAATAACTTATGTTATGCTATGATTGCGGCGCCTCTGAAGGTACTTTATTAAAAGAATTTCAGGAAGAGCCCGAAAAGAATTACAGCTGGGAAGACTTGGCAAAAATGACTGATGTGTGTGCCAGCTGCGGTTCTGAAAATGTAAAAACAAACTAACAAACAAATAGGAGTAAAAAACTATGTACTTTGATAATGTTAAAATAAAAGTGTTGGGCAATGAATATGACAAAAAAGGCAAGCCGTTCACTGTAACAACTCACAACTTTAATTTTTATGATGGCGTGAGAGCTAAGGACTTGGCGAAGTTTTTAGAAGAGACACAAGAAAATCTCGGCTATAGATGGAATGGCAAAGTCTCAGTTAATATTGAGATTGACGCAACGGAAGAGTAGTAACACTGAAGAGCCTTTAATAGGCGAAACTAGGGTTGACTTTCAATCCTAGTCTGTTACAAATAACCTTAAGACTTGACGGCGATTTGTAAACAACAAACAATAGGAGTGTGATATATGCTAGACTGGAAACAACGCAGCGTCTTAGTTGACAATGAAAAGACTAGACGGCGTTTTTTATCTGATGAAGAGTTCAAATTTGATTGCTCTATATCAGACAAACTTATGGGTCATTGGTACTTAGGCCGTTGCGATTATGAGGCAGCAGGCGTAAGTAAAGAAGACTTCCATAAGTATAGACTAAACAGAGATAAACTTTTAGACTATCACCAATTTACATTTTCTTATGTAAACTGTGATAATCAAAATAGTTTTGAAAAGTTTAGTAGGTTATGTGAGAAGTACAACATAAAAGATATTGAATGGATGCCTAAGACTAAACGAGAAAATGATGGCTACAATAAAAGTTACATTCAACAACTTATATTGGACTTTGTACACAACAATGAGAAATCTAAGAAAAAACCTTTACTGGCCAAACTTAGAGCTAAATTCCCTGATGTTAAACCTATTAGTCTTAACACTCAGTTAAACAATTTGTTAAAACACAGGGCTCTTGAAATAGATACAAAGTACAAAACTAAACCGTTAGTAATAGAAGGTGCCTACTTTAAAAGTTGGTATTCAACTAAATGACGGAGCTATTTTTGTCTATACCTACAGACCTGCAAGTAATTATACTTGCGGGTCTAGTGTTTTATGTGTATTTAACTATAACAGAGGAACGTAACAAATGACATGGAAAAAGAAATATCAAATTATCAGGTTTTTACAACGCACATTTAGTTTAGAAGACCATGATAATTTAACAGCTAATCAAGTAGCGCATAGGTCAGCTATTTTAATTGAGCGTATTATTGAAGGTAAAGAGACACCTAAAGTAAACCTTGAAAAAGAACTTATGCTATCTTTGAGAATACCTGACTAAGGTACCCATAGTAGATACTAACAACATTAACCCACAATATACAAAGGAGTTAACATTGGTTAAATTAATAGAGAGCATGCCAACTTACAATGATGAGCTGGCGCACGAAAAAGAGATGGCTGAACTTGGTAAAAATAGAACCAACAAAAGGCTTGTCTCACATGTAGAACGAGAAGAAGAGAGTGTCACCAGTTACGGTAAAGTTATGGTGGCCAACACTATCAGACCTTTAGCAATGGCTATTGCTGAATGGATTGAAGATACGTCTAAAAAGACTATAGGTAAACCGCCTATTGCTTTTGTGAAACTTTGCGAAGTGGAGCCTGAAGTATTGGCTTTGATTACTGGTAAGCATATTATTAATACAATTACTCAGTATAAACCACTTACTGCAACCTGTATCTCACTTGGTGGTAAAGTTGAAACTGAAATATCATTAAAGAATTTCAAAAACTTAAACCCTGAACTTTATCAAACTGTTAAAGCTGACTTGGATAAACGTTCTTTTAACTACACTTATAAAAGACGTAAGTTAAGAGAGAGTGCTAAACGTGATGAAGTGATGAGCTGGGAGGAGTGGACTACACCAACTAAACTTCATGTAGGTATTAGACTTGTTGAACTTATGATTTATGCAACAGGTTTAATTGAGATAGGAACTGAAACTGTCAAACATAAAAAAGCTAAAATAATAAAACAGACAGATAAGACTAGAGAGTGGATTAAAAACAGGAATGGTTTTAATGAGTTATTAAACCCAGAGTATCTACCCACAGTAATGCCGCCAAAGGCGTGGTCAACTGTAGTTGGCGGTGGGTATTGGACTAAAGAGTTACCTGAGTTGGACTTAGTTAAACAAAAGAATAAACTGTTTAAAAAAGAACTTGAGAACTTTGACATGCCTGAAGTTTATGCTGCTGTGAATACCATGCAGAATACACCGTATAAGATAAACAAGTTTGTTTTAAAAGTTATGCAGGAAGCTTGGGACAAAGGTTTGGCCATTGGTGGTATGCCACCTAACGTTAACTATGACATACCAAACAAACCACACGACATTGAGACAAACGCAGAGAGCCGTAAAGACTGGAAAAGAAAAGCTGTAATGGTTCACACTGAAAATGCTAGGATGTTTTCTAAAAGATTACTCTATGCTAAAATTATGTGGCTTGCAGAAAAATTTAAAGATTATCAAACTTTATATTTTCCATTGCAATTAGATTTTAGAGGTAGAGCATATTGTGTACCTGCTTTTCTAAATTATCAAAGTATTACAGGTGCTAAGGCTTTATTGTCGTTTGCCAGAGGAAAAGAAATCACAAAAGAAAACAAAGGTGATTACTGGCTGGCTATTCATGGAGCCAACATGTTTGGACAAGATAAAATATCTTTAGAAGAGCGTGTTGAGTGGGTAAAAAACAATGAAGATATGATAATCAAATGTGCTGAAGACCCATTTACGAATAGACAATGGGAAGATGCATCAAATGGCTATCAATTTTTAGCGTTCTGTGATGAGTGGTCTAAGTTTAAAAAAGAAGGTTATGGCTTTGTGTCTCACATACCAGTAAGTGTTGATGGTTCATGTAATGGACTTCAAGTTTACTCATTGATGTTAAGAGACAGTAAAGCTGGTAAGCTTGTTAACTTACTGCCTACAGATAAACCACAAGACATCTATCAATTAGTTGCTGATGCTGTAATTGAAAAACTAAAAGTTGATGCTGCGGAAAACAAACCGTATGCACAACTATGGTTGGATTATGGTATCAAACGTTCAACAACAAAGCGTAGTATTATGACTATCTGTTATGGTTCAACTAGATATTCATGTACAG
>Ga0208767_1000578_pt1 | contig 30509 bp, 46 predicted proteins | sample VirMetDEL_Mar_21_FD_184514 | JGI IMG/M metagenome (GOLD analysis project Ga0208767, IMG submission 184514) | Aqueous microbial communities from the Delaware River and Bay under freshwater to marine salinity gradient to study organic matter... | ecosystem: Environmental > Aquatic > Marine >... | reverse complement strand
TTAGCAGAATACATATGCACAACATCAAAACTTAGAGGCAATGATGACTTTAAGCCAATAGTAGAGTCTAAGATTTGTTCGAGGTTTAAGTGAAACGGTGGTTAGTTTTGTTATTACTAAGTTCACAGGTAATAGCAGAAAGCAGTTCGATGAGTTTTTCGATACCTAGTATCAGTTCAGTAAGTGGTTCGGACAGTATTAGGGCGGGTGACTTAGATTGTAAGAATGCTATAGGTGGTAGTACAAACTTTGAGATTGGAATGACAGGTGTAATTAATAATGCTGTTGTGCCAATTATAGGGAAAGAAGGAGATGATCCGCAGACTAAAGACATAGGATTGTATGCTAGGTTAATCATTCCTTTAGATGCACCAAACGAAAGAATTAATTGTAATACGCTGTATCAACTTGAATTACAAAGAAGAAGGTTAGAAGTAGAAAGATTAAAGCAAGAAATTGAATATTTGAAATTAATGCAAGAAAATGGTGACTTTAATAACTAATGGCTGATCTAGGAGAAAAAGTTGCACAAGTTGAAGGTTTAGTTGATAAAAGACTAAAATTTCTGGGATTAAGGTTTACATATACCAGTTTGGTCGCAGCATTTGCCCTAATTTCAACGATTGTTGGTTCACTCTATGGAGGGTTCCTGTTATATCAAAAAGTTGAAGGAATCGCAAATTTAGACCTTGATGCTATAGCTGGACAAATGGCAAAGACTTCTAGCGATGTTATGAGAATAGAAGAACATGCTAATGCTATAAAAATTGAGTTAAAAAAAGATATGACTGATTTGCGTAACAGTCAATGGAACTTAGAGTCAAAGGTAGATACTAAATTACAGTCTGTAGATACAAAACTTACAAACTACGACACTAAATTAGATCGCTTCGACATTAAGGTAGAGCAGACTAAAGTAGACATGGAAAAGCGTATACAAGAGTCTTTAGACAATCCACTAGCTAATTAGGAGATATTATGGGATACGGTAAAAAACCAAAGAAAAGATGATGGATGATAACAGAGTTCAATTGCAATTAGATAAACATACTTCACAAATAAGTAAGCTGTTTAGCAAGATTGATGACACTAATTCCAAGATACAAAAGATATTTAATATGCTTAACCAAATTAGGTATTTTTTGTTAGGTGGTTTTGCTTACTTCTTAGCTTCTGAAGTAGGGATTTTTAATGTATTGAGGTTGGTCGCATGATTGGATTTTTAACTAATGTAGCACCAATTGCACTTGGATTTGTTGCTAAATTGTTTGCACTTAAAAGTCAAGCAGCACAAGAACAACAAAAATTAATGATTCAGAACCTACAAGTTCGTAATGATTCTATTAATATGGCAAGAGATCGAGCAGACAAAGAAAGTCCAATGGCTGCTATGAATCGAAGAATTATTATTTTAACTATACTAGCTTTAGTTATATTTACACAAGTAGCACCTGTATTTTGGGATATACCAACAGTTATTCCTACAGTTACAGAAGGTTTTGATATTTTAGGGATTCAATTGACACCTGATGTGATAGAATATGTTAGTGTAGAAGGGATGTTGAAATTTGATGAAATATTTGGATGGGCAACAATGATAATCGAATTCTACTTTGGAGCGCAACTAGCAAAAGGTAGGTAAAAATGAAAAGGGCGATTGTTATACCCGATCAACACTTTCCGATACATGATGAGAGTGCGGTCAAAGTTGTACTAAAGGCGATAGAAATTATTAAGCCAGACATATTTATTAATCTGGGTGATGTTGGAGAATGGAATTCTGTATCGGGTCATAGATACAAAAGGCAAAAAAGACCACCATTAGAATACCAACTACCAGAGATAGACAAAGAAGTTAAAGCTGTAAATAAGCAAATAGACAGGTTTGACAGGGTGTTAGACAAGATTAAATGCAAAACTAGACATATACTTGCAGGTAATCATGATGAGTGGCTAGATGCCTTTGTAGAGGAAAACCCATACCTAGATCAGTATTTATTTAGAAATGCTTGTAAATGGGATGACAGGGGTTATGAATATCGTAAGTACAATGAGGTTTTAACCATTGGTAAGTTGTCTTTTGTACATGGTGCGTATACAACAACTACTCATGCTAAGACACATTTAGAAAGATATGGTACAAACATTATGTACGGACACACACATGATGTTTCAAGGTTTTCATCAACAAGATTATTAGATGGAAATATAAGTGCTTGGTCAATGGGTTGTTTAAAAAATATGTCAGCAGAAAACAACACATGGTTAAAAGGCAGACTACATAACTGGAATCATGCTTTTGGTATTGTAACTTTTTTTGACAATGGAAATTTTCAAGTTGAAGTTGTAGACATAGTAGATGGTAGATGTTCAGTATGGGGAAAAATAATTAAAGGATAGGTTATGACTTATAGAGAATTAATTAATGAAGTTTTAATAAGATTGCGTGAAGATACAATCGCAACAGATTGGTCAGGTGCTATTAACGATAGTTCAAATGTATCTGCTTATCACAAAGTTATAGGATCATTAGTTAATGATGCTAAAAGAGGTGTCGAAGAAAGACATGATTGGCTTAATCTTAGAGAAACAGTTGATATATCTACAGTAGCAAGTACAAAAAACTACAATTTATCATCTGGTCAAGAAATAAAAATATTGGATGCCATAAACAACGATACAGGACTTCATTTACATCAGGTAAGCAAACAGTATATTAACACCGTAAAATACCCTACAGACGATACTGGTGAGCCTTTATATTATGCTTTTAATGGTAGTGATAGTTCTAATAATTTAAAAATAGATTTTTCACCAGTTCCTACTGAGGCACATACTATTTCATTTGATATAGTTAAATATCAAGATAAATTAACAGATGCAACAACTGTGCTTAAAGTTCCTGCTCAACCAGTTATTCTTGGAGCATGGGCTAGGGCAATATCAGAAAGAGGTGAAGATGGTGGAACGCAATCTAGTTTAATGGCTCAAGAAGCTAATGAAGCACTTAAACAGGCAATCATATTAGATAGTGGTAATACAAAATACGAATCAGATTGGTTTGTAAATGAAAACCATAGTAGTCAATACGCAACAGGATTAAATTTTAGATAATGGCAAAACAAATATCATATCAATCTTTAACTGATATTGGGTTAAATGGGTTAAATACACAAAGTAACCCTGCTTCTTTAGACTTATCTTATTTAGTTAAAGCTGAAAATGTAGTAATTAGAGAGTCTGGTCGTATTGCTTTTAGAAAAGGTTTAAAACAAAAAGTAGCACCATCAGGCACATCTATAGCATCCATACATGAGCATGACGATCAAGGTACAAATAAAATTGTTGTTAGTTATGGCACAAGTATTTATGTTGTTGATTTTACTTCACCAGCATCAGCGTTTCCTAGTAGTGGTGCTGATGTTAAACATACTGTATCAGGTAGTTCTGGTAACTGGCAGTTTGTAAATTTTAACGACAGATTACATTGTTTTCATGCTGGTATAGAACCACAAAGATACGATGGTAGTTTAAGTTCTGGGTCTAGGTGGACAGCACATGCAACTAAACCATCAACTGTTTCTTCTAATCAATTTAAACCTACTTGTGGAATGGGTTATTACGGAAGAATATGGGCAGGTGGTGTAGCAGAATCACCAGATGTTGTTTATTATTCAAACTTGTTAGATGGTGATGACTGGACAGGTGGAGATGCAGGTTTAATAGATTTGTCTAAAGTTTGGGGTATTGATGATGTTATTGCTATTGCACCTTTTTATGGCAAGTTAGTTATATTTGGTAAAAACAACATTGTTATATATGACAGGCCAGAAACAGTAGGATCACTTGCACTTAATGAAGTTATTAGAGGTGTTGGTCTTGTATCAAGAGATACAGTTCAAGCCATTGGTGATGATCTTGTATTTTTATCTAATACAGGTCTTAGGTCGCTAGGAAGAACAACTGAAAAAGATAAACTGCCTTTAACTGATCTAAGTGTAAACATTAAAGATACTTTAATTAGAAATATTGGACAAAGTTCAAATGTTAAAAGTGTTTATGTTGAAAACGAAGGTATTTACATAATGTCATTTGTTGATAAAAACATTACTTATGTGTTTGATTTTAAACATTTCACACCTAATAATGCACCAAGAATAACAACTTGGACTTTTGATAATAACAGAGAGCCAACAAGTTTATCTTATACAGAAACATATGGTTTGCTTGTCGGTCAGAAAGATGGTGGTTTAGCAGGTTATGAGGGATATTATGATACTGATCTAGCAGGAGCATCAACTTATAGTTATAGTTCTTATACAAGTAGTATAGCAACAACATGGATTAATTTAGGTGAGTCTATAGCAGCTTCATTTTTAAAAAGATTGTTTTTAGTTTTAGAAGGTGGTTCTGGAGCAACATTAGGATTAAAATGGTATAAAGATTATAGTCCAAGTCCATCTGAAACTACTTCTATAACTTTAAATCCTACAACTACAGGTAGTACAGCTTTGTGGGGTGCGAGTACATCTTTGTATGGTAAATCTGGTGTAACTTACAAACCTATATATGGATTACATGAATACAAAACACCGTTAACTGGTTCGGCAAAAAACCTTAAACTAGAGATAGATATTGAATCAAACGGATTTGATGCTTCTTTACAAGATTTAACTTTATTACATAAACAAGGAAAGATAAGATAATGGCAAACTATACTATAGCTGTCGGATGGTCTGGCAAAGATGCACTAGCAGATTCCGATGCAGGAAAAGTAATATCTGGTGCAGATTTTAATACTGAGTTTACAGCAGTACAAACAGCAGTTAATACTAAGGCTGATCTAGCAGGTAGTGCCTCACAAGCATTTAGTGCAACAACAGCAAGTACAGGAACTAATACAACTCAAGTAGCAACTACAGCTTTTGTGCAAAACACAGTTACAGCAGCAACAATTAATAATTTAGTTTATCCAGTAGGTTCTGTATATGTTAATGCAGAAGTTGCAACAAACCCAGCTACGCTGTTAGGTGTAGGAACTTGGGAAGCATATGGAGAAGGTAGAGTTCCAGTAGGTAAAGCATCAAGTGGTACATTTGATACGCTTAACGCTACAGGTGGTTCTGAAACTCAAGCTTTGACAGAAGCTAATTTACCTGCACATAGTCACTCTATGGGTACACAAAACCAAACAAATATTTCAATAGACGATAGACAAATAACTTTTTTAGACCCGTTTTGGAGTGGTTTTGGTGGTGGTAGTGCAAGAAGCACAGGAAATACTGGTAGTGGCACAGCACACAATAACTTACAACCATATATAGTAGTCTATATGTGGAAACGCACAGCATAGGAGATTAAGATGGCAATTAATGCAAATGAAAGATTTAACAGAGTTGCAGTTGGTAGTGGCAGGTCTGCAAATCGAAATAGAACTAGGGGTTCTGGAAATGCTGCTGGTGGTATGAACTCAAAGTTTCTTACAAATTTAAATAGGCAAAATGGCATTACTCCTAGAGGTGGTAGTCAGTTTTTATCAAATTTAGGAAATATGGTTGGTGCTAACAGAGATCCTGGAAAATATGGTCAAGCTGATTTAAATTATCAAGAAGGTCTTAGAGAAGATATATTTAAAAAAACAACACCAGATGTTAATTTTGTTGGTGGAACTACTAGATATAGGCAAAACCCAGATGGTACATATTCTTATACCTCTGAGGCTGATGCTGCTAATACACAAATCAGAGAAGATGCTATAAGAAGGCAAGGTATGTTTGGGCAACAAGCAGAAGATTTAGCAGCTGGTGGTTGGAGAGATGCACAAAAATCAAGATACGGTGATTTAATGAGCATATATGAAGAAGAGTTAGCAGTAGCTAATCAATTAAGAAAAGCAAGGGAATTAAACACAGGTGCTTCATCTACACAACAAATGCTTAATCAAATGAATACTGATGCTTCTACTAATAGACTTAAATTAGCTGCCATGAATCAAGCTTTTGATCAATCACAATCACTTATTGATAGTAATTTAGCTAGGTCAACTGGCCAATATAATATGCTTACAGGTGTAGAAGATAAAACCAATCGTTATCTTAACATTCCTGCAATAAATGCAACAGGTAATTTAGGCAATGTTTCAGATGCAAGTACAAGATTAAATGATCAATTAGCTTATGCTGATCAACAACAAGCAAAAGGTAAAAGTGATTTTTGGGGAAGTATATTTGGTGCAGTAGGAAACACAGTTGCACCAGGAATTGGTGGAGTAGCTGGTAAATTTTTAGGAAATCTAATAGGATAAAGGAATAACTATGGCATACAGTAACGATATGTTTGGTCTGCAACAATTAATGGCAGATGAACAAGCGGCACAACAACAGTCAAATATAAACAATGCTGTCAATTTAGCTAGTACAAAAGGTGCTGGAATGATGTATCGTGCTGGTGGTATTGGTGATCAAAGAAGTGATGCTTATGCTTCTCTAGGAAGAATGTTAACAGGTGAAACAGAGCCAGTTGACCCTAGAATGGCTAGAATGCAAAAACTTGAAGAAATTAGAAAACAAGTTCCTGCTCCAGAAACTGCTGAAGATTTTAAAAGACTTGCTAGATTATTAGATGGTGCTGGTTTATATGATGAAGCTAGAAAAGCTATGGAAATGTCTACTAATATTACTGCTGCTGTACCTAAACCTACATTAGATACTGTAAAAATACCTACTATGAAGGATGGTGTTCGTTACACGCAAACATGGAGTACTGTTAATGGAGTTCCAACAGATATGTTGGGTGAACAAGCTACTGATGCACCAACTACGGACACAAAAAGTTATAAAGAAATTAAAAAAACAAATGCTTTAGGACAAAATGTAATTGAAACTTATGAAACTGTAAACGGAGTTATTGTTCCTGGATCTCAACCTATTAGCACACAAATTACAAGTGAGCCAGATACTTCTGTAGATTTAGAAACTGAAGCATATGAAGCTAATTTAGCACCATATGTGGATAGTGCTTTAGCAAAAATTCAAAGTGCAACTTCTACTACAAGAATTATGTCTGAAGAAGCTATGAATGCACAAGCAAGAGCAGATGGTATTCGTGCATACACTAAAGTACAAGATCTTGCTGGAAAACAAATTGATGGTACTGCATTTACTAAAAATGTAGATTATTTCTTAGGATTAAAAGATGCAGACGGCAATAATCTTTATACATTAGATCAAGCTATAGCACAATCAACAAGTCTTGACCATAAAACTGTAGCAGAAGAAGATCAAATTTTACAAAACAAAGCTATACTTGAAGATGAACAACTTATGGCAGTTTTAGAATCTCAAGCTGCTACCAACAGAAGATTAAATGCTCAAATGTTATCTATACTCAATAGAATAGAAACTGGAAAATGGGAAAATGTTGGATTTGCTGCAGCACAATGGCTTGGTGATTTTGATGGTACTTTGGCAGATAAAGAAATGTTCTTTTCTTTGTCAACAGCTAAAGTTATGGAATACACTAGTATGACTAAAGGTGCTATTTCAGATGCTGAAATGAGTTTATTTATACAAGCCGCCACAGGATTGGGCAAAACAACAGAAGGCAATCGAATGTTGTTAGAGTTTGCACAACAAGGTGCTTTGGCAGTAGAAAGAATGGCTAAACATATGAGGGCCTGGAAAGCTGAACAAAAAGCAAAAAACATTACAATCAGTTATTCTGATTATAAGGCTGAAGAAGAAAGATATAGAAATTCAGAAGAAAATGCTGCTTTCTTTAAACCAATTGTTAATAGTGAAGAATGGAAAAATGCAACTATGATAGGCAACACTATGGAAACTGTTGGTGGTATAAAGGCTGCAGCTCAAGACCAAAGTTCAGCTATGGGTCAATTTTGTGCTAATCCTGCCAATAAAAATCTTAGTACTTATAAACAATTCTGTCAATAGGAGATATAAATGGCTAAATTAGAAGGAGCCGCAGCTAGTAACAGATATTTTGAGAATGAGAAAGTCAGAGAGGCTATTAGAAATGACATTTATCAAGAAGCTCTTAATGCAGATGCAGAAGGTAGAGAAATAAATATTGCTCTTACAGAAGAATTGTCTTCAGTATACGAGTCTATACCGTACACATATGCAGAACAAGGATACAATCAAAAATATGTGCAATTACTAAAAGAAAAATATAAATTTGAAACTGGCAAAGAGTTTAAAGGTGCAGGTGATGAGATTAAACATCTAATAGATGAAGATTTTGCAGATTGGAATTTTGTTATGAACAATCTTTCTTTAGGTATGGGTAGTGAGTTGCTACAAAATTTAGCATTTGCGACAGATGAAGAAAGGGCTAATGCTTTAGAGCGTTGGAATATCTTTAACGCTACCCCTAACTTTGACTCTCCAGATGTAGATGATTCTAGACCATTTATAGAATTAAAATATGCGGGTGAGGTAGATCCAAATGATGAAGCTGCAGTACAAAGAGCAAAAGATTTAGGGCAATTTACTTTCTTTGGAAATGAAGTTGGTGGATTTGAACTTACTGGACAGCTTGGTGATTTCATAAAGGGTGCAGGAACTGATCCACTAGCATGGCTTATGTTTGGAACTGGTGCTGGGTTTATGGGTAAAAAACTTATAGAGAAAGGGGTAAAAGAATGGTTAGCTCCTTACGCAGCTGTAGCCACGGCAGGTGCAGGTTACTCTGGTATTCACGATATAGGTAGACAAGCAGTAGGTATTACAGCAGGTAGTGGTGAACAATATGACCCTGGACAGACACTTAAATCTATGGGTTTAGGTTTTGCAGTAACTCCTGCATTAAGTGCTGTAGGTTCTGTAGTTGGCCCAGTAGGTAGAGCAGTAACACATCCTATACAAAGCCTTAATAAAGGAATAGCTTTATTTGCAGGTAGTAAATCTGAAATGGCAGCGGCACAAGGAGCAATTAAAAATGTTCAAGATAAGATGGGTCAAACTGCTTCTGGCAAAGGAACTTTAGAAAGTGCTAAAGAAGTACAAGGATTTTTATCACAAGGCTACAACCAAGTAGACAATTATTTTACTGCCATGTTTGATAAATTAAGAACAGCACCTATTAAATTATCATCTATAGATGGACTTGCAGAAAAATGGAATATGCGATTTGGAAGAAATTTTGAACTGAGTGAAAGTTGGAATGATCTGTATGCAAATTATCTAAGAGGTGAAGCTGCTAAAGGTAATCCACAATTAAATGTTAAACAAGTTCCTTTAATTGATCTGGCTCGTAAATTAAGATCAGAATTTTATAATCTTTCATTGTTAGATAAAAAGAATTTTGGTGGTAATAACACTCAGTTAATGAATCAATATAAAAATACCATCAACAATGTTATTAAGAAAGCAGTAAAAAAAGCTGATCCTAAAAAAGGTAGGCTTTTAGATCAATCATATAAATTGTTTAAATCACAAACTGAAAAAAATCCTTATGGTAAGGATATGTTAGCTATGGCTTATGCTGAAACTACAGAGCCTATGACAAAATTTTTAAACAAAATGCTAGACCCTCAATTTTCATGGACAAATTTTAATGCAGCAATTAAACATTTTGAAAAATTAGATCACATTGTGGGTAATAAAAGTAGTCAGTTGTCAACTGGATTAAGAACCAAAATTGAAAAAGCAATGGCAAACCATATACTAGAAGCCCCAGATGGAGCAAAAATATTTACTAACCTTACAAGAACTGCTGATGGCAGAACAACTTTAAGAAAAATGTTTCCTAGTATGAAAAAAGAAATTGATGATGTAATTTATATGCAAGAAAATCTTAAAGGTTGGGGTGGTGCTGAGTCTGTTATTGGTAACATGGCAACAGCTAACATGGGTGCTATGGCTGGTAAATCAATTGGTGGTGAAGCAGGTGGTATTCTTGGTGGTATTTTATCTATCACACAATGGAATAGATTGATGAACAGTCAATATTTTAAAGATGCTATGGTTCATGCTTATAAAAATAAAGGTGGAACATTAGAAACATCGACTAGGAACTGGCTAAGAACACAGTATGGTACTGGTAATGGCAAAAAAGGTCTATCAATTCCACAAATTAATGCCATACAAGACACTATGTGGGGCTTTATGTTTGCTGGATATGCTTTAAAAGGTGAAGATGTATTAGCTGAAAGAACAGGTAATAAAGCTAGAGATATGTATGGTGATGCAAAAGTTATGTTTGGTTTATAAGGAAATACTATGGCAAAATTAGATCCAAAAATTAAAAGATTGTTATCTGGAATGCTAACAAAAAAAATGCCAGACTCTGAGATAAAGTGGGTTGACGAACAAGAATTTACTGTTGATGGTACACCTATACCAATCTCTGAAAGAATGTTAGCCTTAGAGGCTATTCCCAAAAGTATGGAAGGCCCCAAGGAAAAAAGAGAAATGACTGATGATGAGGTTCATGAGGCTGCTAGGATTGGAGAGTTAATAAAAAAAGAAATCCAAAACATGTTAAAAGGATTGGGTAATAAAGAAAAAGGTATGCTTGATCCAGATAGTAATAGAGAAAAACAGATACCTAAAGGCTCTCACAAAATGCCAGATGGCTCTATTATGAAAGATGAAGACCATAAAGAAGAAGTAAGTAAAGATGTAGCTAAAGATCTTGCTAATGAAGGTAGAGGTTTAAAAGGTTACAAGGCCCCTAAAACACAAGAAAAAAGAGGATACAAGCAAGATGAAGGGGGTAATTGGAGTGTTAATGAGAAAGACAAGCATTGGCAAACTAAGAAAGGATATGATGAAGCTATCAAGTTATATGGAACCAAACCTGGATGGGTAAAACAACCAAGCCTAGTCTACAATCCAAAGACTAAAGAATACGATCCAATTAAAAAAGAAGAATATGTTGATCTAAAACCAACTAAAAGAATTAGTTTGTAATGCACGATTTTATTAGAAAATTATATGACAATCATCCTGTTGATAAATTAGATGGTATGTTATTAGCACCTAGAAAATACATTGACAATATTATGACTCGTGGAACATCTATAAGTGCTGATGATTTTTCATCAAGTACACTAGATTTGCTCGGAAAAATTGTTGCTAACGAAGGCCCTGGACAGATAGACTTAAAAAAAGATCAAAGTATGGTTAATAAATATGGCGGTGATTTTGTTGGCGGCATGGATCATATAACTACACCCTATGGACAACTTAGAAATACACTTGGCTCCTTTAATATTGTACAAAATGATATTGGTGAGTATGTTCTTACTGACACATATGACTGGACTCATGATTATGCAAATATGAAAGACCCTGATGGTCTTTTAAACAATTTAGGAAAATTTGCATATGAACAAGGAGGTACAAGAGAGGGAGAAGGAAAACCTTATCAGATAAATCTTGGAACATTAATGAACCAAGGCATGTTTAAGGGCCTTTAACTTACTGGCTTTTGTAGTTGTTGGGCCATCTGGACAGTCAGTTCACCATTAATAGCAAAGATCTTAATCATAGCTGATCTCGATATACCAAGCTTATCTGCTTTAGCATCAATCAAAGCTAAATCCTTAGAGTTAACTTTTATATTTATTTGGTGTATCACATTTCCCTTTGCCATATTGATTTCCTATAATTTGTAATACACTTATTATACATTGATTAAAATATTACAACTTACAAACACCATCTTCGCAGTCATCTTCTGATGGGGCAGATATAATATATTCGTTATCATTTAATACGGGTTTAATTTTTACAGGATCCGATAAATTACCAACAGTAAATTGTTGTAGAAGATTCTCATATGTTCTTACACTACATCTCTTAACATACTTGTCATAAGCCTCTTCAAATTTAAGGCCTAATACTCTTGCTCTTTTTCCATAATCTTTAGCAAGTTCTACTATTAATTCATCTCTGGTAAGTGTTTCCATTTTTCTCCTGTAGGTATCATTTCTATTTTAATATTTGGAGTATCACTCCATTTCTTGACAGTCATTATCTTAACAACTTGGCGATCATCTAAGTATAAGACACCATTCAGAGAGTCTAAGATAGCTTTCTGATAGTTGTCTAGGTCTACATTGTTATCGCAATACTGACCATTTTGTTCCAGTTTTTTCTTCTTGGGCCAAGCAGTAGGCATTTTAATATTAAATACCATACCCATAGCAACCAAGTTTTCAGTAGGAGTAACATCCAACTCACTTGTTAGTGCTAACATATCTTTTTTAAATTGAGTGTACTTCTTTGGGTAGTATGTAGACCATCTGGAAACTCTTGGTCTGGCGGCAGGAACTGGATTTAGATTAAACTTTAAAGCAATCCTCTTATATTTTTTCCCCATACTCTTCGCCTCTTAGGACATCTAGATCTCTTACAACCAAAGCCAGTAATATTCTTATTTCAACATCCCTGGGTGTGTCCTCTTCTCTTGCTAATTCTAAAGCATCTTTCGTGTTTTCAGTTATCTCATCTAGTATTTGATATCTTTTAGCTTTTGTACTATACCTTGCCATTACTGTTAATTTCATCTTGAGCCAACAATTTGTCGATCTCAATCTCGATGTTCTCTATTGCTTTTCGGAGATCATGGATTCGCCCCTCACCTTTATGTTTCCATCTATACCTAACAAGATACTTAACTGCATTTCCAACTGCCCAAGTCATATCTTGGTCAACAATAAATGTCTTAGCCTCTATCTTGCCTTGGGTATAGTGTGAGGGGTTTTTGATATTGTCGTGTACTGTATTAGCCACCGACCCATCCAAAGAACAAAGCGACCACACAAATTCCTAGAAAAACTGTTAAAGATCTGTTCTTCAAGATTGTGTTTACAACTTCCATTACCTTTTCCATACTTCTCTCCCCTAGTTATAACAAGTTAGGGTACTCTTCAGTTGGAAGCTACTAAATGTAATGCTAAAAGAATGCATTATTGAATACCCTAATTTCTTACTACTGCTCGATGTATATAGGTTTGTCACCTAACCAACCAGTACATTCATTGACCTCTATAGGATGACATTGTAATTGTTCTGATGTCGTATTACAGGCAGTCAATAACCCAATTATAAACAATATAGATATAACTTTTAAACTAGATTTCATCAAATTCTTATCCATTATTTGTAAACTCGCCATGTAATTTTTCTCTCAGTTTACATACAGCTATTTGAGCTTTTTCCAGATCATTAAAATAACCTGCACTATATTCTTTCCTATGTAATTTAACTCTACCTCGCCATTGTTTTGTTGGCTTATGCCAAGTCACACCTTTAACTCCAGATGTGCTTCGAGAAGACAATCTTGTGTTATGACAATTTTGTGATTGAGTAGCCTCTCTAAGGTTTTGAATACGATTATTTAATTTGTTTCCATCTATATGATCTAATGTCTTAGGTAGACTCCCATACACAAAAAGCCATATTAATCGATGTTCTCTGTATTGACGATAATCTACTTTAAGAACTTTATATCCAGAAGATTTATGAAGACTAGCACCTCTTCCAACAACTACCCCTGGCCTATTTGTTTTCCAAAACAAACCTTCACTAGTCAATGTAAATAATTCTTTTAATCTTTCTTGTGTCACATGTTTAATTTTATTTGTCATATATATTTAACTCCTCATCTTGAAATTTAGAATATTGACCTAAGAATTGAGTCTTAACAAAACCTATTTGACCCATTCTGTTTTTAGATATTATTAACTCAGCTAAACCCCTGTCCTCTGTGTCCTCTGGATTATAATAATCATCTCTATAAACCATCATAATTGTATCAGCATCTTGCTCAATCTCACCAGAAGATCTTAGATCACTCATAAACGGTCTTTTATTTTCTCTTTGCTCAACACTTCTATTTAATTGTGAAAGCAATATTACAGGTAATTGTAGTTCTTTAGACAAATACTTTAACTCTCTACTGATACTACCCAACTCAGAAACTTCTCTCTGTTTATCATATTTAATGATTTGTAGATAATCAATCACTATCATATCTAACTTGTTTTGACTGTCTATTTGTCTTGCTCTAGATGTGATGTCGTATATTGACATACCAAACTTATCAACAATAGTCATATTTTGGTGTCCGATCTTATTCATTTGTTTATAAAAATTTTCAGATTCAGCATCATTCATATTCTGGTTAGTAATCTTTGAAAGGTGAACATTAGAATGTGATGAAGCTAATTTAAGCATTAATTGGACTTGACTCATCTCTAATGAAAAGAACAAAACATTATTAGACTTAGAAACATGATCCGCTATGTTTAAAGCTAAAGTAGATTTACCCATACTAGGTCGACCTGCAATTACATTAAGTGTTTCTGGACGAAAGCCAGACAATAAAGCATCTAATGATTTAAGACCACTAGACAGTCCTACTTGATTTGTAGTTAGACTTTGCATGTAATCTACAGTTTTTCCTACAATAGATTTAACATGACTCTCATCTTTATCTTCTAATTCTAACTCGTAATTTTGTATTTGAGATACTGTATCTTGATAGTTATCGTATTTAATATCTTTTTTTAGAGCTTCTATTGCATTATTAATACGACACTCTCTCACATGTTTGGCATAACTTTCAATATTATTAACACCTGTAGAGTTCTCTAACAACAATGCTAAAAATTGAAAATCAACCATCCAGGACCTACTCTTAGGTTGAGGATCGTTACTTATAAAATCTCTAACTGTAACAACATCTATTGGTATGTCATCTCGATACATGTTATTGATACATCTAAAAGTGTAACCTAGCTTTTCATCGCTAAAATCTTCTTCCGTTAATCTAGTAGCCGCCACCCTATGAACACAAGGCTCTAATAGTAGGCCACCTACGACTGCTCTCTCTGAGTCTAATGAATTGTATTGCATGATTTTCCTCATTTAGGGGTATAGCGAGGTTTAGCTATACCCATTAAAGTTGCTAGAATCGAATATTTCGAGTCCATTTTTTTTGAAAATGACTTAAACAAGCCATCCTTTGCGTAAAGCCTCAAGCCATTGCACTATATAGATCAAACAACTAGCTGATACTATTGCTGATAAAAACGATAAATAAATTAAAAATCTTTTTATATATCTCATAGTAACTCCTTTAGGTTTTATTGTTTGTTCTTTCATGTATTCAACCCTTTGTTGATGCATTTGCATTTTAGTTCCAAAATATTGTATTGACATAATATCTCCTAATATAAGTGGCTTTCTATTTGCTCGTAAACAAAACTACTATCATCATTTAGATCATCGTACTCTTCATCAGTTAGTTCTGTTCCATCATGCCAATTAGCTTCTTGTATATAGCTATCGCAACAGTCGGGCCAATCAATAGTGTCAACAAACATATCTAATACATCGACCAATTCAGTATTAATAAATTTTTTTAGTTTTAACTTTTTACCATCTCTTACATATTCATAACCATATTTATCTTTGTCAGTAAAAGCTACTGTCCAATCATCTTTGTTAACTGTTTTATTACACTTATCACAAACAAGTGCCGTCCATGAAAAATGATATACTGTAGATTTAGCACAACACTCCGAACATACAATTTCTGTACCTTTATGTTTTGCTCTAGTGTATTTATTAACTGGCATTTTTTTTAAAGACTTAATAACTCTTTGCATTCTCCAACGATGTCTTTGTTTCCAACCTTTATCGGCAGTCATGTTAGATAGTTTAGTTTCTTGCCTTTTGATGTGATTGTCCATCCATTCAGATCGACTCCATAATATTACCTTACTCATAATTTTTCCTCCAATCAAATTCTGTTCCATAAGGGCTTGGTTTTTTTTTCTTGATGTCAAACATTTCCCATTGCCTCTGATTAATAAATGTCTGGAAATGAGGTATGAATTTTTGATCACCCCAATCCAAGTACAACCTATTTAATATTTTTAAAACATCTCTCCAATCATGATGCTTCTTGGTAAAGTTTGCCATCTCTGTCATCAAACCACGCTTCTTACCTTTGTAGTTATCTCTGAATATATCAAACTCAATCAACTCCTCATCAGTTGGTGGTTTTGTTTTTTTGTCCACTTGATATGGTTTATTACAATGTGGGCATATTACTTCCATAGTATTCTCCTATTTAAGCATTAATTTAGTTAAAGGGTCTGTGTACCATTCGTGACTATCGATCATCTCTTTAGGCACTTTAAATCTAGGCTCAAGAGGTTTTCGATCCCTAGGTTCCCGATAGATTTTTTTCGGATCCGTATATTTTTTAAGCCTTGCTCTGGCACAACTATTAGTACATTCAATGTGTTCAGATACCATTCTTGCCGTTACCTTACTACCATCGTCTAATGTAAACAACTGTACAAGCTTGTATTCCCATTTTCGCAATGGATTTTGAATGTGTTCAACCCCATCAATTAATATGATGGGGGTTTTTGGATCAATGGTTAACATTAAAACGGCACATCATCATCACCAACATCACCGAGTGGACTCTGACTCTGTTCACTTGGTTTAGGTATGTTAGGCATACTTGATGGTCGTTGTATTTGAAATCTCAATACAGGAGCCTTAGTGTTGTCAGTTTTGTTTCTCCAAGCAGAGATCTGAAAGTCTTCACCCTCTACATTTAACTGACCCTTATATTGAGGTGCATTGGGATTGCTATTATCATTTTTCCAAATAGCACCCTTGTTGGTATTGTCATAATTTTCACTCATGTCGTTTCCTTAGTTAATTAAAGGGTCACTTATGGTAGACCCAAGCACCAAACTTATTCTTAACCTAACGACTAAATACCAAAAAGCATAAAAAGGTAATGCTTTAACGAGGGATGGTAAGTAACCGATTGACATTGGAAAGTCAGCCCCAATCAATTCTTAAAAATCATCATCTGGTTTAGATGTATAGTTTTCTTCTAGATCAGTCAATTGATCTTCAGTCAACAACTCATCCCCTCTGGTGTAAAACTCATCACCAAACTCATTCATTGCTACATTAATAACTGCAACCCAAGGTGAGTTAGGATTCTCAGCCTCTCGATCTTGCATGTCAGTCATAATTTGTTTGGCTCTGTCTAAACTACAATTTTTGCTTTTAAGTTCTTTAATAAGCCTATCAACTTCAATTGCCGTTTGTTGGCTCCTAGTAGGTGCTTTAAAGTCTTCTGACTCATCCTCACCCATATGACCCATTTCGTACAATCCCGCCAGTTTGAGTACGGCTCTGGACATTGCTCTCTTTTCAGCAATTTCCATTACATACCAAGATATGGTGTTTCCATCACCACCTTTACCTCTCTTACAAGACCCAAAAGTTTCTATAGAAGAATCATTCATAGTTGCGAAAGCTTTAACACAAGAAAAATCTGGCTCACATTTGATCACTTCATACTGAACTTTAATGTTAGCACCTCTCTGGACTTTCTCAATACCACTACGGGTTAAGATAGTGTAGTGTTGATGTTTAAATGTATCTTCTTTTTCTAATCCGAACTTTTTATAGAGTGTGTTCAACCTCTCTCTGTTTGTAGCCATAGCCACTCCTCTGATAGTTAAACCCCTATTTACCAAATTGACCAATAAACTCCCAAAGAAGTTGATAAAAGGATTCGGGGTATTCATCCTTAAATCTAATCTTGTCTTCCTTACTTAGGACAGACCCATCTTTATATTTACCACCACGAACAGTAGAAGTATCTAAGTCTGGGTACTCCCCAAGCTTGTAATAAAAAGTAAGTGATTCAAGATCTATTTGATCAATAAGATTATTCATTACGAATGACCTCCAAAAATACTCCTAAATGAGTAGTTTATTTTTTCAGTATTCATTTGTTCGCCTAATTCAACAATCTTCTTACAATCGTCAATTAGACCCGTTGATGGTAATTCATCTGGTGTAGGATTATTGTGTTCATCATCCAACAAACCATCTTCTTGCATTTCAATATGCAAATCGCTCATTCTACCCATTGTAACCTCCGTTTTTTTGTTGTCTTTCTATATCCCATTGATTGCATGTAACAATTGCATTTTCAACGGCTTCAACTACATCATCTGAGAAATCCCAGACATCGCCAGACATCTCAAATTCTTGATACCTTTGTTTAGATTCAGCTATGAAATCTTCTAATGAATTAATACTTTGTCTTTCATGTGGTTTGTACAATGAAAGATCTTGTGCAAGATAAAGTTCAAACATCGAATAGATTTGCTCATTTCTATCATCTTGATCATAACGAGCATTTAATTGTGATTGGTTGTAGTCCATAATTTTTCCTCTGGTTGATTAATATTATACGCTTTTGGTACTAAACATTAGAACTAAAAGCATTGCTAAGTATATGTTGTATAACGGAAACTGTAAAAGAATTTCCTAAAGCCTTGTACCTTTGAGTATTTGATATACCCTCAGTATAGCCTATTGGAAATGTTTGTAATTTCTCACATTCTGTAGGTGTTAACTTTCTATAAGTTGGTTGATCCATAACTTTAGCAACATTACTTGCAACTATTGTTGGTGATTTTCCATCTTGACTATAAACTCGATCAGCCATATCAAACTTACCATCTCTAACTTCAAAACAAACTATTGACTTGTCAAACTCATCAGTCTTAATCACTAACAAATCTTTTAACCTAAACCAAATGTCTTCACTAGGTATTGCAAAACTAGAATCAGTCCTAAACCAATGTTCAACTTTTGTAACTGGAACATCTAAAAGATCAGCAAGATTTTTGTTAGTCAAAATTGTCATTTTTTTGTGATCCCGTAATGTCTGTTGCAATTTAGGGATGTCAACTTCATATTTCCTTACTTTAACTTTTTGTGGAATGATTAAAACTTTTGGCTCCCGATGTCCACCACCCATAGTAGTTAATGTTGGACTCTTTCCAGAATCAGCATATACCCTCTTAATTGATTCATTACCATTAATGTCTGTAGCATTAGCAATATGATGACATTGTGCCTTAGAATCGAAATCTCGGAGTTCACATGGACGATTAAATATTAATTGTCTACGACCTTTCTCGAAATAAGATTTTGGATTGCCACCTTTATAATAATTAGCATCAATACAATAACTTTTATCTCGATCAACCCAACCTATTACATTGTAAGGAACACCTTTGTGCATAGAGTAAGTCAAAGTATTTGATTTTTGATCTTCATATCTTGCTCTAGCTTTTAGCCTTGGAAGATCTTTTGTCTTGCTTTCACTTCTTAACATAAAAGCCATTTCTTTTTCAGATAAAGTATCTTCACAACTGTAATCAAGGACATCACGCAACAACAATCCTTGATCTTCTGGCTGATCAATACCCTCAATGTTAGTCCAATAAAATCTCTTACGATTTTGGGCAGATACTAAAGCTGAATTAATCAGATGTTTATTAACTTTTCCAAGGGCTTCTTCTGTATGAAAAGTAATGTACTCTTCAAACTCATTTTTCATTCTGACATTTTCCATTAAGAATTTAGCGTTTGGATTTTTCTCAAGTACTAACTTCATAACATCAAGCATTGTCCAGAATAACATTCCTCGTGGATCTTTATCGCCTTGTTTCAATCCCGCATTTGACCATGCTTGACATGGAAAACCACCGACAACAAGATCAATTGAAGACCAATCTAAATTTTGCCTTGTAATTAAATGCCATGTTTCCCAGTTTTTAACATCCCCCAACATAATTGTTGAGGGGTAATTTTTGAGAGTTGTTTTCATTGCATATTCATCAATCTCTGAGGCATAGTAATTGTTAACTTTAACACCTAAACGATCTAAAGCAACTTGAGTTCCAGAGATTCCATCAAACAGACTGAGTACATTCATTACGAGTCCTCCCCAAACATTCTTTCAATTAAAGAATCTGATGCAACGTACTGTTGACCATTTTCAACACCCTCAATAATCCAAGGCTTTTTTCTAGCACGAGATTTGTAACCCACTAATTTGTAAGCAACACTTCTATCCCAAGCAATCTTAGTATCGTCAATTGTTTTTAACCAATCAGCTTTTCTTCTCATGTCTATTATTTGTTTTAAAGTTTTTTGCTCTGGAGTTAAAGCATCAGCAAGTGAGATTCTGAAACCAGTAAACTTAAATGAGTCATCATCATAAGTCGCATTACCTAATTCAAATCTTAGGTTGTTATCTTCCATAATAACTGACAATGAATCTTTGATCATCTGGCGAACTTGCTTAATAGTTTTTGGGTTTATTTCTGTTATGTTATATTTAGTTTTCATAATTTTTCCTCTTAGTTAACACCCAACAGGTTTATTGGGATGTGTTAAGTATAAATTATGTTGATCTAAAAAGCAAACCTAAAGTGTAGAACGATAAATTAATAACCATAGGTTGTTAAATTAATAACCATAGGTTATAAAGTTTTTAACCATAGGTTAAATGACTGCAGCTCAATCCTGGGAAGGCCTGTAGCAACTTTTGATGGTTTAAATTATTTAGGTTATTTAGGTTATTTAGGTTATTTAGGTTATTTAGACTGTTTAGGTTATTTAAGTCTTTTAGGATCAGCCAGTAATGTATTTATAAGATATGTATTTAAATAATTTTATGATCCGAAAAAATTTTTAAATAAATAAATTTTTAAAAAAATATTTTATAAAAATCTAATCAAATATTAAATAAATAATAGATCTAATCATAAATCCTTTGGTAATACAAAAGTATATAAAAAGCTTTAAAGGTATTTTTTTACTGTATTATTATTAATGTCAATTTTGACAATTAACTATAGAGGTATAAAAATGGAATTAATTTTTAATAGTGTGATAGTGCATTTACTAGTATTCTTTTTTGGAATACTTTTTTCATTTGTTATTTTTTCAATGATATTTTTTCCTATATATATGAGAATTTTAGGAATTAAAAAAAGGGGGGTTAAATAATGGATTTAATAACACTTAAATTTTTACAAAGTTTTGTTAATAATAAACTCAACCAAAAGCGATGTGTTGACCCGTTTATGTGGTCAAGGGTTAGCGATTATATTAATAAACAAATTAAACTATTAGAGGGTAAAAAATGATATTCAAACATACCATTTACAGTAGTAAAAAACTAAAAAAATTACTTGATGATAATCATAATGTTATTGAATTATTTTCAAATGATGGTGTAAATATAGAAGTTTGTCAAAATGCATTAGCAAAAATATATGAAGTTTATTATGATGATAAATTAGTTTTGACAACAAAATTATTTCGTTCTATATTACAAAAACTAAAACAATTAAATGTGGGGATAAAATGAATATACAAAACAATCTAACAATACCAATCAAAACATTAAAACAAGCTACTGAAATAATTGGAGGTTATACAGTTACTTCAAAAATGCCGACAATCAGTTATTCAATAAGTGCGAAGGATTGTATAACTGGAAGTAAATTAAGAAAAATTAAAAATTCTGTTTGTTCGGATTGTTATGCTTTAAAAGGTAATTATGTCCGATATTCAAAAAACATTGAGAAGGCCCAAAATAAGCGATTAAAAGCGATAACTTCTAAAGACTGGGTCAATGCTATGGTTTATATAATGAAACATCAAAAACAGGTTGTTAATAGTGGTTTATTTCGGTGGCATGATAGTGGTGATATCCAAAGCATGGAACACTTACAAAAAATTGTAGATATTGCAAAATCTACACCCAATATAAAACATTGGTTACCTACTAAAGAATCAAACATAATTAAAAACTTTAAAGGTGATATACCTAAAAATTTAATTATTCGTTTGAGTGGTTCGTTTATAGATGGTAAAGCGCCTATATATAAAAATACTTCAACTGTAACAACTGATAAAGATAAAGCGACATGTCGAAGTTTTGAGAATAACGGACAATGTAAAGAATGTCGCAAGTGTTGGGATAGTTCAATTCAAAACATTAGTTATTTAAATCATTAAAGGATAATATTATTATGAGTAAATGTATAAAAAACAATTGTAATGGTAAGTTAGAGTTTAACGAATCCAAAGGGGTCTATTCTGAATATTGGTATTGTGTTAAATGTAATACTGATTATTCAGTAAGTGTTGAATTAGTGAGAGATTTTAAAAACATGGAATCAATCGAAGATAGTCTAAATAATCTTAATATTGGTGCTAGTACTTTTAACTTTCAATAAATAGTAATAGATTTAAATTAAAGGGCTTTTAATTAAGCCCTTTTTTTTTAATTAATTCTTATTGAGATCGAATCTAAATTAATATACAATCGGTATTATTTTAATACCCTTAAAACTATTCTAGTAAATACCCTTTACGATAAAAAAAACTTACCCTTAACGGGAGTTTTTTATTATCTTAATACTAATAGTTATCTAATTAATTTAATAGCCTTTAAAACTAAAATATAAAGCTTTAAAACTGTATTAGTTTTTAATTGGTTTTAGATCTGTTATTAATTCAAATGATATAAAAATATAAAAAATATTCTATATCACACTTTTTTTTATTCAAATTCTAATATTTAATATTATTTTTCTAGCTATTATTTTTTTACTGGCAATAAATATTATTTATTCTTAATAAAATTTCGGATCTTGTTATTAACATACTTACTAACAAGTTGTTAACAAGTTTTCCACATAGTTACTCACAAGTTATTAACAAGTTATTAACAGGGGCCCACCCACCTGTTATTAAAACTTTTTGCTTAGGCCTATACCCACTACACAAAAAACGAAATTTGAAAAAAAAAGTTATTTAGATCATTTAGGTGTTATACTTAACTGAGAATAATTATCATTTGCATTTAATATGTCAGAAAGACCACCACCTTTAGCACCTCAGACACCTTTTGAAGATAAAGAGGATAAGCCTAAGAAAAGAGGTAATCCTAATTTTTATAAAGGGATGCCATCTTTAAATCCTGCAGGTAAACCTAAAGGTACGATGAATAAGTATGCAGCTCTATCTAGAGAACTCATGAATGAGAACGCTGTAGAGATCGTAGCAACGGTATTAGCAAAAGCAAAAGAAGGTGATGTGCATTGTTTGAAGATGTGTATGGATAGAATTTTACCAGTTCAAAAGGCTATAGATCCAAATAGAACTAAAAATGATGCCCAAGTTATTATTAATGTAGCTTCTATTGAATCTATTGAACAAAAAGCTAGTGAATATAACGAGGCTGAGTTAGTAGAGCCAGAAGAAAAGAGTGATGATGAAGTTGTAGCTACAATAAACACTTCACCTATAGCTGATAAATTTAAAGATGTCTGAACTTAACATTGATTTGCATCCAGCACAGCTGCAGATCTTTAATTCACAAAAACGATTTAAAATAGTCGCAGCAGGAAGACGATTTGGAAAGTCCTACCTTTCTGCTTGGTTATTACTCATTAACGCTATACAAAGCGAGTCTAAAGATGTCTTTTATGTAGGGCCTACTTTTCAACAAGCCAAAGATATTATGTGGGCAATGTTAAAAGACTTAGGTAAAGACCTCATAGCACAAGCCCATGAGAATACAGCAGTACTCACTTTGATCAATGGAAGAAAAATCTATTTAAAGGGCAGCGATCGGCCCGACACGCTTCGCGGCGTTGGCTTGGCATACTGCGTACTTGATGAGTATGCTTCGATGAAGCCTCAAGTCTGGGAACAGATCATAAGACCTACGCTTTCAGATGTGCAAGGTGGTGCTTTATTTATCGGAACTCCTGCCGGGAAGAATCATTTTTACGATTTGTATAGAGATGCGTTTGAAGATGACGATTGGGATGCGTTTCAATTTACATCAACCGATAATCCGTTTATACCTGACAGCGAAATAAAGGCTGCTAGTAAAACGATGTCATCTATGTCATTTAGGCAAGAATTTGAGGCATCTTTTGAAACTAACTCTGGCGGCATATTTAAAGAAGAGTGGTTTGAGAAATCTGAGGAGCCAGAAGAAGGCTCGTATGTTATAGCAGTCGATCCTGCTGGTTTTGAGTCTATCGAAAAAGAACGCAATTTAAAAAGATCAAGATTAGACGAAACGGCTATTGCGATAGTGAAAATAGATCGTGATAAGTGGTGGGTCAAAGACATACTACATGGTCGGTGGAATGTAAAAGAAACCGCCAAAAAAATTCTTTCATCTGCGATGAAGGTAGAAGCAGCAACCGTTGGCATCGAAACGGGATCACTAAGAAACGCTATATTACCTTACTTGGAAGATGAGATGCGTATCGCAGGACGATGGGTAACTATTGTTGAGCTGCGGCACGGTGGAAAAAAGAAAACAGAACGCATTACTTGGGCATTACAAGGCCGAATGGAACATGGCCAGGTTAGCTTTAATGACAAAAAAGATTGGAAAGAGTTTCTAGGTCAGCTTAATGACTTTCCAAATCACTTAGCACATGATGACCAACTCGATGCTTTAGCCTATATAGACCAGGTGAGTGTAGCAGACTTTGCACACAGCATTGAATTGGCTGATGATTGGGAGGTACTGGATGATGTCGCTGGATATTAAAGACATATTTGAAGAAGATATGACTGAGCAAGAAATGATAGAGTTGCTGCAATATAGTGCGGATGATACAACTCTAGCAGAAAGATACATTGTTGCTTGTCAAATTATTAGTAATTTAACAAAAGATATACCTGATGATATAACCGAAAGAGAAGAGATGGTAGATCTGACAATTTGTAAAATGTTAGTAGATGGTTTAATTGCAGTTGAAGAAGTAAATCGGTCAATTCATTAAATGAGAACGATTATCACTTGCAATTAAGAATGATTACTGTTAAAATCGGCTAAAATTAATGGAGTAATAAATGAACCCCTATGAATAATCAAGAAAACAAATATCAAGCACTCGCTAGTTGGTTAAGTTATCGTCTTGAAGGGTGGAGAACTCATAGAAATATTAATTACATTCCTATGTGGGATGAATATTACAGATTGTGGAGAGGTATTTGGTCTGCTGAAGATAAAACTAGAGCAAATGAAAGATCAAAACTTATATCTCCAGCATTACAACAAGCAGTTGAGTCATCTGTTGCTGAATTAGAAGAGGCAACTTTTGGCAGGGGAAAATGGTTTGATATACAAGATGATTATTTAGACCAGGATCCTAGTGATGCTGAGTATGTGCGTAATTTATTGCAAGAAGATTTAGAAAAAACAGGTTGTAAAGATGCAATTTGTGAAGTTTTTTTGAATAGTGCTATATATGGCACAGGTATTGGCAAGATTGTGGTCAAACAAACTATTGAAAGGGCCCCGGTAGAAGAAACTATTGAAGGCACTATGGCTACAACTCGTACTGTTGTTGAATACCCAGCTATTGATGTTCATGTCGAGCCTATATCCCCTAAAGAATTCTTAATTGATCCATCAGCTAACTCAATTAACGATGCTTTGGGGGTTGCTCACGAGGTTATTAAACCTAGATACCATGTTGTAGAAGGAATACGCTCTGGCATTTATAGAGATGTACCTCTTGATGGTGATTATGAGTCAGTTAAATTCGGTTATGACCCAGAAACTAAACAAGCAGACGAATCTGACTCTGTAAAAATATGTGAATACTGGGGTTTGGTTCCAAAACGATTTTTAAAAGCAAGTCAAGACAAAGATGACTTTGAATATGACAAATCTAATGCAAATGAATTAGTAGAAGCAGTTGTTACTATGTGTAACGACCAACATATTCTTAGAGTTGAAGAAAATGCGTTTATGATGAACGATAGACCGTTCATTTCTTATCAACATGACATCGTACCTAATAAATTTTGGGGCAGAGGAGTTTGTGAGAAAGGGTATAACCCACAAAAAGCTCTAGATGCTGAAATGAGAGCAAGAATTGATTCTCTGGCATTAACGACTACACCAATGATGGCCGCAGACGCTAGTCGACTACCACGAGGAGTTAAGTTTGAAGTGAGAGCAGGAAAAACTGTTCTGACCAATGGAAATCCACGAGAAGCTATCATGCCACTCGACATGGGTACAACAGATCCTAATACATTCAATCAGGTTGCCTCACTTCAAAACATGATTCAGATGGGAACTGGCTCTGCTGATAGTGCTTCACAAGGTGGTGAAACTGCTAGTGGCATGTCTATGATGCAAAGTGCTGCAATCAAACGACAAAAGCGTACTTTAATGAATTTTCAAAACACATTCCTTATACCTTTGATAAACAAGGCAATGTGGAGAAAGATACAGTTTGATGTAGACAGGTATCCTGTAAACGATTACAAATTTATCCCGTATTCAACTATGGGGATTATGGCTAAAGAGTTAGAAATGACTCAAATGGTACAAATGCTACAAACCATACCGCAAGATTCACCTGCATTTAATGTTATTTTGTTAGCATTGTTTCAAAACTCATCAATACATAATAGAGATCAGATTGTTAATGCTCTAATGCAAGGTGGTGAGCCAGATCCACAAATGGAAGAAATGCAACAAATGGGTATGCAAATAGAAATGCAGCAATTACAGGCTAATGTACAGAAAACTTTAGCTCAAGCTAAAGAAGAAGAGGCACAAGCTATATTACATCAAGCTGATGCTATGAGCAAACAACCAAATGATATAGATGTGCAAGAAAAGATACTTAAATTGCAAAAAGATTCTATAGCTATCGAAAAAGGCATTGCAGATATTGAAAATATGCGTTCTGAAACTGCCAGAAACATACCAGAAGTAGAACATTTGCAATCTGAAACAATTTTAAACCTAGCAAAAGCTAGAGAAGCAGGAAAGAAAACACAGGTAACTAATACCGTACAATAAAATGCCAAAAACAGATGAAAAGTTTTTAGTTGACAGACTAGAAATGACAGAAACAGAAGGCTTTATAGATTTAGTTGCCGATTTAAAGAATTTAGAAGAAAGTATTGGTAATTTAAACAATATTAATTCTGAACAAGACCTTTGGGTAATCAAAGGTCAGTTGCGTATCATAAATTTTATTGTAAATTTAGAAAATGCAACACACCTAGCGTTGGAAGAACTCCAAGACGGAAATTCAACATAAATCAACCTTCACAATCCTGAAGAGGACGGAGAACACAATGAGTGAAAGTATAGTAGTAGATGAAGCACCTTTACAAGAGGAACCGATAACAGAAACACAGGAAGAACAAGTAACACAAGAGGCACAGACGGAGGAAACTTCACAATCTGAACCTGAGATTCCTGCAAAGTATGCTGGTAAATCAATAGCAGAGGTTATTGAAATGCAACAAGAGGCTGAAAAGCTAATGAGTAGACAGGCTGATGAACTCGGCCAACAAAGAAAGTTAGTTCAAAGTTTACTTGATGCACAAAATAAAGTAACTGAAACTACTCCACCAGAAGAACCTGTAATACAGGAGGAGAACTTCTATGACGATCCAGTTTCGGCTGTGAATAAAGCCATAGAAAACCACCCTGATGTTATAAAGGCCAGAGAAGAAAGAATGGGTAACATGCAGAAGCATAATTTGGAAAATTTAGATAAAGCGTATCCAGATTGGCAGAAAACTGTTGCAGATGCTTCTTTTCAGAAATTTATTGGTGATAGTGCAACCAGAACAGAAATGTTTCGTAAAGCTGATACTGAATATAGATCAGATTTAGCAATTGAACTTTTTGATTGGTATTCTCAGACACAAATGTCTGGGGCCACACAAGAAGCAGTAGCTGAAGAAAAATCTAAGATTGAGAAACAGATGAAACAAACAAGTTCTGAAAGCAGGACATCATCAGATTCTGTAGGTGGGAAGAAGATTTACCGTAGAGCTGATTTAATCAATCTACAGGTAACAGATCCTAACCGATACGCATCGTTGGCAGATGAGATTCAGTCAGCATACGCAGAGGGTAGGGTTAAATAATAATACTATAATAGGAGAAGTAAAATGGCTTTGGGTACAAACCAAGTAACGACTGCTGTAGCTAATAACTTCATCCCCGAGTTGTGGAGTGATGAAGTAATAGGTGCATATAAGTCAAATCTAGTGGTTGCTAATTTAGTTACTAAGCTATCTCACAAAGGTAAAAAAGGCGATACTATCTATATCCCTGTACCTGCGAGAGGAAGTGCAAGTGTTAAAGCAGCAAACACACAAGTAACATTATCAGCAGCTACCAACACAAAGGTAACTGTGTCTATCGACAAGCACTACGAATACTCAAAATTAATTGAGGACATCGCAGAAGTACAAGCACTAGCAAGTATGCGTAAGTTTTATACTGACGATGCTGGTTATGCTCTTGCCAAGCAAGTAGATACTGATTTGTTTGCTCTTATAGAGGGTTTACAAGGTGGTACAGTAGGCGGTACTGGTGCAGCAGCATTTGAAAATGCTGTTATCGGTGGTAACGGTTCTACTGCATATACTGGTAATTCAACTAATGCCTCTGACATTACTGATGCTGGTATTCGTAGAATGCTTCTAACTCTTGATGATGCAGATGTACCGATGGACAATCGTGTAATGGTAGTTCCACCAATCTGTGCTAATGACATGCTTGGAATCAACAGATTTACAGAGCAACAGTTTATTGGTTCTGGTGATGCTATCAAGACTGGTAAGATTGGACAGATTTATGGTGTAGATATTTATATCTCATCTAACTGCCCAACTCCTGCGGGTACTGACAGAGCAGGTGTACTAATGCACAAAGATGCTCTAGTTCTAGCGGAACAGGTGGGCGTCAGGAGCCAGACTCAATATAAACAGGAGTATTTAGGTGATCTATTCACTTCAGATACTATTTATGGAGTTGCAGAACTTCGTAATGATGCTGGTGTTGCGTTTGTAGTTCCAGGATCTTAATAGTTAATTAAGATGTAACCCCTTCTAACGAGGGGGTTATTCTGAGTTAATTAGGAGTTTACATGCCTTTCTACGATTTTAAATGTGAAGATAATCATGTGAGTGAAGAATTACGCTTTTATGATGAAATGAAAAAGGGTATTGAATGCCCTAAATGTGGCAAACCTGCCCAAAGAATATACTCAATTAACGATGTCAGACCTAGTTATGGATATGAAATGACTAGATTTGCTATGCGAGAAAAGAAAAGACTAAGCAAGGATAAATTTAATGGACATATTTGAAGATACTACAGGCTCAGACTCTACAGATTTGCTTGAAATAGATCGCTTTAAGGCAAAGATACAAGAGATATGGACAAGGATGCTTACTGAGTGTTATTCGCATTACTATGACGAGGATGATGAGGATAGTCCTTCTATGGATGAATTTATGGAAGCTAATGCTCTTAAATTTGCTAATGATTCTGAACCTGTAACCGAACTAGATACATTAATGGACATGCTAGATGGTCTTATGGATGAAGATGAAGAATTAGAGAGTGTCCAAGCAGAGGGTAAAGCACCGACTTATGGCGGTAAACAATTATCTTCTCACAATGAATCAAGCAAAACGGAGAAAACAAATTATGAATATAACCACAAAAACACAAAAACTCCAAGCGAGTCTAGTTCTGGAGTTAAAGGTGGTTCGTATGTGGGTACGCCTACAGGTCAAATCAGCAAAAGAAAAGATGCAAAAGTTATTACAAAGTATTCGCCACTTGTCAAAGAAATCAAAGACGAGTTAATCGCTTTAGCAGAAAGACAAAAGATTGGTAGAAGAAAACTTAGGTTTAGACTCTAATGGCTACACAAAGAAATTGGAGAAAGAAAAAAACTATTGGGATGTACCTGAATAGGAGGCAATGGGAAAGAGAGTTCGATGTTAATGAATCTTCTGCTTTAGAAATAGAAATTGAACAAGGTGGTTATTATCTTGTTATTGAATCCTCACAAGCAGCATCACCTAACTACATTATTACGGAGTAAATATGGCAACAACTAAAGTATCAGCCTTAGCAGCAAAAACTTCATTAGCAGGAAGTGAAGAACTATTAATTAATGATAGTGGTACTTCTAAGAAAGTAACAGCCACAAACCTACTAGCAGGTGTAACAGTTGCCGATGGCTCTATTTCAACAGCTAAGATTGCAGATGATGCTGTTACTGAAGCTAAACTAGCCAATGCAATCAATACAGCTATTGCTGCTAACACCGCTAAGACATCTAATGCTACACATACTGGCGATGTCACAGGAGCAACAGAACTAACTATTGCCTCAGGTGCAGTAGAAACAGGAATGATTGCTGACGATGCGGTTACAGCAGACAAGTTAGCTAACTCTATTAATACTGAGATTGCAGCCAATACAGCCAAAGTAACTAATGCTACTCACACAGGAGATGTAACAGGTGCTACAGCACTTACTATTGCTGCTGATGCAGTCACTACAGCAAAAATAGCAGATGATAATGTCACAGCAGATAAACTTGCCAACTCAATTAACACCGATATTGCCACGGGTGTAACAGCTAATACAACTGCTAATGCTGCTCTGCCTAAAGCTGGTGGTGCTATGACTGGAAATGTCACACACGCTGATAATGTGAGAGCACAATTTGGTGCGGGTAATGATTTAGAAATATATCACGATGGTACTGATAGTTATATTCACGATTCAGGTAGTGGTAA
>Ga0208767_1000577_pt1 | contig 30511 bp, 17 predicted proteins | sample VirMetDEL_Mar_21_FD_184514 | JGI IMG/M metagenome (GOLD analysis project Ga0208767, IMG submission 184514) | Aqueous microbial communities from the Delaware River and Bay under freshwater to marine salinity gradient to study organic matter... | ecosystem: Environmental > Aquatic > Marine >... | reverse complement strand
ATTCGCTCTAAGTTGCGAACGATGGACGGCGCTAACGACGCACAAACTTCTCCCGAAGAGCAGACTGATGGCGCCAAGTGTATTCAATCACTACTCGACGAGAATAGGTTACATCCACACTACACCCTGTCTCTACCTCCTGCACCTTACGAGATTAACAGAACAGGTCAACAACTGCCTACCCCTAAGTTTGGGTATACCTTGCTCGGAAACCCTCTGGAGCGTTCTTCTAAGACGTTTCAACCTAAGAACCGTACTGCTACAATTAGAACAATATTAGCAGACCCTTTTTACAACCCAGATCGTCATAGTTCTCCGATAACAAGCAATACAAAGTTGTCAAAGTCTTGCACTATCTCTAAGTTCCTTGGTGCACCTGGATCTAAATCTTCTTTGGATTATATTCCTCTGTTGGAACAGAGGCAAAACCTTGCAAGGCAATGGTACTTACACGCATGGTTGATGGAGGGTGTCGCCTCTGCAAAAGAATTTTCTCGATATAGATTACAAGTTACCGAAGGATATTACAACCCTGCTAATGGTATTCGAGAAATATATGACGCGTCAAAAGAAACTCCAGAAACTCGTTATTGGAGAGAACCATATAGAACTGAAGACGGTGGTTCTACTCAACGTTCTCTAGTTTCCGGTCGCCCAACGATTAACCAATTAAAATATGAAGGTCGCGCAGTTGTCTACACGTTGTTTAATTCCAGAGGAAAGGTAGACTATTCTGCGACTTTTGACCTTTCTTTGTATATTCGAGATACGTTCTTTTATGATCAGCTGAGTCTCGACTATGATTTTACCAGACCAGATGGTATTATGTCACAACAACTATTGATCGTGATGCCTACAGTTGACTCAAGTTTCAAAGCGACTTTTGAAATGAACATAGGTACATATTTTAATAGAAGGTTACTCTCTGGAGATGACTTAGTAGAAATACTTGACTGATTTGCGTATAAATAAATAAAGCAAATTAGCAGGTACTTCTAATGGCATTACAAAGAATCGCCCCAGGATTAAGTCAAAAGACTCTATTAACTGGGAAAAGAAAATTCTCTAGAGATATAGATCTTTCCTTTACACCAAAACCTGGTGGTTTTACCAAAATCGATAGCGACGGTTCTGGTAATCTGCTTAGGGGCGATGACGGTAATTATGTCTTTATAGAAAGAAAGGGCGACATCTATAAGAAAACTGACGTGGCTGCTATTTTACAATCGGTAGAAAATATTCTATTGACAAATACAAGAGAGAAACCTTTTGAACCTTCTTTTGGCGGAAACCTCAGAAGAATGTTATTTGATAATGGTAGTAACGTTTCTGCCAACTACGTGTCCGATTTGATAAAGCAAGAACTTGGTAGGTGGGAACCAAGAGTTTCAGTTTTGAGCGTGAAATATAAAAGAGGAAAGGAAATCGTTAGTCAATCCGCTGCTAACTTAAATAGACCTAACGATCATGACATAAGTATAATACTCGATCTGTTGATAGAAGATAAAGGGTTCTCAACAACAATAAACTTGAGCAGGTTACGATAATGGCAACTGTAATAAAATCGACTGAATTAGATTTTCAAAATATAAAAGAAAATCTAAAAAACTTTTTAAAGAATAAAGAAGAATTCAGCGATTACGATTTTGAGGGTTCTGGTCTCAGTAATATACTAGACGTTCTTGCCTACAATACACACTTCAACGCATTGATTAGCAACTTTGCTTTGAATGAGTCTTTCCTTGTAACTGCTCAACTACGACCTTCTGTAGTTTCTCTAGCAGAATCTTTGGGTTATATTCCAGACTCTAAAAAATCTTCTACAATTCCGTTTAAACTTGAGATAAATTTAGCAGACATTGAGGGAGATACTTTCAGGTCCAACTACACTTTGCTTCCTGGTACTGTGGTCTATAGAGGAGAAAAAGATTCAATAGACTATACATTTAGCAATAGAGTTTCTCTTTACGCAGAAAATAGAAATGGCATTTATAGTTTCTATCCAGCTGGAGACCCAGAAGGAACTATTTTTCTTCACGAGGGACAACAAAGGAAACAAGACTTTGTGGTTGGAACTGAACTCGATGCTGTTTATGTTATCCCAGACCCAGATATTGACATATCCACCGTTATAGTTAGAGTATTTGAAGACCAATCGTCTTCAGAAGTTGATGGCGGTACAGAGTTTACAATTTATCAAAACTTACTAGACGCCACTACTGTTAGTGAAGAATCAAGATTATATGTTTTGAGAGAATCCCCTAATGGGTTTTTCGAATTATCTTTTGGCAATGGGACTTCACTAGGTGTTTCTCCCACTAGTGGTAATGTAATATCGGTAGAATATTTGCGCTCTTCTGGAACTGACGCAAACGGAATAACAACTGTAAAACTGGCATCAGACATTTTATTAGATGGATATTTGGTTGACCCTGGAAATATTAGTGGTAGAATATTAGAAAAAAAACCTTCCTCTGGTGGCGCAGATAAGGAAGATATAGAGTCTATTCGTAAAAATGCCCCCTATCAATTTGCCGCACAAAACAGAATGGTAACTGCTGACGATTATTCCACTTTGATTTTGAAAAAGTATTCTTCTTTTATAGATGACATAAAATCTTGGGGGGGACAAGACGACCCAAATCCAGACTTCGGCGCAGTGTATGTTTCCATTGTTTGGAAAGAAGGGTTGCTTTCTCAAACTATTACTAACGTAAGGAAAGGTATTTTAGATCTTGCCGACCAATACTCAATAACTTCTTTTAAATTGAAGTTTCAAGACCCAGTAGAAACTTTCATTGGTGTTGATGTGTTTTTTCAATTCAACCCTGCATTGACTGGGTTTACTCAATCTACAATCAGAGAAGCTGTCAAAAATTCTATCGACAACTATTTCTTAGAAAACACTGGAAAGTTTGGACAAGTTTTTAGACTCTCTAATTTGCTAACAGATGTAGATGCAACAGACCCTTCTGTTCTATCTTCCCGTGCAGAAATAACTTTAAATCAAAAATTATATCCACAGTTGACAGTCGCAAGAGATTATATCGTACAGTTTCCTGTTTCCATAAGAGAACCAACTTTATCCAATAATGAAACAGTTTCCACATCAAATTTCTCATATAATAACAAGACAGTTCGTTTAAGAAATAAATTGAACGTGAAAGTTAATACAGCGGATCGAAACAATACAGCAAGTAATGTACTAAGACCAACAAACGTGTTGGAAATGATAGACACCTCTGGTAAAGTGGTTTCGGGGTTTGAAAATGTGGGTTCTTATGATCCAACTACAGGTAAAATTACTATTAATTCTTTAGAAGTAAGTTCTATTGGTGGCGACAAAAATTACATTAAAGTTTTTGCCATACCTGCAAATAAATCGACAGTAACTTCGATTAGAAATGTTGTTATAAAGTATGATGATGATGCATCTTCTTCTAAAGCAGTTATCACAGAAACTGAGTAATATTGAATGTCAGTAGATAAAACATTAAAGGATATAAACCGATTTGAGTTAGACTTTGATCGTTACGAAGTCTTTAATGCTTTGCCTTCTCATTTTGATGCCAAGTACCCTAATTTAATAAAATTTTTAGAAAAATATTATAAAAGTTTAGAGGAAGACGAAAACCCCGTTTCTAATGTGCAAGACCTTTTGCTTTCTAGGGACGTGACCCAAACTAAAACAGAGTTTTTAACTTTTATAGCAAGCGAATTATTGCTGGGAGAACCATACTTTGAGTCCTTTACCGATAAGAGGTCTGCTGTTCAAAACTCTAATCTACTCTATCGTTCAAAGGGTACAGAATATTCTATAAAACAGTTTTTTAGAATTTTTTATGGAGTAGATATTGAGGTTGAATATGGTAAAGATAGACTCTTCTTAATTGGTGATCCTAAAGAAGAAACTATAGAGTATACTGGTTCTTCTGAATCAGGAAATATTTTCGGTATAACCTTTGAGGATTCAACCGTTATTGTATACTTAGAAACATCTTCAGGCGCATTTGTGGAAATACGGGAAGGGGAAGATTACGACCTAAACTATGTTCAAAAATCTATCATTTTAAAGAAAACCACAACCCCTAGTTGGACAACCGACCAGTTAGGAAACCCTACTTCTTATGCTAACGACCCTTCTTTACTGTATGTCGCAAATAACGGATTGCTTTCTGTAGGCAAAAAAATAAGAATCGTTTCGGAAAAAAGAAGTCAAACTGCTATTGGAGCAGACGTAACGGATAAAAGGTTAACAGATAATAGGTTTTTTCAACTTTATGGATTATTAATTTCTACTCCGATATCAGTTTCTGTTTGGCAAAGAGCATACAAAACTTTTATTCATCCAGCTGGGATGTATTTGGCAGGACAGGTTGACATACTATCGATATTTGATTTTGGGTTCGGTCCCGTTCCTCCAGCAATAATTCAACCACCATTACCTATACTGATAGAACAATCAGTGGATCTTGCGCCAAAAAGTCTGTTTACCACTTCTACCACAGAAATCGGTCCAGGTCCAAACGGATACAATATTAGGACCAGAATTAATGATATGTTCCACCCAAGAACTATCGACAAATGGCACACCCAGTATGGTTCTCTTGCTGATGCGGATGATATAAATGCTAGAACTCTTGATGATAGTTATGCTGACCTATCCAACATAATCAATTTGATAGACGAAGATGTTTGGCACTTCAGTTATTTGCATTCTGTTGATAGTGTCGGTAACGGCGACTCTGCTCCTATTTTGGGATATAATGGCGACCACATAGTTGATTTTGAATAAAACCCTTATAAATAGTCAATACAGATTAACGGAAGAATTGGCATGACCAGACAAATATTGAATAATGGTACAACCGCTAACGACGGAACAGGTGATACTCTGCGCCAAGCAGCAGACAAAATAAATGACAACTTTAGAGAGTTGTTTCTTTTATTCGGAGACTCGGTAGCAGCGACGCCATATGTTAGGTTTGATTCTTCTGGCAACCAATCAGGCGCACTAATTTTTGAAAACGGAACATATGATACAAAGTTGGTTTCAGTTGCTACTTCAGGTAGCAGTAAAACTATAACTTTCCCTAATGCTACTGGCACTGTTGTATTGAAAGATACGACAGACACCCTGACGAATAAAACATTAACAGCACCGATAATTAGTACAATATCTGACTCCAATGGTGACACAATATTGTCGTTGAATGCAAACGACTCAGCGAACTACGTTGAAATTTCTAGTGGAGATTCTTCGGTAGGTGTTACCATCGGAGTTGCTGGTGATTCAGGCGACGTAGACCTTCACCTTCATCCGCTAAATAATGGCATAATTCATGCTGATTCCCGTATTGTTCACGAAACAGAACGTCTAGATAGTGCTGGCGCAAGCGTTGCCGACCCTAAGATACTTACGACGTTTTGTAACGTAAACGACGGAAGTGCAGAGTTTTCGGTTAGTCTTTCCGGTGGAATTTCTGACGGTGATGAAAAAAGGTTCGTTAACATTAACGCAACAACTGTAGAAGTAACCCCAGGAAGTTTTTCTGGAGGAACCAGTATAAGGATATCACAAGATCGTGCTTGCTCGTTAATTTGGTCAGAAACAGGATCCTCTTGGCGGTTGCTTGGTGCCACTGATTCTGGCGGAATAGAGATAGTTTAAAACAGGTAATAATAATGGCTGCTACTATAACAGATACTTTAAAGAGAGAAGTTTTAATAGACCTCTATAACAGTACTCAAAACATCAATGTTGCTTCTGGAGATTCAGATAGATTTTACCTCGCAATAGGAAGATCAGAAGAATGGGATAGCGACCTTTCTCCGCCAACTCCCGTCGCAGGTATTTCTGATTCTAGAGAGTTTCAATCATCGATTCAATCTATGAAGTTGGTTGCCGATGTTTCTTATGTAGTACCAAGATATAGTTGGACTAATGGAGCACAATACAGTGCTTGGGACAACAAATATAATTCAAATACAACGATACGTGCTGGCGGAGATATTAAAGACCCGTATTATGTTATTACAGACGATAATAATGTCTATGTTTGTATTCAACAAGGTAAGGACGCAACTGGTACAATTAGAAACTCTCAATATAAACCAATCGATACTTCTGGTGATCCGTTTGCTGCCGGAGAAGACGGATACATATGGAAATTCCTTTTTAATATAGGTGCAGCAGAAGTTAGAAAGTTTTTAACTTCCTCTTATTTTTCTGTTGAAAAAATATTGTCAGAAGCGCAAGGAGGTCCAAGTTTAGACGACCTTTCTGTTTCTAGAAAGGGGCAATTAGATATTCAAAATGCTGCGATTGGAGGGCAGGTCATAGGCATCGCCGTTGATGATGGCGGAAGCGGGTATTTGACACCACCAGATATAACCATCACTCCTGTTCCGAGGTTTCCTTTAGTAAACGGGAATATAGACTCTGATGTTGTTCCGGCACAAGCATTCGCCCGTATTCATAATGGTTCGATATATGAAGTGATTATGAAGGCAGATTCTACTGCTGGTGATAGTGCAGGTGGATTTAAGTTTGGGAAAGATTACTTTGATGCTTCTGTTACAGTAGATGGTAATGCAGTTCTGAGAGCAATCGTTACATCAGATTCTGGTATGGGGGCGGACCCAAGAAAGGATTTGAACTCTTCAGCCATAATGTTTCACGCACTATTAGACGGAACAGAAGGTGGCGACTTTCAAGTAACTAACGATTTCCGTCAAATTGGGATAGTTCGAAACCCATTGAAAGATAGTGCGCAGTATAGTTCTTTTACTGGAACGTTAGGTGATTCTGCTGCCACTAACGTAACGTTGAATGCCCTTAAGAAACTTTATGTTCAACCTGGGTTGACTTATAGTAACATTCTTGGAGATGAAATAGTTACTAATCAGTCTGGGTCAAGTGCGATTCTAGACTATTTTGATGAAGCAAACAACATTTTATACGTGCATCAAACAAGGGAAACAGGGTTTCAGCGGTTTGATTCTACAGATACAATCTATGTCGGTTCTCAATCAGGGGTTGCACCCATATCAGCAGGCGTTACTTTTCCAGTCGGACAGAGAATTTTGAGACCAGCAGAAGTTAACAGGTTCTCTGGGGATGTATTATACATAGACAATAGATCTCCTGTAACTAGAGATAATGAGCAGACTGAAGACATCAAAATCGTTATAGACCTATAAAGGAATAAAAAATGCCAGAGCAGTTTACCTCAACTACGTTCTCAGAAACCTATAAGGACGATTTTGCCGATAGTGCAGGATATCACAAAGTCCTGTTTAACTCTGGTCGTGCTCTCCAAGCAAGGGAACTCAATCAACTTCAGACTATTTTACAAAGACAGATTACAAGGATGGCAAACAACATCTTTTTTGATGGTGCTGCTGTAAATCCAAAATCTTCTGGCGCAGGAACTGATATTGTAGAATATGTCGTCGTCGATTCTTTAAATGGTAGAGATAAAAGTGAATATATCGGGAACATATTAGAGGGTCCAAGCGGCACTGGAACTTCCGGAGTCAAATTCCAAGTAAACTTCATAGTTGATGCCACAACAACAGGAGACAAACCAACCCTTTACGGAAGATATATTTCAAACAACCAAACCGATGCCGTCTCCACAGATGTTCAAACGGAAAGTTTAAGGTTTAACGCAGGGCAAGAAATCAGCAACCGCACAGTCAACGGAGCAGACCTAACTGTTTCTCAAACAATTTTAGGAGAAAATAGAGGTGGAGTATCTCCAGACGATAACGTTACTCCTGTAGGAAAGGGAGTGTTGTTTTCTGTTCAAAGAGCAGAGTTTTATGTGCAAGGGCATTTCGTATATGTGCCAAAACAAACTATAGCAATATCAAAATACTCAGAGTATGTTGATGCTGAGGTTGGATTTGAAGTAGTCCAAGACATTGTCACTGTAGGTGACGATGACGCATTATATGATAATCAAGGCACTCGGCCAAATCTTTCTTCTCCTGGAGCAGATCGATATAGAATCTCTATGATTCTTACAAAGAAAGAATCAGTTTCTTCTGTTGAAGACTTCGTTTCTTTTGCTATTGTTCGCGCTTCTGCCATTGTACAAATTAAAGAAGGCACAGACAACTTCAATCAATTTGAAAAGAGGATTGCAGACCGTCATCACGACACTCATGGCAATTTTCTTGTAAATAATTTTGAAATACAATTTGTCGAAGGCAACGATAGTTCTGAGATGATTTATGAGATTCCTTCTTCTCAGTTGGGTATTAACCCAGTTGCCTTTTTAGATGGGTTTAGATTAGAACATAAAGTTCCGGTTGCAATTAGTGTACCAAAACCAACCACCTTCGCTGTAGATTTAAACCAAAGCATGTTTGTAGACTACAAAAATTATGTTACGATTAGCGATAGTGATGTGGCGTATCTTGGTGCTTTCAATAATTATGATGATGGATTAGCGACACAACAAAGACTGAACCTATTTAATGCATCTAACACCGTTATCGGCACAACAAGAATTAAGAGTCTTGTCGATACACAGTCAAACGATAAAGATAATTATCGCTTGCATTTATACAACACTTCCATGATCGGAGCGAATAATTTTAGAGACACCAGAAAGATTGGGGTTGAGGACAGTGTGGGTGGTGCTATAACAGTCACTTTGGAAGACACTTCAGCATATTTAACCCAGCCATCCAACAGCACTAGTCTTTTTAGGATTCCTGGCGGTAGGGTTAAAGAAATTACAGTAGATTTTTATACTGTTCAGAAACAAGCATATGTTCAAGCGAATGGTTCTGGTGTATTAGATTTAACCGTAACTTCCCCCGATACCTTTACTGACGAAGGAAGATGGATTTTTATTAACAGAACAACCAACCAAGTAGAACAATTTGGCGTTGGTGCTATTGGCGAAGAACCAAATGTTAAAGATATTACAGGTGCTGTAGCGAATAATTTTTACGATATCTACTATTATGTCAAAAAGTTTGATGCTAGTGGTGTTGCCCCCAAAACGAAAACCTATAGAGAAAAGTGGTTTACCTTTAAACGCTCTACAGTAGACAGCGCGTTTTCTAGTTTAAATCTTGTTGAAGGACCCTTCCTCGACTATACCGACAGCACTGATACCACAACACATACTCTTACTACTTTATATGATGGTGTTGATATCCTAGAAGCATATGCTATTGATTCAGCTACAGTGCCTCAAGATAGGAGTAAGTTTGGTTCTTCTGTTTTACACTCAGTAGAGTTCGATGGCGGACAAAGAGACAATTTTTATGGGCCAGTTTTCTTGCGCCCAGACGGCGTAGACGCAAAAGACTCCGCAATTCGAGCGAAGATCGGTTATTTTGAATGGGGAGGTGGAGGAAACTATTTCTCTGTAAATTCTTATAACATCACAGATTCTACATGGTTCGATTATGGCGACATTCCGAATTACGTTTCTCGCGCAACAGGAAATGGGTATCCATTACACGATTATCTAGATTTTCGTTCTAAACTAGACCCTCTTTCTTCCTCTGGTTCCGCTTCAGACAGATTTGATTTGCCTAGAGACGGAGATGATATTCAATACGGAGCACAACTATACAACAATCGTATTGACCACGTTGTAGTAGGATACAACGAAAAGTTTAAGCCAATGATAATGGTTAATAAGGGAGAGGAAGCATTACAACCAATCCCCCCAACTGAAAAACAAAATCAAATGGTTCTGTTTGATGTTGCTCTCGCGGGTAATACTAAAAATATCAATGACCTCGCCTTCAATAGAAGGAGATATCGCGGTTATAAGATGACCGATGTCAACGACATTGAACGTCGAGTTGCTCGTCTAGAAGAAACTGTTTCTTTGACTGCTCTAGAACAGGAAGCGAGCAATTTGGTAGAACTTACTTCGACAGGCGAGGTTAGATCTAAAACCGGATTTTTTGTTGATGATTTCACAAAGGGATATGCTCTTACTGGTTCTACAATAAGCAATGAGTTTATTGACGATGCATCTTTTGCCACCTCATCTATCGACGAGGGTAACTTTACAATGCATTGTAAGTTGGATCACGATAACATTGGATTTAATTTCGATGCGAATAATGATTATTATGATGCTTATGGTGGTCAATTAAGAGGAGTACAAACTTCTGATGTTGTCTTAAAAGGCGACAATATCATGCTAGACTATGTCGAAGTTTTGGATTCTACGATGAAGCAAGAAGTTATTTCTTGGAAAGGACCAGACCAACCATACGAAGAGCATGGATATTATAATGTAAACCCATTTAACGTGTTCATGGGGGAAGGTGTACTTAGACTTAACCCTAACCGAGACGTTTGGTTCGACACCCTAAGACTTCCTGATCGGCATGAGAATGGCGGTACGGTTATTCGGCGAATCGGCGAACCCTTAATCCCTAGAACATTTACTTTTTCTAGAACTAGCGTAAGTCTTCGATGGGTATCCAGAACTGTTAGTGCAGAACCTGCAAATAACCCATTCTTTAACCTTCTAGGTTCTGTTCAAGATCAAAGGGGTCGTCCAAGACCTGAACCAAGACAGCAGCGTCAGATTGGTATAGAAGCAACCACAACTACTGATACCTTCCGTGTAACACAATCTGTTCGAACAAGAGTTGTCAACGACCAAACGTTTACTGTCGACCTCGGTGACAGAACTATCGATATACTTTCTGTCCCTTGGATGCGCCAGCGTCGAGTCTTTGCTCAAGCGCAAGGATTGAGACCTAATACTCGCTATTGGTTGTTTATGAACGGAATTAAAATGGATCAATGGGTTAAGAAAATAGCAGATAAATCTACCTATGATACTCATATACAAAACGGAGATCATAGGAGAGCAATCACTCCTGCTAATGTTTCTTTAAGAAGGCACCCAGATTACACCGGAGCTTCTGATCAAAAACTCATCACAGATTCTAAGGGTGAGTTATACTTCCAAATTTGGATTCCAAATAATGCTGTTCGTTCTGTGCCTATGTCTACACAATTTAGCGCAGAAGCAGAGTGGGGACAGTGGATAAAAGATCAAAGAAGGTATGCAAAACAATATGGTTCTGCGAAGTCTGTTGCTGCCTTGGATGCTATGGGGTGGAAGTTCCGTTGCGGAACACAGAATGTAAAACTCTTAGACATTTCAGTCGATAATGAAAATGCCGCTCTTTCTAGAGCAAGAACAAATTACTCTTCTTGGGGTAGTGTTTCTGTCGTACAAAGAACTCTGCGGCACACAAGAGTTGTAACAGTTCGAGATGAATTAGTTGAAAACACTGAACACATTGGTAGAACTACTTCAACCGAAACAACATGGATTGACTGGACGCCAAGAGACCCTCTTGCACAAACATTCACAGTTGATGCTGGTACTGGGGTTCCTGGTGTATTCGTAACTAAGATCGACGTATTCTTAAGAAACGCGCCACGGACAGCCACAAACGGTGGTCAAGACGAAGCGATACCTATTGAATTACAAATCAGACCAGTAGTGGCAGGCGTTCCAGATAGAGACACAATTAGCGAACAACACAGAGTATTTGTTACTGCTGATTCTGCTTATGATGTAGTTTCTGGTATGGACAAAGAAAACCTAACAAGCGTTCTTAGTAACCAAGTATCATTCAAGTTTAAAGAACCTGTATACTTGCGTTCTGGTGAAGAGTATTCTTTTGTGCTTCTAGCAGAATGCGACAAGTATGAAGCATATGTTGCATCAACATATGACCTTGTTCTTGGTTCTACTTCTAAGAGAGTTTCTAAGCAACCATCAAAGGGTTCCTTGTTCCTTTCTCAAAACGGTTCAACTTGGACCCCAAAGCAAAACCAAGATTTGGCATACAGAATACACACTGCTAAGTTTAAGGCATCTGGTGCTGCTAATTTCTATAGTGAACCATTAGAAAAATATCGACACAACTACGCAACTAGTTTGAGTGTTGACCCGTCAGATCTTAACAGATTCCGAGTAACTCATATCGGACACGGATTGGGTGTAGGTGATAAAGTTGAGTTAGCTGGACTACAAACTACTGGTCCTGGCGGAACAGGAACCTATAAGGGTGTATTGGGTTCTTACATTATGAACACCGCAAACTTGGTGGAAGATCCAGATGTAAATGGGTACTATGTGAGTCTCCCTGACAGCAGTCCTGGAAAACCTGTAAAGTTTACCTCATTAGGAACCTTTGGTGCCGATAGTGTAGAAACCAATAGAGGGTTTAACGTTGACAGAGCGATATTAAACTTCCAAGATCTGCAATTCGAGAGAACTGGTATAAAATATCAAGGCAATTTTGTAAGCGGGGTTTCTCACTCAAACATTGCTTCTACTGGAGTTAGCGATCCTAGATTTAATCTTGACAACGCTGACACTCTCTTGAGTAATAAAGATACGTTCTTTTTCTCTACTCCAAAGTATGTTGCAAACCAAAGTCAGGAAACTGCTGAAATAGCAACTATCGGTGATTCTTCGCCTTCGATAATTATCGGCGCAAGTTTATCGACACAACAAACCTCTACTTTCGGTGGATCGAAAAATGCAAGTAGTGGTTATGTTTCTGATATTTCTCCTGTAATTGACACTCAAACGATTGGCATGGTTGTAATGAACAACGTTATTGACAATCAACCCGTTGATTCCTCTGCAGCAGGAACAGGAGAAAACCGTCCAGCAAACTTTATTCCTGAGTCTCATCCAACTTTAGGAACTAGTCCTTCTAAGCACATTACGAAGGTGGTTCAGTTGAACCAAGCAGCAAACGGAATTAAAGTTCTCTTGGACATGTATCGCCCACCATTATCCAGTTTTGATGTGTATTATAGAACGGGAGCAGACCCTGATGAAGACCTATACGAAAATTCATGGATACTGGCAACCCAAGATAATAATCCTGCTGCTTCTCTCTGGGCAAATAACGACGATGATATAACGTTTACTGAGTATCGCTATTTGATTGGCGGTCTAGACGGAAGTCTACCTGATTTTGTTTCTTACCAACTGAAGATTGTTATGCATTCTACAAATACTTGTCAAGCACCAGTACTTGGTAATATTCGTACGATTGCTCTAATCTGATGTATGACGAACGTTATAAAAAGGTGCAAGGTTCTTCTAGTCTATACAAGAACCTCGCTACTGGCGTTGTTATAAATACTAACGAAGAAGAGATTCGTCTTGCTCGTCAAAGAAAAAAGATCTCTTTAGAAGAAAAAGAAAATAAATTGAAATTAGAGAGCGAAGTCGCTTCTTTAAAAGACGAGATCTCAGAACTTAAAGACCTTATAAGAGGACTGGTAGGAAAGCAAAATGGCATTTGATAACGCACACCCACTTTTTCAAACTACTGACACTTTCCAGCAGTTAATTCAAGATCTGAATTACTTTGGAGATAATGTCGACTCAGATTTAAGTTACCTAGATTCAGCAATCGGTCCTGGTGGTACTAAAAGTCTCCGTGGTCTTGATGATTTTACTGCTGGAACTCTGGTAGATGCATTAAACGAACTAGACACAGATCTACATGGTTCTGGTGGCGGTAGTGGTTCTGACCTAACTACTCAAGCAAAGACTATCGTAGGAGCGATCAACGAAGTTGAAGCAGTCTTTGACGCAAGTGCTGAGACTATCACCACCTCTGCTAACCTGACTGTCGACGCAGGAGAGGCAATCATCCTCGACGCAGATGACGGTGACATCTTCTTGAAAGATGATGGCGTCACCTTTGGTTCCCTGACCAACAACTCTGGCAACCTTATACTCAAATCAGGTTCTACAACTGCGATGACGTTCAGCGGTGCCAGCGTTACTGTTGCGGGTAGCATTACTCTTCCATCTAGTGGAACAGGTTCTATAACTAGTTCTGAAATTTCAGCGAATACCGTTCACGGGGCAATAGACGAGGTCAATGCGAGGATTCCTAACGTATACAATAGAAGTTCTGTTTTGCTAAACCCATAATTAAGGTTTTATAATGTCGTTAGAAAAATCTATACCGCTGACGCTTTCTGCATTGGGGAACGGTGCTGTAGACGCCATTCCTTCTTCGCAAGAAAATTATTACGCGCAGAACGGTGCCAGCGTATTAATATCAGAATTTCCTTCGGGCGATTCAGCATACTATGGTGCTCTATCGACAGACCCAAATAATTCTTCCATAGGTTCTTACACCGATACTTTCTACAACGAACCAGTTGGAACCCACCCTGGAAGTTCTCTGTCAATTGGTTCTACTACCACTACTCTCTACCAGAACAAAGGTGATTCTGTAGATGCTTTTGCTGAATGGTCTCGAACAGTTGCTGCTGATTCCAGTGGCGACATTTATGAAATGGATTCAGATTCATTTTATCGTTGGGGGTATCGACTTCTTGAGACTGCTTTAACAAACGAAGAACCTGGTTGCTTTAGAATAAATTCAAGTATTCCTGGCGGCGAATATGAAGTTTACAAGTCTGTTTTATTTCAAGATACTGTGGCAAGCGGATCTACAGATTATAACCTATATAGAAAGAGATCTACTACCAGCGTCTATTTCCCACCAACCTATTATACATTACAGTTAAAGGATTCTGACGCGCATCATATTCAAGAAATGCAAGGAACTACTGCTGTTCGTTCCGCATATTTTGCTATGCGCCATGCTGAACAAAACTCTGGATTGGGTGACTATCTTTTATTGTCTGATTCTGATGGATCTCCAACAGATCTAGGATACACTGGCACTTGGGTTGCTCGTGGTGTTGCATTAGACACCCGTCACCAAACACAAATTCAGCAATATCTCGGAACTTTTACATCTCAGTTTACAGGACAGTATACTGGTAATTTTACTGGACAGTACACTGGTGTTTCTTATGCAAACTTTGCTGATCAATATTCTGGTTCTAGAGTAAACATTTATTCTGGTTCTAGGACTTATTCTGCGAATTATGCTGGATCAAGAAACTATGCATCAGTGGTTGGACAATATGCTGGTTCTAGAAACTATGGTCTAGCACAGTATGGTGGTTCTAGAAACTATGCATCAGTGGTTGGACAATATGCTGGTTCTAGGAACTATGCATCAGTAGTTGGAGAATATAGCGGAGTAAGAGACATACCCCAAAGTTTTGCCGGAGTGAGACAATTTTCTGCCAACTATGGTGGTTCAAGAAACTACTCTGCTGCTTATACTGGGTCTAGAAACTATTCTGGTGAGTATGCAGGAACCAGACCAGTTCCCATTCAACGCCCTGCACAAGTTCTCAATCCAGGTAATTTTAATGGACAAAGAAACTTTGTTGGAACAAGAACGGTTGCCCTTGGAGCATATAGTCAATTTGAGCGACAATTTGTAACCTCTTATGTTATATTCAGCGGTCAACGTCAAACAGGATATACTGGAACCAGACAAATACCTGGAAATTTTAGTGGGTCAAGAACTGTCGAGAATGTTGGTTATGCAACCTACAGCAGTACAAACCCCCCTGTCCCAGCCGGTCCCGCCCAGGAACGAGAACCGGTCCCAGGAAACACTAACTATAGGGGATCAGTAAAATATTCTAGTGACGTTGTCCCAGGAACATATAGCGGCAATCGTGTATCATCTCCGATTCAGTTCACCGGACTGTACCGACCCATCTCACCCGAGCAACCCCCTGCACTAAGTTTTGATGGCGTGCGAGTTAATCAACCAGGACAACTTTTTGGTGGTGCCCGAGAGTTTCAAGTTGTAACTGGCGATATTCAGTTTACTGGCGGACCATTCCCGTTTGGGGGAAATAGATTGGAGGACGCTCAATTTGAAGGTGTACGTTTGATTCCTGGTTCCTTTGCTGGTTCTAGAAACTATGCATCAGCACCAATTCAATATGGTGGTTCTAGAAACTATGCATCAGTAGTTGGGGAATATTCTGGAGTTCGAGCAAAAAGTCAAGACTTTGCTGGAACCAGACCTTTCAGTGCCAACTATGGTGGTTCAAGAAACTACTCTGCTGCTTATGGTGGTTCAAGAAACTACAGTGGAAATTACGTTGGAAGTAGAAACTACTCTGCTGATTACAGTGGTTCTAGAAACTATGCATCAGTAGTCGGGCAGTATGCTGGTTCCAGAAACTATGCATCAAACCCCAGTCAGTATGCTGGTAACTATGCTGGACAGTATGGTGGGTTTAGGGCGAAAGTCTTCACTGCACAGTATTCTGGAACTTATTCTACTCAATTTACAGGACAATATACAGGCAGTTTTTCCAGCAACTTTGATGGAGAAACAATAATCTCCGCAACAGAGACTATACATACATATACACTATATTGCCGAGTTTCTGAAACATAATCATGTCTGCCTTTTTCAAATCCATACCTCTGGCTCTGAAAAATGACTCTGGGGATTTTCAGGGGATTTCTGCTGCTTCAGAAGAATGGTATGGATACCAAGCAGGTATAAAACTTGTAGAGTCTTTTCCAAATAAATCAAGTCGATACAATGGTTCTGTTGCTGCTAATGCAACCAATTCTACCAGCATTGGTAGTTTCTCCGATACGTTTTACAACGAAGCAATAGGAACTCATCCTGCTAGTGCTTTGTCTACTGGTACTACCACAACTACAATATATCAGTTAGACGACTCTGCTGCTATTCCATACAACGACCTTCCTCTCGCCGCAGATAGTTCTGGAAACCTTCATCAAATGAGCAACGTTGCTTTCCTTCGTTGGTCAACAAGGGTTGCAGAAGAACTACACGGAAACGAATATCCAGGATTGTCTTTTAGAGTTGCGACATCTGCACCAAGCGCAGACTGGAAAAAATGGGATTCTGATGTATTTTCTGATACATTAACAAACGGAACAGCAAATACCTATAGCATTTGGAGAAGGGAAACAGCGGTTGAACCTTCTTCACCAACATATAATATTATAGAAATTAAATCTACTTCTCCGATGGCAGTTCAAGAGTTTACTGACTCGGATCAAAAGATTTCTGTTCGACAATCAGCACTTTATGCTAGAAAACATTCTGGCGTTGGTGATTATCTTTTGCTGCCCTCTTCTCAAACTCCTGCTGGTAACGGAGAAACTGGTACTTGGGTTGCTCGCGGTACAGCACTTGACACAAGAAATACGTTATCAGACCAACAGTATACTGGAAACTTCTCAGGGTCTAGAAACTATTCTGATACTTATGCTGGTTCAAGAAACTATGGTCCAGCACAGTATGCTGGGTCAAGAGTTGTCGCACAACAATTCGCTGGTTCTAGAACTTATTCTGGTGCATATGCTGGTTCTAGAAACTATGCATCAGCACCAATTCAATATGGTGGTTCTAGAAACTATGCATCAGTAGTAGGAGAGTATGCCGGTGTTAGACTTTGGTTAGCAGTAATCGGTTATTCTGGTTCTAGAAATTATTCTGGTGCGTATGCTGGTTCTAGGAACTATGCATCAGTAGTTGGAGAATATGGCGGTTCCAGAAACTATGGGCCAGCAACATATGCTGGCGAAAGAGTGGTTGCTCAGCAATTCGCAGGTTCTAGAAACTATTCTGACCAATATGGAGGAAACAGAGTAGTTGAACAACAATTTGCTGGATCCAGAAACTACGCATCAGTAGTCGGACAGTATGGCGGTTCCAGAAACTATTCTGGTGATTATGCTGGTTCCAGAAACTACTCTGACCAATATGTAGGACAAAGAACAGTTGAACAACAATTCGCTGGAGTAAGAGCGGTTTCTCAACCTTTCGATGGTTCTAGAAACTATGCATCAGTAGTAGGACAGTACGGTGGTTCTAGAAACTATGCTGGAACCTATGCTGGAACTAGAGATATAAACTTCCTTGGAGTTCGTAGTATCAACTTCCTCGGAGTAAGAAGCATTCAGTTCGGAGGACAAAGAGATGTTACTGTAAATTATGCTGGTGTACGCTCAGGGCAGTTACCTACTCCTGGTAATTTCTCAGTATCTTATAGTGCTCAATATGCTGGTGTTAGGTCATTTACTGGAAATAGAAATATTCAAGGAATACAATTTACTGGACCTGCAAACTATGCTGGAGTAAGAAATTTTGTCGGCACGAGATCGTTCACCAGAGGATATAACGCAAACTTTAGCGTAACCTTTTTCGGTGGACCTGCAAAAGAACCAACCGTAAACGTCGCAAGTTATGCAGGAGTAAGAAAGTATGATGGTAGTAATCCAGGCACCTTTGGTTCTCCTGGAACCTTTGCTGGTAATGCTTTTTATGTCGGTCCCCGAATAATTCAATTCCCGTTTGCTTCTGGCGACATTCAATTTACTGCAAATGCTGCTGTGAGAGTAGACACTTTTGCTGGAGTTAGGCAAATCCCTGTTAACGTCCCAGCGAACTTCGGTGTTACTAACCAAGTAGAACAACAATTTACAGGAACTAGAGATATAAACTTCCTTGGAACTAGAGATATAAACTTCCTTGGAGTTGTTCCTGGTAACTTCGATGGTTCCAGAAACTATGCTGCTGTTTATTCTGGTTCAAGAAACTACTCTGACACCTATACTGGAGTCAGACAAGTTGGTATACAATTTGGCGGACAAAGAGTAGTTGAACAACAATTTGCTGGATCCAGAAACTACGCATCAGTAGTCGGACAGTATGGCGGTTCCAGAAACTACTCTGCTGCTTATACTGGTTCCAGAAACTACTCTGACCAATATGTTGGGGTCCGAACCCTTTCTCAGCAATTCAGCGGTTCTAGAAATTATTCTGATCAATATGATGGGACAAGAGTTGTCGCACAAGACTTCGTTGGCACTAGAAATTATTCTGGCGCGTATGCTGGTTCTAGAAACTATGCATCAGTAACTGGTCAATATGGTGGTTCTAGAAACTATGCATCAGTAGCAGGAGAGTATGCTGGTGGCAGATATTACTCTGGCACCTATAGTGGTTCTAGAAATTATTCTGGTGCGTATGCTGGTTCTAGAAACTATGCATCAGTAGTAGGACAGTACGGTGGTTCAAGGAATTATTCTGCTCAATATGCAGGAAACAGATCTGTCGCGCAACAATTCGATGGTACCAGAAACTATTCTGGTGATTATGCTGGTTCTAGAAACTACTCTGATACATATTCTTCTCAGTTTACTGGACAGACTCTTGTTGCAGTGACCGAGACGATAGAAACGTACACCCTCTATTGTAGGGTGTCTGAAACCTAGATATATACAAATGACATTAATTATGTTAGCAACTAATGGAGATTACAATGTCGCACGGTAGTAGAAAATGGTTAGACAATGCTTTTTGGCATAATGAAGAGAAAGATCGTGCTGAAGCGATCTTGGTGATTACGGACGCAGCAGGAAGAGAAATTTCTCAAGTTCTCACAGTTCGTAAATATGATGTTGATGGAAATATCAATCCAGACTTTGAGGAACTTCTTGAGCAGGTTGGCGAAGAACAAATAGATGCCAGTACTGCTGAGCGAAAAGAACGCAAGGCAAGGGAAAAGGAAGAAGATCAGCATCGAAAGAAGGCAGAGGAGCAAGCAAGAGAACTTGAGCGACTTTTCGACGCCAAAATTAAAATGCTTGAGATCGACGAAATTAAAAATACCAAAAATAAAGAACTCAAGAGCAAAATGCGCAGATCTAAAAATATTGTGGAATTAAATCTCTTTGCACAATTGATCATGATGGAAGAACTTGGCATAGGATTTTCTTTAAATGAAGCAACAGGGTCTGACTAAAGGTTATTTGATCGTCGCTTCCAACGATGAAATCTATTATTCTTGGGCAACCAATTTAATCTCAGAAATAAAAGATTATTACCCCGAAGCGCAAATCTGCTTTGTCACAGAAGAAAGATTTATAGACTCAAGAGCAGATGAAGCAGATCATTTAATATTCTGCGACAATCATTATCGCGCAAAACTTTGGGGTATGTCGCAAACTCCATTTGATATAACTTTTTATATCGATGCCGATATGACTTGCATCAGTGAAAATATTGCTAACGTTTTTGACGAACTTGGCGATAATGATGTTATGTTCACAGGACTTCCAAGAGATAGGTGGCATATTTTTATGGACACCGAATTTCCTGGAGGAACGTTTACTCTTTGCGGTGCTGTTTGCCTTTATAGGAAAACTGATTTTGTAATAGAATTTATGAAAGATTGGTACGAACTATACGTCAAACAATGGGCGAATGAATGGTGGCCAACCAAAGAGGACGGGATTACTTGGGATATTGAAAACTATCCCAGAGAGTTAGCATGTTGGGACCAGTTTAGTTTATTTTGGTTGGTTGAAAAAGACCCTAAGTATAAAGATCTAAAGGTTGCCATCTTTGAAGAAGATTTAAAGTGGAATTATTGGGCATCGCTTAACAGGTACACTCACCCTATGCCCGAAGGAACTTCTCTTATTCACTTATCTTCCAAAGCAACAAGAAAGATTTCGGAGATAAAACTTTAATATGAGTTGTATGAATCCAGTAGAGATAAAAAACCCAGAGTTGCTAGAAATTCTGGAAGAAATTACAAAGAATGTAAAAAGGGTCGACTTCTCAAAGGTTAGGCAAATTCCAAGAGACGAAAAGGCAGAAGATTGGACCAGCGAAGAATACCTAAAACACATAGTCTGGAAAGGCACAGAACACGATGGATATCCAGAAATGCTTTTGGGTGCTGACATTGCTTCAGATAGCAAGTTCATGTACGACGACCCCGTTGAAAAATCTCAAATCATAACCTCTATGCAAAGGTGTATATCAGATCTTTGTTCTTGGTCTGGTGCTAGAAATAATGCTTTAAGTGCGGTTTATCCTCCAGGCGGTTTCATTGGTTGGCATAACAATGCTAATGCTCCTGGGTTTAATGTGTTGTTCACTTGGTCAGAAACTGGCGACGGTCAATGGGAACATATTGACCCAGTGACAAAAGAACATGTAGTCATACCAGACGTAAAAGGTTGGCAGTGTAAGTATGGGTACTATGGACCATATGACGAACCCAATAAAGTATTGTACCATGCCGCCAAAACTAATTGTTTAAGAACAACAGTCGCGTTTATATTCAACGGGGATGAAACTGGCAAAAAAATGTGCGACATGTTGATCGAGGAAATTGAAACCCCCTAAATAGAGGATAATAATAAAAAATAGGGATTCGCCTTGGCCTCTTCTGCCACCCTAGACAAATATGTAGTAGACGGGTATGTTGCTGATGGATATATTGGTGACATAAACACCCTCACCGTAGAACTACAGTCGCAATCTTCTAGCGTTTCTGGTGTTGCTACATTATTGGTCACATCAATTGCTTCTGGCTCTTTACAGTCTCAAAATTCTTCTGTTTCTGGTATCTCTGAGCGTGTTCTCGTTGCTTCTGGTGCCCTTCAAGGTGAAGAATCAGTAGCAGGTAATGCAGAACGCGAGATAGACGACCAAGGCGGCAACAACGTTGCCTCTGGTTCCTCTTCTGTATCTGCTGTTGCTGAACGAATAATTGTCAGTACTGGTATTCTAGTATCTCAAACTTCCGACCTTTCTGGCGTTTCTGAACGTGTTATTACTGGTTCTGGTTCTCTTCAAGGCGAAGAATCTGTTGCTGGTAACGCAGAACGAGAGATCGACGACCAAGGTGGTAATGCTCTCTCTACAGGTGCTTCAACTGTATCTGGTGTTTCTGAACGTGTACTCGTTGCCTCTGGTAACATACAAAGTGAAGAATCTGTTGCTGGAATTGGTGAGAGAGAAATTGATGATCAAGGAGGCAACTCTGTTGCCTCTGGTTCCTCTTCTGTATCTGCTGTTGCCGAACGGACCGTTAATAGCACTGGAACTTTAGTTGATTCGCCATCTACAGTAGATGGTATTTCTGAACGTGTATTGGTCGCTTCTGGTGCTCTACAAGGTGAAGAATCAGTAGCAGGTAACGCAGAACGTGAAGTGGACGATCAAGGTGGTAATTCTCTTGTTTCCGGATCTTCCACTGTTTCCGCCATTGCTGAAAGGTCTTTGGTATCTTCTGGCACTTTAACTTCTCAAGCATCAGTTGTCTCTGGTGTTTCTGAACGCATCATTACTGGTTCAGGAACATTAGTTTCCTCTGATGTAACTGTCTCTGGCGTTTCTGAAAGAATAATCACTGGTTCTGGAACACTAGAAACAACCGATGTTACTGTCTCCGGTTTCGCTGAAAATACGATCACTGGTTCTGGAACATTGGTTTCCTCTGATGTAACTGTCTCTGGCGTCTCTGAACGTGTGTTGGTTGCTTCTGGTGCTCTACAAGGTGAAGAATCTGTTGCTGGTAATGCAGAACGCGAAATTGATGATCAAGGTGGTAATTCCTTAGTATCTGGAACTTCAGTTGTCTCTGGCGTCTCTGAACGTGTGTTAGTTGCTTCTGGTAACATACAGAGTGAAGAATCTGTTGCTGGTAATGCAGAGAGAGTTGTTGATGACCAAGGTGGAAATTCTCTTGTTTCCGGATCTTCCACTGTTTCTGCCATTGCTGAAAGGTCTTTGGTATCTTCTGGCACTTTAACTTCTCAAGCATCAGTTGTCTCTGGTGTTTCTGAACGTGTGTTGGTTGCTTCAGGTGTTCTTCAGAGTGAAGAATCCGTTGCTGGCGTTGGTGAACGAGAGATAGACGACCAAAGCGGTAATTCTCTCGTTGTTACAGATTCTATAGCATCTGGTGTTGCAGAAAGAGTAATTAACAGCACTGGCACATTAGTGTCTCAAAATGTAACCGTATCTGGTGTCGCTGAACGTGTAATCACAAGTTCTGGCGCATTAGTATCTCAAGAAGAAACTGTATCTGGTGTCGCTGAACGTGTAATCACAAGTTCTGGCGCATTAGTATCCCAAGAAGAAACTGTATCTGGTGCCGCTGAACGTGTAATCACAAGTTCTGGGGTTTTAGTATCGCAAGATGTAACCGTATCTGGTGCCGCTGAACGTGTAATCACAAGTTCTGGGGTTTTAGTATCGCAAGATGTAACCGTATCTGGTATAGCAGAGCGTGTTATCGCTTCTTCGGTCTCGTTAGTAACCTCAGACAGTTTAGTATCTGGAGTTGCTGAAAGGACCATAAATTCTTCTGGTTCACCTAAAGCAGATAATTCAAATATATCTGTATCTATTGTAAAAACGATTATAATAGAAGCAGAACTAACTGCTGACGAAGTTGGTGTCGTCGTAGTCGCAGGTGACGCTGAACGATCAATTGTTTCTGTTGTTTCTGGCGTTGAGTCTGACGAAAATGTAATTGTAGATGGCGTTGGTGAAAGAATTATGGTTCCTTCGGGAACTTTGTCTGCTCAATCTTCTGTTATCTCTGGCGTCTCTGAACGTATAGTAACAAGTTCTGGGGTTTTAGTATCGCAAGATGTAACCGTATCTGGTATAGCAGAGCGTGTTCTGGTTGCTTCTGGAACATTAGTATCTCAAGAAGAAACTGTATCTGGTGTCGCTGAACGTGTAATCACAAGTTCTGGTGCTTTAACAACTCAGGAAGTGGTTGTCGCTGGCACATCAGAAAGAGAAATCAATGACCAAGGTGGAAACGCACTAGTAACTGGTGTTTCTGTCATATCTGGTGTTGCTGAGAGAGTTGTGGACGACCAAGGCGGCAATGCTCTTGTTTCCGGATCTTCCACTGTTTCCGCCATTGCTGAAAGGTCTTTGGTATCTTCTGGCACTTTAACTTCTCAAGAAGCAGTTGTCTCTGGTGTATCCGAGCGTGTGCTAGTTGCTTCTGGTAACATACAGAGTGAAGAATCTGTCGCTGGTAATGCAGAACGCGAAATTGATGACCAAGGTGGAAATTCCTTAGTATCTGGAACTTCAGTTGTCTCTGGTGTTTCTGAACGTGTATTGGTTGCTTCTGGTGCTCTACAAGGTGAAGAATCTGTCGCTGGTAATGCAGAACGCGAGATAGACGATAACGGTGGTAATTCTCTTGTTTCCGGATCTTCCACTGTTTCTGCCATTGCTGAAAGATCTTCGGTATCTTCTGGGACATTGGTTTCCTCTGATGTAACTGTCTCTGGCGTCTCTGAACGTGTGTTGGTTGCTTCAGGTTCTTTACAGGGTGAAGAATCAGTAGCAGGTAACGCAGAACGCGAAATTGATGATCAAGGCGGCAATTCCTTAGTATCTGGAACTTCAGTTGTCTCTGGCGTCTCTGAACGTGTGTTGGTTGCTTCAGGTTCTTTACAGGGCGAAGAATCTGTTGCTGGTAATGCAGAGAGAGTTGTTGATGACCAAGGTGGAAATTCCTTAGTATCTGGAACTTCAGTTGTCTCTGGTGTTTCTGAGCGTGTTCTCGTTGCCTCTGGTAACATACAGAGTGAAGAATCTGTCGCTGGTAATGCAGAAAGAGAAATCGACGACCAAGGTGGCAATTCCCTAATAGTAACAAGTTCTGTTGTTTCTGGTAATGCTGAACGAGAGATAGACGATCAGGGTGGTAATTCTCTCGGTGTTACTGACTCCCTTGTTTCTGGTATCTCTGAACGTGTCCTAGTTGCTTCTGGTAACATCCAGAGCGAAGAGTCTGTTGCTGGTAATGCAGAAAGAGAAATCGATGACCAAGGAGGCAACTCTGTCATCTCTGGTGATGTAACTGTTTCTGGCGTTGCTGAACGTGTATTGGTCGCCTCTGGTGTATTAATATCCCAAGAAGAAGTCGTCTTCGGTATTTCCGAGCGTGTTCTTGTCGCCTCTGGAAACATCCAAAGCGAAGAATCTGTCGCTGGTAATGCAGAACGCGAGATAGACGATAATGAAGGTAATTCGATATTTGCTTCTGACTCGATAATAGTAGGTGTCTCTGAACGAACTATTACTGGATCGGGCAACATTCAGAGTGAAGAGTCTGTAGCAGGTAATGCCGAACGTGAGATAGATGACCAAGGTGGTAATTCTCTAACAGTTACTGCTTCTCTGGTTTCTGGTATTGCAGAACGTGAGATAGATGACCAAGGTGGTAATTCTCTAACAGTAACAAGTTCTATTGTTTCTGGTATTTCTGAACGTGTCCTAGTTGCTTCTGGAAACATCCAAAGCGAAGAGTCGGTAGCAGGTAATGCAGAACGTGAGATAGACGATAATGAAGGTAATGCTATTTCTTCGGGCGACGTAACAGTTTCTGGTATTGCTGAACGCATATTGGTTGCCTCTGGTTCGCTGGCATCTCAAGAAGAAGTTGTTTCTGGTATCTCTGAACGTGTCCTAGTTGCTTCTGGAAACATCCAAAGCGAAGAGTCGGTAGCAGGTAATGCAGAACGCGAAATTGATGATCAAGGTGGCAATGCCTTGTCAGTTGGTGCCTCAACAATATTGGGTGTTGCTGAACGCACCATTGTTGCTTCTGGCGCAGTAGCGTCTCAAGAGGCAGTAGTATCTGGCGAAGCAGAACTCACAAAAGTTGGTAGAGGAACATTAGTTTCTGATTCATCCTTAGTTTCCGGTATTGCCGAACGTGTATTGGTTGCTTCTGGAAACATTCAGAGTGAAGAATCTGTTGCTGGTAATGCAGAGAGAGTTGTTGATGACCAAGGTGGTAACGGTCTTGTAAGCACAGATTCTCTCATAACAGGTGTTTCTGAACGTGTCCTAGTTGCTTCGGGTAATATTCAGAGTGAAGAATCAGTAGCAGGTAATGCAGAACGCGAGATAGACGATAACGAAGGTAATTCGATATTTGCTTCTGACTCGATAATAATAGGTGTATCTGAACGTATTATTACTGGATCGGGCAACATTCAGAGTGAAGAGTCGGTAGCAGGTAATGCAGAAAGAGAAATTGACGACCAAGGAGGCAACTCTGTCGTTTCTGGTGATGTAACTGTTTCTGGTATTTCTGAACGTGTCCTAGTTGCTTCTGGTAACATCCAGAGCGAAGAGTCTGTTGCTGGTAACGCTGAACGTGAGATAGACGATAACGGTGGCAACTCTGTTATCTCTGGAAATGTAACCGTTTCTGGTGTTGCCGAACGTGTTCTGGTTTCTTCTAGCGCATTAACGTCACAAGAAGCAACTTTATCTGGCATCGCCGAGCGTGTTCTCGTTGCCTCTGGTAACATACAGAGTGAAGAATCTGTTGCTGGTAATGCAGAAAGAGAAATTGACGACCAAGGTGGAAATTCTGTAATATCTGGAACTTCAGTTGTCTCTGGTGTTTCTGAGCGTGTTCTCGTTGCTTCCGGTTCACTTTCAGTCGTCGATGTTCAAGTAGTTTGTGCTGCTGAAAGGGTTATCTCTTCTTCTGTTGTTTTAGAGGCAGGAGAATCTTCTGTTACCTCTGTTGCCCGAAGGAGTATAAATGCTGTTGGCATACTAGAAGCACAGGATGTTTCTACGGTTGCTACTGTAACGATTACCAGAAATTCTGCGCTTATTCCTCTTGCTGGAAGTTTCACGGTACAGAAACCAAGAACAACTATAATTAAATCGAGGAAAGTTACTGGTACAATAGAGTTTAATTCTACTAGTTCCTATGGTGTTTCCTCAATTTTGTCAAAAAAGAAAAAGATTGTCTCCAACTAAATATATAAATAAATATCGTTAGAAGCAGGTTAATCGATAATGGCGCAAAAATATTCGAAAAATTATAATTCTTCTGAGTAAGATTGTCTCCAACTAATTTATATAAATAAATATCGTTAGAAGCAGGTTAATCGATAATGGCGCAATACGAAGACTTAGAAGTAGATCAGGGTGCAGATGCCAAGTGGAGATTGAAACTACTTGAATCTGACGGCACCAAAAGAGATCTGACAGATTATACTGCCAGAGGAAAACTTAATAGAAGTTATGATGCAGACTCTAGTGAGGCAGTTAGTTTTTCTGTCAGTTTCTTATCACCCAGATCAGATGGTATAATAGAATTTAGTTTGACTAATACTCAAACAGAAACTTTAACTCGGCGCAGATATGTCTATGATATCGAGATAGAATATGAACAAGGTGGAGACACTCTAGTCGAAAGGGTTTTAGAAGGCAAACTTATGGTTTCTAAAAGTGTAACGAAGTGATTTGTAAAGCAAAAAGGATATAAATAATGAGTATACGGGCAAAGGGCGATTCAGGAAAACTTTCTGGTGTTGCAGACATCATTAGAAAAGAAACCAAAAAAACTTCGCCTAGTAATGATTTAGAAAAAACTGTAGATCGATCTAAAGATCAAAAAAAATAAAACGTTTTAGGAGAAATAAAAAATGGCTGTTACTCATCCAACTGATGTTCGCAATGACATCGCTAATCTCGTAGTAGACAAAATTGACGTCAGCGGACCAGGATCCATTGTGTTCCAAGACGGTTCGGTGAACGACTCTGCTGTCGCTACTCTAACTTTTAGTGCAACTGCCTTCGGTGCTGCTACTGGCGGAATCGCTACTGCTGCTGCTATTAAAGGCGACAGTGACTGTAATGCAGGAACTGTAAGTAAGTTTACTGTGTTCGACGGCGCAGGCGATTCTTGCTTCAATGGCACTGTTACTGCTACTGGTGGCGGTGGTGACATCATCTTGTCGTCTACTTCTATCGGTAAAGGCGACACGATCACCATCTCTTCTTTGACTTACGAAGCACCAAACTGATTCAAAGTTTGGTTTTGAACCTAGTTTAGTTGGGGGCGACTTATCGCCCCCCTCATTAATTGCATCTTTATATTGAGTTTAGCAAGGAAAACTAATAATGGCAGATCTCACATTAAGAAATAATAAGGGCAGTGCTCTTACATTTGATGAGATGGATTCCAACTTCCTTGCCCTAGACTCTGACTTGACAGATATAAAAACTGGTGCAAACGAATATGTAACAAAGTCTACTGGTCAAACTATAACTGGATCCAAGTATTTTAATACCAGTACGTCTTTTGATTCTGTAGTCATATTAGAAACCCTATCTCTCGGCGGTGCTGGTTCTCAGTTTGTCTCCTGGCCAGAAGATACTGTCAAATTAAAGTTTGTCACCGAGTATACTTCGAACACCATACAAGCGGGTATGGGGCATATAAGTGACGAACTCTGGCTCGCTAGTATTGATTCTGCTGACAGCACTGGTGTTCGAAGAATTGGTTTCTACTTAGACGTTCCTGATGGTGGAGCAGCAGACGCTGCTGTTCAAAGCGCATCCACTAACGCAAGAGTTTATATAACTCTTTCAGGTATGACAGTAAAAGGTTTGTTGAGCGGCGACTCGGCAAACTTTTCTGGCAAAGTAACTGCAAGTGAGTTTCACGGCGACGGTTCCAACTTAACAGGCGTCACTTCTTATGTAAAGGCAGATTTTGATTCTGATTTCGGTACGAAGTCTACATCAGACCTGACCGAAGGAACAAATCTCTACTACACTTCTTCTCGTGCAGACAGTGATGCTAAAAATGCTATCTCTGTTTCCGGTAGTTTGTCATATGACCCTGTAACTGGAATTATATCTTACACAGACGTAGATTCAGATAGAACTGTCACCCAGATTCGTGGGTTGTTCTCTGCTGCTGGAGACTTGTCGTACGATTCTTCTACAGGAAAATTTACTAACACATACGTCGATTCAGAAAGGACTGTTGCTCAAATTAGAGGAATGTTCAATGCTAGCGGCGACTTATCTTACGATTCCTCTACTGGTAAATTTTCTTTCACAGAATCGCCGACTTACACCACTTCAGATTTTGATAGTGATTTTAGCACCAAGTCAACTTCTAATTTAAGTGAAGGCACTAACAAATATTATAGAACTGTATATTTCGATTCTGACCTTGGCGACAAGACTACAGATAATCTAGCAGAAGGTTCTAATCTCTACTACACAACTGCTCGTGCAGACTCTGATGCTAAAAATGCTATATCTGCTGGAGGGGATTTAAGTTATGACCCAGCAACTGGCGTTATTTCCTACACAGACTCTGAAAGATCTGTTGCCCAAATTCGAGGTATGTTCAATGCTGGAGGAGAACTTAGTTACGATTCATCACTAGGAAAGTTCTTTTTTACCCAAAGAACAAATGATAGCGTTCGTGCATTATTTTCTGCTGGCGGCGACTTATCTTACGATTCTACCACTGGTCAATTTTCTTACACAGACTCTGAAAGATCTGTTGCCCAAATCAGGCGAATGTTCAATGCTGGCGGGGATTTGTCTTACGATTCTACCTCTGGTCAATTTTCTTATACTCAAAGAACTGATTCTGCTATAAGAGTGCTCATTTCTGCTTCTGGCGACTTGAGTTATGATGCCAATACTGGTGTTATGTCTTATACGGATTCTGCCAGAAGTGCGGATCAGATAAAGGGATTGTTCTCTGCTGGTGGAGACTTGTCTTACGATTCCTCTACTGGTGAATTTTCGTATACCCAAAGAACCGATTCTGCTATAAGGTTGCTTATTTCTGGTGCTGGTGACCTATCATATGATGCTGCCACTGGTCAATTTTCTTACACAGATTCAGATAGAACTGCTTCACAAATAAAAGGACTGTTTTCTGCTGCTGGAGACTTGTCTTACGATTCTACCACTGGTCAATTTTCTTACACAGATTCAGATAGAACTGCTTCACAAATAAAAGGACTGTTTTCTGCTGCTGGAGACTTGTCTTACGATTCTACCACTGGTCAATTTTCTTACACAGACTCTGAAAGATCTGTTGCCCAAATTCGAGGGATGTTCAATGCTGGCGGAGACCTAACTTATGATTCTGCATTAGGTAAATTTTCCTTTACACAGACTCTGTACTTAAAGGCAAATTTCGATTCTGACTTCGGCGCAAAGACAACTTCTGATCTTACAGAGGGAACTAACCTATATTACACCACTGCTCGCTTTGATAGCGACTTTGGGGGTAACACTACTGACGATCTAACAGAAGGTTCAAGCAATCTTTATTTCACAACTGCTAGAGCAAATGCAGATTTTGACACTAGATTAGCGACTAAGTCAACCACTGACCTTACTGAAGGCACAAACCTCTACTATACGACTGCTCGTGCAGATTCTGACGCAAAGAATGCAGTATCTGCTACTGATGCAGGCGGCGATGGTTCGTTTGGTTATGATGCCGCCAGTGGCGTCTTTACTTATACTGGTCCTTCTGCCTCTGAAGCACGCGCACATTTTTCTGGTGGTACAGGTGTAACAATTATCGATGGTGAGGTTGCGATTGGTCAATCAGTCGGAACTACTGACAATGTAACCTTTGCACAAACAACATTAGACTCTGCTATCCTTGACGGTATCAACTTTAATGTTCTAACATCAAGACATTCAAATGCTGCTGGAACATTGTATTTTGACTCTGATCACCAAAAGGGTCTATCACTTGTTCTTGATACACAGAACAATCCAAACCCTGACGTAACTCTTAATATTGGACAAGAGATATTCCTCTATGTCCATAACTTAACTGGTGCTGCAATCAATAAAGGAGACGCAGTCTATATCTCTGGGACCGCACACGGTAAACACCCACAGGTGTCCCTTGCACGTGCAAATGTTTCGACAACAGGTAATCCAACAGGTC
>Ga0208767_1000576_pt1 | contig 30522 bp, 36 predicted proteins | sample VirMetDEL_Mar_21_FD_184514 | JGI IMG/M metagenome (GOLD analysis project Ga0208767, IMG submission 184514) | Aqueous microbial communities from the Delaware River and Bay under freshwater to marine salinity gradient to study organic matter... | ecosystem: Environmental > Aquatic > Marine >... | reverse complement strand
TCTTTTCCCAATTTAAAAGTGCATTTTTCTTTACGCTGATTAATTCTTTAATCATTTTATCATTTTGTGGGGTATCTTCATGTGCATGTTCTAAAATAACACCCCTAAATGCTTCGTATGCTTTGTAAAATCTTTCACAATACTTTGCCAATGATGGTAATCTACAAGCCGCATCGTCAGCCCACCTTCTTTGATACGCTGCATTTTCTCTATTATATTCTTCATACATATTACTCATTCTTCATCACCTTCCACTATTGCTTTACCAAGTGCAACACAATCACGTTTAGTTGTATCATTCCTGTCAAAGTATATCTTGCGTCTTACATCATGCTTGTGTTCATGTACTTCATTCATTGATTGAACCCAAGCAACAATAACATCTTCCGCATGAGAATTGTCACCGTACTGAAATGGTAAGACGGCTTTCAATGTCATACGTAAATCAAATATCTGTGCTGAGAAGTAAGAGTTACCGTTCACTCTATCCCACCAATGCCTTGACACTGCTATGTATTCTATCTTCGGTCTCATTCTGTCACCACCAATGGGTCGTCTAAAGATTCCATGAGTGTCATGAGCAATTCACGATGAGTACGTATGTCAACCACACCTTTGTGTATATCACCATTGTCCAAGATGATGTCTATACCAATCTTACCAACGGGTACTGCATCTCTTACAATCAGTATCTTACTACCACTCTCTATCTCTTCCATTATATCCATCTTTAGCACCCCTCCGTAGTTAGTGTGTCCCATCCTTGATAGGAGTACATCTTGATACGATTACCGTGTAGCATATCCATACACCTTGCCTTCAATTCGTCAGTGCTTCTCTTGTAGTTCACCACTAGGTTAAGCAACTCTCGCTCAACACTACTACCATGCCCCGCACGTTCTATCTGTTGCATCATCTTAAGTGCAGGTCTGTAAGGTTCAGCATAGCGGGCTACGTTGAATATGTCAACCCATGATGGCAGTGTCGTGCCATTCTCAAATCTGTGCGGTTGTGTTATACCGTACAGTGTTGTTTCTTCTTGTTTATCTATAAATTCGTCATTAGACTTTTCCATAAAAATCTGTATTACTAGACCTTTATATACTAACTTCTGATTTTCGGCCTTTTTGATTATAAAAATCCATTAATTCAGTGTTTCCAATAATTCGTTTGTACACATGAATAATTTGATGATAGTCATTATTCATACCCTCCTACACTCAATATATACTACTATTATTATTATGTATAGATGAATAATAGAATAATTAGAAACATACCGTAGCGTGTATATGACTATCGAGTATTTGCTTACGTGCGTATATGTATATAGGGAATCTTTGTCGCTACGTTGTTTACGGGGGCGTGTGTGTCACCCCAACAACAACGGGTTTGTTTATATCAAACTCACTTGATTCTACGTGCGGCTATACAATTGTTCAATTTTTTTCACGAATTATGTGCATTTGTCCACCCATATGGTTGGGTCGTGCATGAAAGTACGTTCTTCATGTCCATGAAGATACTTGACGCACGTACCAAGCCGAATTTGAAAATAAAAAAAAGCCCCACTCCCGAAGGAGCAGGGCTAATTAGTGTGTGTTATCACCGAATACCGGCCAACTGAAGTATGTGGCGACCTATGTTAGTGTCATGCACCCCACACGGTCAAGTGTGTTTGGTATGGGTTTACAGTGTCTATGACATTATTTCTACACATTCATTCTAACATGTTATGATTTGCATGTGTAGCAGACTACATCCATTCTGTTATCTGTACAAGTTGTCCTTTCTATCTGTATATCCGAGCCACTATCCGAGTAGTCGGAACGTTGAACCTTAGATTCCTTGTACGTCAGACAGATGCCATAATCTTGTTCTGGTTACGTCTAACGATTTTCGTTTGTATCAAGTTTGCAGTGTTCTGAAACCTGATAATGATAATATCGAGTGTGATGTGAAACGACCACATGAGAAGGTGAAATATATATGTGAGAAATAAAACTCACATGGTCGTTTCGGTAGAGTATGAAGACCACTCCCCGACCCGAAGGCCGAGGAGGGTTTGTGTATTACTGAACTTTATTCTCCTACCTACTCACAGTGAATTAATGAGGACTTTGAGTGTTGATACATCAACACCAAAAGTCTCACTGATTTGAGCAGGAGTCATGTTCTGAACTGATACTGAAGAAGGTGTTACATCTTTAGTAGCACAATCAAAGAATAATCCATTAGCATAACCTGCTATTAAGCAAGCGGCTTTTGCTATTGCATCATTTCTTGTACCGGATATATCCACAGCCACACCATTGACGGTGATGGTTGGTAGATTACCAGAAAACGCTTGAAGCATTTTACTGCGTACAGTCTTCAAAGGCATATCAACACCATCAAGAGAGTAAGGAGTTTTGATTTCTCCTTGTACTCTTGTAGATGGATTGAGTCTTCTTCGAGGGATAGTAAAAGCACCTACAAACTGTGAAAGTTTGTACTGTGCTAAGTTACCATACCATGCACCATATTCGTTGTTTCCGGCTTTACCAGCAGGTCTGTAAAATTCTACTTTTTGAGCAGATGCCATAGTTTTGTGACCTGTTAAGTCACCGTTCTTTGATATCTTGATGGGTGTTTGTACACCATCTAAAAGAATTCCAGATGTTTGGGCTTCTTTCATCCATGTAAACAAATCTTTTATTGCTTTACGTGCTTGTTTAGCAGTTTTTACCATATCATTTGCTGGATATTTTTCAGTTGGCATATGTGGTATCAACATAGATGTACCATCAGCACGGACATAATTCATCCAACACACAATATCATGTGTAACTTTACGACCTAGGATAATGTTCGCTAAGTACACTAATAGCATACCTACGAACCCTAGGGTTTTACTTTCTTCAGCATTCCTTGTATCTTTCTTATATTCATTCATATTTTATACAACTCCATCTGATAGGTTTTCACCTTTTCAGACAATTAACTATAGTACTAGACCTTTATATACTAACTTTATTTTATCCGCATTCTGATACAACCTACCCACATTATTCGATGCTACTGACCACGTAGCGACAGGGTGTATGGTGACGTAGTGAGTCGCCCTTCGGGTGTTATGAAGAGAGACTATTGTTTAGTCCATCCATATGGGTGGGGAATCCAACATAGTGGCGTGGGTTGTTGGCGTTTGCGTGAAGCACTTTGAGCGTGATGCTGTTGTTGGAGCGTTGTTGTTGGGGGATTATGATAGCCCCCTTTACTTTCGGGGGAGTGCGAGCAACCCCAACCCACACAACAACAAAACCCCAACAACAAAAACCCCCAAAACAACGTAGCCCAAGCCCTACGTAGCGTCACCTGTTAGCCGGAGAGATACACGTAGCGTTGCGACGTAGTGCTCTTTTAACCACACACAACGCTGTGAAAAAATTTGGATGAAGCCGATTTTTGGGCTAAAAACAAGGTTTTTTTGTTGGAGCGTTGTTGGAGTTTGCGACCCCGATTGCTACATAGCCTCAGCCTGTCGAAACAAGTTAGTACCCCCTGAAAAAAAATTTTTTAGAAAAAAGGGTTATAGGCCATAGCAGCGTCCGAAGTGGCAAGGGGTTAGTACTAGTGGCTGATAAAAAGGGCAAGAAAGGTATGGCTTTGGTGATTGCGGTTGGGCCGAAGATGCCCAAGAGTCCTACGGATACAGCGACACCTGAAAAAATGAAAAAATATGGGTCAATGCCGATGAAAAAGGCGTTTGAGTTGCTAAAAAGGTACGGAGCACCTGATAAAAGAGATTTGATGGCTGCTTTGGGCAGAACTGGATACAAAAACCCTAGTTTAGTTGAAGACCCTGAAGATTACAGGCGAGAAATGGCTATGCGAGAAGCAAAAGAAGGTTTGAGAGGAGATAAACCTGACGAGCAAAACCCATTAACAATGGAAGAAATGATGGAAGCCGATAGACGTTTTAATCAAATGAGAGAAATGGAAGGTGCTCCACCTGATGTTAGAACTGGCGAGCCTATGGATTTGGCATTTAGATTACTCAAAGAGTCTATTGACCCTAAAAAGTTAGCAGAGATGAGAGCAGCGAGAGATGCTGCAAGAGCACAATTAGGACAAAGAAACCCCAATAGGGGTGGCGATGTAGACCCTATGTGAAAATCACAACTGTTTTAGAATAACACCCTGTGCGACTAGCGTGGATATTTTCAATTCTGCTTGGGTTTTTCTAAAAGCCACTAGAGAAAGTAGGAAAAATAGTCCTGCAAGAAAGAGAAAACAAGCAGCAGGTATGACTGACCGTTCACAAGCAACTTCTAATTTAATGTCTGATGCAGACAGAGCAGCAGTTCGTGCTCAGAAAAGAAGAAAAGTTGACCCTAAAAAGACAGATATGCTTTTAGACAGACAAAATCGTGGTGTAATTGCTAGAGAAGCCATGAGAAGAAAGAAACATTCAGAAAGAGAGAAAAGAAGAGAAGCAGCAGCGAGAGCAAAAGGGGAAACTTACGAAATGAAACCTTATATTTCTCCTGATGAAAAAAGAGGTAGAGGTCTAATTCTTCCAGAATCCGATAAAACTTTCAATATAAGAGAGGGTGGACGACAATTTACTATAAATGAGGCCGGAATGAAACGTTCAATTGATGCTGCTAAAAATAAAGCGTTAAGAACTAGGAATAAATTAGCCCAAAGAGAGTATCAAGCACCTTTTAATAATAATTGTGAAAATAAAACGTGTCCTGATGGCAACCCGCCGTTTCAAAGTCGTTGGGAAAGAATATTTGGATTATGCGGTCAATGTTTGGAAGATGAAGGGATACATGGTTCAGAAATTGATTATGATAGAGATAAATTATTACATATGCAAGAATATTTTGGTGGTCCTGAAGCCACGTTCACTGGATTAGACCAAGAAGAAAGAAAGAAATTAGGCGGTGTATTTTCTGCCGATGGAAGTCTTGCATTTAGAAATCAACAAGAAATGGACGATTTCATTACTTCTAATTATCCTGAAGTGTCTGAAAAAGAAAAACAAGGGTTAGTTGCAGAACTAGGAAGACAAGCACAAATTAAAGAACAAGAGGGTAAAAAACTATACCCGTCACTATATGATGATAAAAAGATGAATACTTTCTTTGATAGACAAGAGTTAGAACGTTCAGGACGACAAGCAGCAGCCGATAGAGCCGCTTTAGAGCAACAACAACAATTCCAACAGAATATATTAGCAACTGGAGATAACAAAGTAGGTGTTATGGAAAGAGATAATCTACGAGTTGCTGCTCAAAACTCGAATGTAAATCCAAACTACGCAGGTTTGAGTCAAGATGCAATTAATAGACAAAATGCACAAAGAGCAGCACAACAACAAAGAGCACAATTAATGGCACAACTTGGAAATTTAACAGATGAGCAAAAACAAGCAATACTAGACCAAATGCCGGATGAACAAGTTTAGTATATAAAACGCAAGTTTTATTTACACACTACGTGTAGCATATATACAGATGAGTGCGAGCCAAAGAGCGTTTGATGATGCTTGGTTGATGTTAAAGTCTCAGCCTGTAGGAATGTCATTTACTAAATCTCAAAGAGACAAAATTGTTCATACAATTGTTAAGATGATGCAAAGTGATAATCCTGAAATGATAGAAAAAGCCACAGAATTGTACAGTCTTTACAATAATTCTTTCGATATTACACTCAATTAAAACCAGTCGTTGTGCCAGCGTTTTCTCTAGCGTCTGTAGCGGCTTCTTGTATTTTATTACCTATATCACCTAGTTTAGCACCAACTTTCTTCCCTGCTTTTCGACCAGCCATTCCACCAAGTAGTGAACCAACTCTTGCACCAATTGCTGTTCCAACTATAGGAACTGCACTTCCAATCGCAGCACCACCAGCAGCACCAAGTGCAGCACCTGCCGCAGTTCCACCAGCAGCACCTCCAACAGCACCTAATTGCCCTTCATTTGTTTGAGCACCACCATATTTCAAAACAGACCATGCTTCTTCAAATGGGTCGGCCATAATAAGCGGAGGAAGGGGAAGGTAAAAATGCTGTCGCCTTTCGTAAGACCTATCATGTACGTGGGTGTTATCCAGAAAGCACCCGTAGATTTTTCTACTTATCGGCAAGAACAAGATAATGGAAGAACAATTCATACTGCTGATGCTTTTGAAGATGCAAGTGAAGCAAACGAATACACTTCTCCTGATTATAAACTAAGAGCAGTAACAGAAGGTTTAGGTGGTAGAAAACCGTTTGCACAAGTTGTTGCAGGACAAGTAGGTAAAACACCAATAGGCACAGATACAGTAGACCAAAGTTTTGGAGAGCCTACTAATATTAGAGGTAAGGCCACTTTTAGTAGAGTACCTGCAAGAAAGGATTTTAAATTGGACGATGAAGAAGCAGGGAATTTAGCAGCAGACAGTCTTTATGTTGATGAAGAAGATAGAAGACGAGGTGTTGGTTCTGATATGTATGATTTAATGACACATATAGGAGAACAAAAAAATATGAATTTAGTTGAATCTGAAAATCAAACTCCTGATGGAAAGAAATTTTGGAGTGGAAGTGGTCAAGAGGGTCAATGGAGAATTAATAGAAGTGAACCTATGAATATAACTTTTCAATTGTTAAAACGTCAAACTAAACTTCCTGAGTCAGTAACACAGGGTGCATCGGTTGCTACACGGCCAATTGGGGAGTGGTTCAAACCCCCAACACCAACAAAACCTGTTGATAATACGCAAGGTACAAGTCAAACTTCACTAGATGATTTTGGTAAAGCCAAAAGTTACATTCAAGATAGACCAAAACGACTCGCACAAGCCAAAGTACAACGTCTTAGCCGAAAAGTTAAGAACGCACGTACACAACACAAGTACAAACGTAATTTGGCTCGTGGAGCAATTAGACCAAAAATGAGGACACAAACCGGATTAATTAGAGTAACAAGGAGTAGATAAGATGAACCCAATAGATGCAGCATTTTCTTTTTTGAAAGCAGAATCAGGACCAATGAGACAATTGATGAATAATCCAGCCGACCCACAGAGCGAGTTAGTCGCTGGTGATGATGAAAAATTACAACAAGCATATGAAGAAGCACATAAAGAAATAGATGAGCATCATAAGAAAAAACAATTAGCACAAAAGAAGAGACATGAAATGCAACACAGAGATGCAAAGAAAGATGTTGATAAATTTTATGAAGACAATCATCCTGAATTTTATGAAAAATTAACTAAACCTGAATTTGACTAAGTGATTATATGACAATGTATCGTAAACTGATAGAAGATTACGATAGAAAACGTGCTCTTTATCCTGAAAAAATTGGTAAGTTATCTTCTAAACAATTTTTAAATATGTTAAATGCAGGTGTTTCATCACGAGATAGAAAGTTACTAAATAGAGAATTAAAATATGGACAAAGAAATCTTAGGCAACAAGACATTTTTGATTCTATTAATAGACATAATAAAAGAAGTTTATACCGACAGTTGAAAAGACCTAGATATACAACAGAAGAAAAATATGGAAGAGAACAAAAGTGGCCTGATGAAAAATCTTACCAAGATTGGATGTTTGCTAATTTCAGATTTGAAACAGATAAAAGAAGAAAATTGAATGATTTAGGAATAAAGACTGGTTTACCGCACACGCCTAGAGAACACGATGGAATGCCTAGTGATTATGCAGCGACAGAAAAACAACAAGAACAATACAAAAAATGGCTCGATGAACATCCTTTCATTAATGAGATGTACAGACAACAAACTAGTGACCCTAAAACTATAGATTTACTAGACACTTCAGATGAATACAATCAGTGGTTACAAAGTCACAAGGATGATGTACCTGACATATATCAGAACTATCAGACTGACATGATGGACTCTGCTAATTTAAACGCTGGTTTTGGGTTTAGAAGAAGTGAACCAATGAACATAGCCTTCCAATTACTGAAAGAACGTAAGTCACCTCAAGCGTTTGCTAACAAAAAGAAATATGATAGCGAATATCAAAAAGACCCAAAACGTGTAAAATATCGTGAGCAACTAAATGCAGAACGTAGAAGAAGAGGAATATACGGTAAAGGTGGGAAAGATGTCAGTCATACACAAGGTGGAAAATTAACATTAGAAAGTGTACACTCTAATAGAGCAAGACACTTTAAGAATAAGGGAACGCTTAGGAGAGTGAAATGAAACAAAGTTTACCTTTGAAGAAAGTGAAAACGTGCAAGAGATTTAATTGGTGGAAGTGTGAATTAATATGAATTGTGAATGTGGTCATTGTGTAGGTATGGATGGAGCATGGGATATGCTTGAAAAGAAATTATGTCCTGCTGGTAAAGCGGCAGCAAAAAGAAAGTTCAAAGTTTATCCATCTGCTTATGCTAATGGTTGGGCTGTACAATATTGTCGTGGCAAGTTTAGGGGGAAGAAAAAGAAATGAATCATATTGCTAATGTGAAAGCATGGAATCTTCTCAAAGGGAAAGAGGATGCACCAAATTACAGGAAAGCCACAGGACCAAAAAAATGTGGTAATTGTAAAGCATGGGATTCTTCAAAAACAAATGACCCAATGACAGGGTATTGTGAAATGTATGATTTTACTTGTAGAGCAGACCATACTTGTGATGCATGGGTGAGTAGAAAATGACACGTTGCACTTGCCATGATACTTTGATTGTTAAAAATTTAAATCGTTGGTTTAAAGAAAAATGGGTAGATGTTTCAAGAAAAGACAAAGACGGTAAACATCCACCATGTGGAAGAAGTAAAGCAAAACTTTCAGGGAAGGGTTATCCTAAGTGTAGACCTTCTGTAAAAGTTTCAAGTGATACACCAAAAACATCTGGTTCTATGAGTAGTGGACAAAAACAAGCAGCAACAAAAAGAAAAAGAGCCAAAAAACAAGGTGTTGGTGGAAAACCTACTATAGTGAAAATGGTTGGGGTGATATAATGGAGCACGAGCCTTGTAGTTGTTGCACTCCTTTTCAACAAGCAACAGTTGCTTTGATGGACAGTGTTTTTGAAAAGGCTAAGAAAAAATCAAAACCGTTTCATGGTTATAATCCAAAAAGGCATCATAGAAAAGGTGGACTTAATCAAGCAGGACGAGACAAATTTAAAAGAGAAACTGGGGCAAATCTCAAACCCCCGGTAACTACAAAACCATCTAAATTAAAACCCGGCTCTAAAAAAGCAAAAAGAAGAAAGTCTTTCTGTGCAAGAATGGGTGGAAGTAAAGGACCAACTAGCAAAGATGGTAAATTAACACCAAAAGGTGCAGCATTGAAAAGATGGAATTGTTGATTATTCCAATTATTCATTATTCCATCTATAATAAAGAATAATAATATATATTGTGTATAGAAAGAATAATGAAACATTGGAAACATTTATCGCCAATTTTCAAAACCCTTATTATGTCAACCTCTGTGGCCTTTAACAAGGTCATTAGTATGGTAGGAACGAACCACGATAATCATGAGATGAGATTGACAGGACTTATTCTTGCACAATCTGCACTAATTGGTGCGGCAGTAGGAATATTTGATGCAGGTATTTGGTTGCCAGCAGGAACAACAGAAAACCATTGGGTAAATGGAATGACATATTCAATGGGTGCTTTAGCAGTACAAATCTTAGCATACTATTTGTTTAAGATGTTCTTTGAGCAGCAAATGCAAGAAAAAGTTAGAATCTCTGAAATGCAAAGACAAAGAGATAACAGATATAGAGAAATGCAATACAGTCATGACCAGCGTAGACAGGATATGGAATTAAGAATGCAAGAAATGCAGTTGGAAAAAGAAATCATGTGGATGCAACAAAATCCCGGTAAAGCGTTTCCACAGTTTATGGATAAAACATCAAAATATAATTCTAGTAATGTTAGTGGTTTAGGTGTTGACTATAGTAGTTCTGCAAAACCACCACAACATACAGCAGATGTAAGTAATTCTGCTTTAACTTTAGGTATGTCAGGTAACAATCTAAAAAGCGATGTTACACCACCAAGAAATATGGATAAAGATGGATATAGATTAAAAGCCGATGGAACTATAGACAAAAGATTCAAGAAAAAAAGGTGATGTGTGAAACCTATGGGGCGTATCTTCAAGACACCTAAAGACGATTCAGTCGAAGAAACATTGAGAGCCATGCATTTGGCTAACACTGTAGATAATACTTATGAATGGGGTGTTGGGTGGTTACGAACTGTTATTTTCTCAGGAATAACTGCTCTCATTATTAGTTACGTTGAATCTGTTTCTGATTTTAGATTATGGGGTTGGACTGTTGAATGGTCTTACGAACAGGCTAGAGATTTAGCAGACTGGCTTTATGCTAAAATTGATTGAGGTGTATAAATTATGATGACAGGTGGCAGCGTATTAGTAGGTGCTGCCTTATACGGTCAAGCGTTATATAATTCTTGGAAACCTAGGAGAGTAGGAATATATGGTACTAGTATGGTTGGTAAAACTACCTTAGATAGATATATGACAACACCGGGTGAAATGGAAGAAATTCCTATAGATGAAAGAACTGACCATTTTAAATTAATAACTAGATATATATTACCTAAACCTACACGAAAACGAATTAGTTATTCCGGTGAAAAAAGAGTTGTTTATTCCTCTGATGTAGGAGGACATGATAGATTTTGGAATCTTTGGATAGATGATATGGTTGCAAGACAAGTTGAATGCGTTGTATATATGTTTGACGATAGGGCTTTTGCAGGTGGTCCTGATGGTATAGACCAATTAGCCGGATTCAAGTTTTTAGTTGATGCTTTGATAAATCGTAATTATAGGTATAGAACTCTTAAAAGTAGATGGAAGGGTAAAAAGTATGCTCCTAGATTACTTATGTTAGTAGCAAATAAGGCTGATAGATTCTTTGATAAAAGTGCAGCAGATTTATGGTCACAAGGAAGAATAGGTGAACATAAAATTTTTGACCCGTTTAGAGATGAGTTGATTAGATTGCAAAAAGCAAACCTACCAACAAAACGTGCTTTCATGGCAACTAGGGTAGGTTGGAACGTAGAACCAACAATGGTAGATTTATTGACTACATGAGTGACCTTTTTTATGTGTAACGGTGTCGGATGTATATGGCGAGAGGTGCGACGAGTACTGTTTTAGTTCCAATTGGTGGAGCGAGTAAGTCACTTAGGACTACTGTGCCTATGTGGATTATTAAACAATTTAACCTCGATGCTGGCAGTAAACTTAATTGGAGAATAGACATCGAAGGCGACGAGATGCTCATCAAAGTGTCTCCTGTGGAGAAGTGAAAAAATGGTTTTAGATATACCGGATAACATGTATCGAACACTTACAAACACACCATTACAAACACATTCTTTGTCATCTTTGAATGAGGCTGCCATGATAGCAATGGCACAACAAGGTAATCCTCAATTTAATCAAGGAGCAATCATGGAACAAGCCACTGCACAACAACACATGCAGCAATACGGCACACAATTAAATCTTCAAGTTCCTAAAGTTAATTTTTATCCTTCTAATCATCCTGACCCACGAAAAGCAAGAAGAAAGGATATTAAACAAGCATATAAATTATTATCTCCGACAAAACGGTCTATATTAGACCCTAGAAGATGGGTAGGTAGTAAATATAGATATAATAAAGATACAGGAGTTTGTTGTATTGATGGTTGTAATGTTAAAGAATTAATACAACATGACAATCTGTATGCTAGAATTAGTGATGAAGAAACAGGTGTAAGTCTGTGGGAACTTTACTGGACAAACCCTATCACTTCACAACCTGAAGCATTTATTGCAAGAACCGGGGTTACTAGTGGTCGTAGATTACAAGCAACTTATTGTCCTGAACATCTACATCTTTATCATTTACTTTGTAAATGGGAAACAGAACAAGATAAAGAAGATGAATTAAAACCATCTTATTTTAAAGATAAAGTAAACAAGGGTGTAAGTTTAGTTACTGTGCCTGTTACTGCCATGCAAAGTAAAGAAACACAAATGCCTGAGTTAGTACAAAAATATGAAAACTTCTTTAAAGAAATAGAAAAAGACTCTAATAGAACTAAAGGGATTAATGTTTGGCACGTACCAAATCCAGAAACTGGATTAAATGATATTACTATGATACAGTTTGACATGAGAATGTTCCAAAAAGAAGAAGTGCAACAACAAATTGCTGCTCAACAAGCATTTCAAACAGTTTTAAACCAACAGGCTCAAGTTCTTAACCCCGCCACGGTAGTGCAACCGCCACCTGTGACACCAGCACCGGCGGTAATACCAGTAACAGAAATACAACAAAATGAGGTGACACAATAATGGGATTATTTTCTACAACACCAGCAAGCAACAATTCATCATTTAGTTTAGGAGCACCTGCAATGAATACTGCACCTCCTACACAACAAGGTTATCAGAATTCTTACGGTGCATCACCATTGACTGCTGGCATATTAGGTGGTGCTGGTATAACTCCGCAACAGTATGGGATGCCCGTTGCCCCACCTTCTGAAACAGATGTTTTAGCAGCCATGTTAACAACTTTACAACCGATAGATAGATTTATTGTCAGTCAAAATATGCCTGTCTTTATAGAAATGCTTTCTAACATAACCACATTTTCTCTTTTGAATGTGTTAAAAAATGCTACTTTTAAACTAGATGAAGAGGGTAACATGTCATTAGACGTTATGTCTTTACCCAGTGATTTACAAACATTAAGTGCAGAAAACATTGTTGCACAGTTAAACAGTTTACAAAACACATCTATGCAATCCATTCAATCTGCCGAACAACAAAGGATGCAAATAAAAGCAATGGCTGACCAATCGTTATTACAAGGTGCTCTTGGTGCAGCAATGCAACCCGGCGTTATGGAAAATGTTGGACAGGCTGCTGGTGGATTTTTCAATAGAGCATTATTTGGAGGTACAATGAAATGATAAATGGAGGAAGTATAACACCTAAGCCAGTTGCCGATATGACGTTACAATTTTTTAATCCTAGACATAGCACAATTGTCGATATGATTATGATACAATTAATTGCAGCCATCATTACTAGTTTGATTATTTTAATATACAAAGGGAATGAAATTTCACAAAATGATGCTACACTTTTCTTAGTTGGAATCTTTGCATCTTTCATTTTATTGACTACAGTGTATTCACGTATAACGAGATGATGATAGTCTCTTTTTCTAACAAACTTAATTTGCTTCGCATGTAGTCGACACGTCGTGGCCGAGCGTGAGCAAGTAACAAAAAGGTCTTGTGCCTTTTGCCAACATCCTCAAAGAGATGAGTTGGAAGAGATGATAACCAATGGTGAAGTCTCTGTAAAATCACTCGATAAAGACATGGGTTGGAGAGCAAATACTGCCGATAGACATTTTCGTAATCATATGGGGGAATATCATATGGCTTCTAATCCTACTTGTGTACTTTGTACTCATCCACAAAGAGCAGAATTTGAAAACAGATATTTTGAAGACGGTTCTCAATCTGATGCAATTGCCACAGAATTAGATGTATCTGAGAATACTGTTTATCATCATATGAAACATCATTTTCAACCACTGGTACAAAGGTCTGCTGCTACTGAAGTTGTAGTAAAAGTAGGTCATGAAGTAAATGTGTTGAGGAACAATGTAGAAAAATTAAATGGCAGACTACATGAATTATTAGATGAGTCTACAGGTCATGAAGATGGTTTTGTAAGAGATGCAGTTACTTTACACAAAGAAGTTAGAGAAAGCATAAAAGATTTAGTTAAATTTAATGAAGCATGGGGTACTACAGCGGAAGGTACACAAGTTAATCAAACAATCAACATATTGAAAGTCGAACTAGCAAAAGAAAGTCCAGATACTTGGAAACGTATCAAGGCTGAATTATTACAAAATGGGGAGATTGAAATTGAATAATCAATTAGTTTCTGTAAGTGATTTGATGCAAATTACCCATCCCGGTCATAGATTTTTAATTTCTGATTATGATATTAAAGAAAACGATTTACCCATGTTTTTGGATTATTGTGTTGTTGTCTATGGGCGTTTTAAACACTACGCTGAAAATAATAATAATCTACAAATTTCAGATAAAAGTTTGTATGACATTATGCAAGACTTGAAAAAAATGAGGGAAACCGATGAACCTTCTGAAATACATATACTCAGACAATCATTAAAAGGAGGTTTAATGGAATTTAGAAAAATTTGTAAATCGATGAGTGCTTGTTTTTCCTCTCCTTTAGTTGTTAAATCGTTCTATGATGCTTTAGGTGATAGACTAACAGAACAAATTGTAATTTATGCGGGGATTGAATATGAGTAAAATACTTGTAAAATCTAGTAGCGGTATCATGGGTGGTAGTGATACTAGAATTTACAACCCTAGAAGCGAATCATCACATATGTATCGTAATAATCATGAAGAAGAAGATAAGTATGGTAGAGAATCTTCAGAAGCAAGAGATGAAAGATACGATAGAAAATTACGTATCAAAGAGAAAAAAGATAAAGAAAAAAATAAAATTAAACATATAAAAATGTCTGCTAAAGATTTAGTGGGAATAGAAGATGAAAAAGAAGAAGCAGAAGAAGGCGACAAGTTTGACACTGACCGTGAATTAAGTGCTCAAACTGGACCTGCTGGTAATATGGGCTTCTTGACAAGTTTAGCAGCCCAAGCAAAAGGACCGGGTGCTGCGGGAGGAAGTGCTTTTGCTATGGGTGAACCGATGGAAATAGCATATCAATTATTAAAATCAAAAGAACTTAGTGAAAAAACTAAAAAGAAGAAAAGAGAAAGAAGAAAAACAAAAGAGAAAAGACAACAATGGAGACCTTCTACTGGACAATTTAAAACACCACCGGGTGGTTCTTTAGGACCAAAAGGTGCTACTGGCAGAAGGGCGAAAGGTCAAATGCGTTCTGTGAAAAGAGGCAAGTTGAGAGGTTTGATGCATGCACCATTATCTGTTGAAATGGAACATCGTGGTGTTGCAACTAAACAACCAAAATCAAAAGATGTTGGAGCATATAAAGAATTTTTAGGCCAACAAGAAGGTCGTAAAAGAATGGGGAATGTACGCTCCCCCACATCTCAACAATCAAGAAGTGGTGCTCGTAGTTATTATGCTGGAAAAACAGGTGGAGGTAGATTACAGGGGATGGCAGGTTTTCCTAAACCTCGTTTAAAACCACATCGTTTACCACCAATTACACCACCTAGAAATTTAGCAGTTCCTCATTTGAACCAACCACAAATGTCAGGTCCGGGTGCTACTGGTTACATGCCGATGCAAACTCCGTTACCATCATCTATGCCGATAGATGCAACATCGCAACCCTCAATGGTAGTAGCAAAAGGTGCTTTTGGTTTAACAACAATAGAATTAGGTAAGATATTAAGAATTGCCGAAAGAACATTAAGGGCTAAAGAAAAGAAAAAGAAAAGTACAGGTAATAGAGAAACAGTCGATGCTGACCAAACACCAACAGGTCAGACAACAAAACCTCAAGGTGGTACTGAAGACCATCGAATGGAAAACATAGGAGGGGTGAAAGGTCTTAGGGGTAATACACAATGAGACCTGTATATTCACCTGCTGTTTATCATTCTTTACAAGACATACTTTCTTCAGGCTTAATTAAGAAAGGTGATGGAGTTGCTATGTTTCATGACGGACAATTAACATGGCATAGATGGCCCGCTAAAGAAGGATTCAGAAAATATGGTTATGAAGATAATTTAGGTCTAGGTATTGAAGGTGCTCCATTTGCACACACTGGAGATGCACATTCTGAAATGTCGCCGGAAGAAGGTGGTACTGAACATGGCGTTAGAGGTAGCGGTCATAAGATAGAAGGAAAATGGGAACAGGGTAAATTTGGAGAATTGTTGGAACGTGATGGTAGCGGCGGTTTTCATATGCATGGTATAGATGGTGTTATACATGGAATTGGTAATCTTCTTGAAGATATTAAAAAACAATATCCACAAATAAAATTACCGGACGACCCTACGTTGGCTAAACAAATAGTACAGATGGGAATCAATAATTGGAATGAAAGTAATCCTAGCAACATACACCCTGACATAGATTCATCGGAACTTAGACAAAAAGTTATTTCTTCTTTCGATAAAGGTAATAATTCGTTAAGGTCTGATGATGGTAGGTTCATTACATTACATACTAATGCGAATGCACAAGGTCATCATTTAGGAATGAATGTAGAATCTGCGGCATTCAAACCTTTTCAACAAGTGAGTAATGTGTTAACTCAACTTCTTACTCCTATGATGAAACCATTTGTTCCAGAAGCACAAAACAACCCTAATTGGAAATGGAGTCCTTCTACTTCAGGTTTAAATTTTTTACAAATGCCATATGTATATGCTGACCATTTAACATATAGTATGAATCCTGCTACTGGAGAAGTTTCTTCTAGGGCTAAACATACAAAAATGGGTGAAATTACTTCTGATGCTAACTTTAGAATTCCTAGAGGTATGAAAGAACATTTTTCAGGTGCTGGATTTAATATCGACTCGGCTTTTAATGACAATACTGCTGAATCTATGATAGCAGGAGGATTGTTACATCCCGAATACATGAAAGAAAAACCTACAACTAGGTCAGTTCAAAATTATCAAAACCCAAATAGAATGCATGGTATTTTTAAACCCGGAGGGTTACATGGTGGTCTTTTTGAAAGAATTAATAGAATGTTACCACCAGAATTTCAAGCAATATCTGACGAAAGACATCATACATCGGGCATAGAACATGCTCCTATTGACATGGAAGACCCTATTTTAGATGAATTAACATGGGTTAATACTACACCTGAAACAAAATATGATAGTTTACAAAATAAATATGTCTATGGTACAAAACAAAAAAATACAACACATACTTTAAGAGAAGCATTAGAAAGTTGGAAAGACGCAAGAATACCAGAACAATCAACAGACCCAAAACATAGTTTAGCGAATGATTTTATAGAAACTATGAGTTCTTTAATAGGCTTTGAAACTTTAGCAGGAAACAATTCACGCAATAATAAGACTAGAAGAAATGAAGATGGTTCGGTGAAAAAGTTCGGTAGTTACCATTTACGCATAGATGACGCAATTGAAGATATGGTAGGTGCAGAAGGCAGAGAAGGCGTACCACATCTAACAACGGCTGATTTAGTAAATCATTCTTCAAAATTTGCCGAAGGTGTTGGTTATGCGGGTCAAAAACTTTCTGATGGTAAAATAAAAATGGGAAGGGGTATGAATACTCATGGGGCGGCAGCAAAAAGATTTGCACATGCACAAGTTAATCCTAATCTTATTAATGAAGAGTTACCACAGGAAATAAAAGAAAAACACGGTTTAACTTCAACAATAACAACACCATATACAGAAAGTAAAGTTAACATATTAAATCATTTATCAAAATTGTTAGTAGAATCTAAAGGTTTAGAACCTGCTAGACATTTAACAAATGAAGAATTACTTGAGGTACAACCTATGGGTAATGCTCAAATGACTAACATAAGAGGTGGTTTTCCTGATGCCGATTTAGGTATACCTGAACACGTACAACACGCTATGGTTAGTCCTGCTATGAATACAAGAGGAGGGCAAACACCACCTGTTGCTACACCACCTGTTGCTACACCACCTGTTGTTGATACATCTACTACATCTACTGGAGCACCTTTGAAACCTACAATCACTTCACGAGGACAAGTACAAGTGAGACCTAGTGGACAAATGACTTTGGGTGATTTTCCTAGTACTCCATCTCAATTACCTACACCCCCTCCACCTAATTTCCAGTCTTTACTTCCAAGTGCTGTAGCGGCAAGACAACGAGCATCTCAAACACCCGAAGGTACAGAACAAGCCATGAGAGATTTATCAGATAATCAAAGATTAAGAATTACTGAAGAACAAAGGCGGAGAGCACAAAGTGCTTTTGCAGACCCGCAACAATCTTTACTTAGTGACTTTCAAAAAGCGGAGAAATTAATTAAAATGATGGAAAAATTACAATTAACTGATGCTTTTGCTGATGAAAGTGTGTTGAAACATGTGCCTAATAATAACTTGAATAAATCTTCAAGTATTGATGTTAACTTTATGGCTAAAAGATTAAATGTAACATCTCAAGATATTAGAACTATTTTACATACAAAAGGAGATTGGGAAAGAATTCATAAGACATATGGGTACAGTGATACAATTATCAAAGCGGTCAAAGTATCTTTTAGTGGGGGATTAAAATGAGTTATGTTGGAATAAAAAAATCATACGTTGGTATAATTAAGCAACAGAGTAATGCTGCACCAGTAGCCGCCGTCAATACTATGACACCTGCTCCTGAAAGTAGTGGAGGTGGAGGTACACAAATCGGTGTAGGTAACGTTTTCACTACTGTAGATGGTAAAAAAAGAAATCTTTTTGGATTAGATGAAGAAGGAAAAAGAATGTATAGTCCTGCACAAATAGGTATAGGTCTTGCTGGTAGAGTAGCAGGTGCAGGGTTAGGTGCTTGGAATGCAGCACGAACTTTATCTGAAAGTCAAGGTGGTGATATGATTTCTGATTTAGGAAGGGCTGGTATTGCTGGACAACAAACTATGAATCTTGGTACGGCTGCTACTAATGTAGCAATGGATGCACCGGGTAAAATTGCAGGTATGCCAAAAACAATTGGAGATTATACAACCGCAGGTACGACAAGTGGTTTTGAAAAACCAGCATTAATGCCCGATGAACAGATGTCATATCCTTCCACTGAGGGTTTTGTAAGCACGTTAACAAAGCCGGAATCTATGCACATAGCAAGTCCAGCAACAGCATCAAATCCAGTCAAGGTTGTCGATAGCAATAAACTTCTTGATAGTATTGACCCGGAAGCAATGAAACGAGCGAAAACACTTAGAGGCCAATAGTGATTAATATGATTGAAGATAATGAAGACATGAAATCATTCATTATTGAAATGGATAGAAAAATGGCTAAAAAGTCATTTCATTATTTTTTTACAGAATGCTTAGAGTTTCTTTACAATCATCATCATAAATCATGGGAAACAGGTTTAACTGAACATTCTTATTATTGTGTGAAAGCGTCAAGAGACCACGGTAAGTCTGTATTTTTTATGTCATATGCTTTATGGTTAGCAGCATTTAACAAGAAAACACACATTATGATATTTTCTCACTCTCTTGAACAGACACTCGAACATATGAGATTTATCAGAAATTTAATAGATAATACTCCAGTACTCCATCATTTGAAGCCAGCCGGAAAACAACCGTGGGCAAAGTCTTACTTCGAGTTTACAAACGGTAGTCGTTTGATGGCTAAATCGGTTGGTGGGGCTACTCGTGGTTTCCACCCTGATGTTGTTGTGTGTGACGATATTCTTTGGGGTACTAGTGGAACTGAACTTCAAAGAACTGCTGATTGGTTTTACGGTGTACTTCTTCCAGTTCTTCACCATAGTAGTAAATTAATGATGGTTGGCACACCATTTAGTTACAATGACTTATATGCGGAATTAGAACAAAAAGAAACATTTAGAGTTGAAACTTATCCTGCAATTGATTCTGAAGGAGTTGCATTATGGCCTGAACGTTGGGATATGGCGGCTTTAGAACAAAGAAGACTTTCAATGCCCGCTATCCAATTTTCTCGTGAATATCTTTGTGAGCCAATTCACGATGTTGCAAGTATGTTTCCTATGGACATATTAGAGGCTGCTAGAGATACAAATTTAGTTTTATTAGATAGAGCAGAAACAAATTACAATGAGGAAGGTGAACCGGATGGTGTTTTTGGTCAACACTTCATAGGTCATGACCCTGCTATATCTTCTGATAAAAATGCTGACTTTACTGCGATGACTGTAATGAGACAAAAACCAAATGAACCTTTCAAAGAAATAATCCATGTTGTACATGAAAGAGGGATGAGCACAATGGCTCAGAAAAGAATGATGGTTATGTTAAATAGTCGTTTTAGCCCTGATTTGATTGAACTTGAAGGTAACAATTTCCAAAGAATGCTAGAAGCAGAAATGAGAGAAATGGCAGCAGATATGCCTATTCGAGTGTTTATGACTACAAGAACTAAAAAAGAATCTCTATTTATGAGCCTTCTTCTTGCTTTTGAACAAGGACACATTAAATTACCATACGGAGATGAAAGAAGTAGAACATATACACATAAACTAGAACAAGAATTAAATCGTTTTGGTATGCAGAAAAATGGTAAATTAGAAAGTGTGGGAGTACACGATGACTTAGCAATGAGCCTTGCTTTGGCTAATTGGGCCACAAAAGAATTTAAGGGAAGTGTTATGCTACTCGATGATGTCATGCCCGCGTTTGATTCGTGGTTTGACAGCGGAAAAAGAAATAACGATTGGGTGATACCTTGAATGATACGATAATAAAAGAAGAAAATGAAAATAGAAGTAGGTGGTCTTAGTATGCAGATGTTTGCAGATAACGGTGAAGGGTGGTTTGAAACTCATTTAGGTTGTACAGCATCCGACTTTGTTGGTAGACTACGAAAAGCAAGAAGACATAATAAACATTCAAAAGAAGAAATTGATGGTATGATAGAAGATGTCAGAATGTTGAAAGCATTAGAAGTGAGAGGTACATTACAATCTGTTTCATGGTGTGGAGATTATGAAGGGGTTATACACAAATTTGGATTAAGTGATAGAGATTTAAAATCGCTTAGAAAATTTGGCGATACGAGAAAAGCCAATTTAATTCGTGCATGTAATCAATGGCAAGAAGCAGATGAACTACTTTCTAAACTTGATGAACATGTGGATGTTTGGGGTAAAGAAGAGGAAAAGGCTTGGGTACAAGCAATGAATATAAGAAAAGATGCTAAAAAATTGTGGAAAACTACACTTCATCAAATAGATAAATTAACTGAAAAAGAAACTGATGCTTTGATAAAAAGTGCTGAATTACTTGCAGAAAGAGGTTCAATGTCAGGTAGAGGACTTTTTGAAAATTTATCTGATGCTAAAATTTTACATAAAAGCATGACACCAATGAAATTATCAAAATTAATCAGTGTTTACGGTGAAGAAGTGGATATTATTGCAGGAGGTAAAAGAGGAACTTTTGTTAAAATGGATAAGTCCGGTTTGATATTAAAAGACCCATATGCATATGCAGCAGGATTTTTAGATGCAGATGGTTATATTTCTATAACTAAAAGAGGAGAGCCAAGAGCAGGTTTTGTTGCTACAGGTTCAAGAGGTAAAATTCATTGTGAGCAATTACAGAAAACATTAGGTTGTGGTGTTTTACAACTAGACCAAAAAATATACAAAGATAGTCAAAGGAGTCAACATCGTTTGCAATTTTATTCTAAAGGAGATATTCGTAAGTTATTGACTCAAATACTTCCTCATTTGAAAATGAAAGACATACAAGCAAAAGCAGTGCTTGCTTTTATAGATGAAACTGATAGTGTGAGAAAAGATGAGTTACAAAAACTAGTCAAATATAGTAATTGGAGTGATGATACTACTAAAGCAAGTGGTCTTTTAACGGAATGGGGTGTCGCTTCTGATGACATCGCCAAGTGGAAGGAGGGATTATAGTGGCCGAAGAAGAAAAAGGTGTGATTGGTAGATTCATTGAAAGGTTAACTGGTAGTAACCGTAGAAGAACTACTCCTCAACCACAAATGCCACTTTATACGACTGGTATACAAGAACCTGTATTAGCACAAGGTATTACTATACCTGCACTTTTTGCGGTTTCTCACGAAAATTTAATTCTTCGCACAGTCATATCTAAATTAGGTCAAGAAATTTTTAGAAGAGGATATTATTGGGAAAAGAATTTTCAATTTAAATGTACACAATGTCAAGAAGAATATACACAAGAAGTAGATGTGTGTGTTCAATGTGGTGGAGAAGTAGCACCGCCGAATGTAGATGAGGTAATTTATGCTAAATGGTTGTTAAAACAACAAAATTCTATGGAACAATCTTTCATACAAGTTTTACATGAAATTGAAAGAGATTTGAATATAGTAGATGATGCTTTCTTAATACTAATTAAAGAATATTATGTTGACCCTGAAACCTCCGAGATAGGATTCTATAGAGTGAAAGAAGTTTTACGAGGCGACCCTATTTTTATGAGAATTGTTGCCGATAAAAGGGGTGTAAGAGGCGGTAGATACAAAGTCTGTCCAATTCACCGTGACCAAATATCTTATCCGGGTGAAGATGAACCGTGTTCCGTTTGTGGAAATACTAAACAAGATGCTCATTATGTTAATATGGCTGGAAGCGGTAAAACTCAATATTACTTAGAAGGAGAAGTTATCCATATTAGTAAATATAATCCAAGTAAGTTGTATGGTAGAAGTCCGGTGAACACTTTGTGGAGACAGGCGATGACTCTTACTGCAATGGATAATTACATGTATACAGCATACCAAAAAAGAAGAAGCCCAAAAGGTATAATTTCTGTCACTACCGATAATTTAGAATCAATGAAATCTTTTTGGAAAACAGTTGACGAGAAAATGGAAAGAGACCCACATTATATTCCTAAAGTTGGTATCGAAAGTCAGACTGGTAGAGGTGGAGTTCAATGGATTAAGTTCATGGATACTCTTGAAGAAATGCAGTATATTGCTGTGAGAGATGAAATAAGAAATCGTATTGCTGCATATTTTGGAGTTAGTAGTATCTTCATGATAGATAATGGTAAAAGTGGTGGTTTGAATAATGAAGGTATGCAAATACTTGTTACTAATAGAGCAGTTGAATTTGGTCAGAAAGTCTACACAGATGTTTTATTTCCACGCATGTTAAAACAAATGAATGTTCATGATTGGAAACTAACATTATATCCGAATGAAGAAGAAGATGAAATTACTAGACTTAGAAGAGATGAGATGGAAGTCAATCTTGCACAAAGAATGGTTATGCTTGGTTATCAACCTGAATTAATGGAAGATGGGGATAGGGATATTAGATTTACATACAAGAAGATACCAGCACCTGAAGGTGGAAATCCAGCAATGCCACCTGCACCGGGAGGAGCAATGCCACCGGGAGTACCGCCGGGAGGAGGAATGCCACCGGGAGTACCACCGGGAGGAGGAATGGCAGGTATGATAGTCCCTCCATCACAACCCGGAGGTGAAGGTGTCGGATTGAGAACTCCAAGTAGTCCAGCAAGGCCACAAGCAAGAACTAGTGGAGGTATCGGCTCTCCAATTTCTAGTGTTCAACAAAGAGGTCCACAACCTACTCTTGCTGAAAAGAATCAGAAGGGTTTACAAGATTCTAGGCGGATTAAAGGGGCTTAGTTAAAATAACAGGTATACACTCGACGTGCATAGGTGAGACAAGTGGACTTACAAAAAATGGATTCAATGGTTAGAAAAATGGGAGTGCATCAGCAAGCATTCACCAGTGCGGTAGAAGAAGGTGATGAGGTACAAGCAAGAGCACATTTATCCGAAATCATCAAGTTTGCAAATTATTTAGATAACGATTTGACAGATATAGTCAGAAAGAGCGAAAACCTAATCGATTTAACTGGCACTGCACAATATGTTGGCGGTGTTCCACTTGCTAAATTTAATGAAACTGGTAGTAAATTTGACGCTTCACAACGTGGTGATGTTTTGAAGGGTTACATGCCTCCTGCACGAACACATGGTGCAATAAAAAGAGTTACAGGAACATTTGGTCGCCGAGTATAGATAGGTGATTAAATGACAGATAACGATGTTACTGAAAAATTGATGAATACTTTGATTACAAAAATGGAATCAATGGACAATGAAATTATAAATTTAAGAAAAATGATTAATTCTCCACAAGCAATACTGAAAAAAGCAGGGTTTGTACCAGTACGTACACCTTTTTCTGAAGATGTTGAAGTTGATGCTTTTAGAGCAGATACTTTTACTAAGTCTCAAATACCTGATTCTGCTAATCCTGATTCTTATTCAAATGAAGAAATTCACGACATGACATGGGCCGATATACATGAAATGGCCGAGCAACATAGAGAAGTAAAGGAGTTGTATTAATGAAGCCTCGATATGAACCAGTAGCAAAAGAAGTAAAAGACATGATGACTAAAGCAGAACTCTTGGTTAAAAGATTAGATGTTTTAGAAAAAGCAGAAGAATGTCCTACGTGCGGTTTGAAGAAGGCACATTGCATGGTACAAAAAAATGGTTGTGGGATGAAAAAATACGGTGATATGAAAAAAGGTGTTGTTCATTTAGAAACAACTCATTCTACTCAACCTGCGGGTCAAGAATTTCACATAGTATCCGGTGAATCTGCAAGAAATGCATTCTATGGAACTAACAATGCTCTTTTAGATTCTGAAGTTGTAAAAAACTCAGGTGCAATAAATGAAACACCTAATCTTGAAACTTTGAATAAAAAACTTAATCCTCACGACTTAAACATCAAATTAGATGACATGGGTGGAAAATCTCCTACTGGTTCTGATTTGGAGTGAGAGAGATGACTAAGATAAAAGTCATAAAAAAAGGAACTCTAAGTTTGGAGGCTTGTTCAACTTGTGGTGGTACTTCAGTCACAGGTTGTAAATTACATGAAGGTATGTCTTTTTACGGCTGCCCTAATAAACAAACAATGAGGTGAGGGGATGATAACATGCAGGAAGATGCCTTTCAAATCTATAAAAGAAGTAGAGATGATTTAATAAAATCGTACATGGCATTTGACGATGTTTCTGAAGAGTTAACAGAATTTGTTAATTCATTAACTAATTTACATCACCATAACTTAGAAATCAATAAAAGTTGGATTGATGATATTGCTTATGATATCATGAAAGCGTCTGATAAACTTCAAGCCGTAGAAGAAGGTGGAAGAATAATAGGTTATAAAGATAGAGATGGTAGAATATATTACACTGACCCAAATTTAGGTGTTGGTGTTACAAGACCGAAACCACCAGTATTAGAAGATAGAAAAGAATTTCGTAGACCGAAGATATCTGATAAGGATGAAAAGAGATTCAAAAGAGTTTTATTAGGTGAACCTGCAAAACATATGCATCATGGTGAAATACCCATGAATGTGAAAATGGCACATGAAATGACAGGATGGCCGGAGGTTAGTGAAAAAAATGCTACTTTACCCAATTTTTTCAAACGTGGTATACACCCTGATAGAAATGTACATCCTATATATGGAGGTGCTATGTATTTACATAAAAACACAAACTATGTTGCTAAAGATTTTACTGATAGTGAATCAAAAAGTGAATCTGAAAAAGATGGTGAAGCCATAGATAGACATGAGAAAACACATTCCAGTAATCCAATAATATCCGGTTATAAAAATAAACAACATTTTCTTGGAAAATTAGGGTCTGATAATAGGCATTTTCATCACTTTTATGAAAAGAATTATCAAAAATGGAAAGATAGTAAGTATCAAGAAAATAGTCAAGCATTTTCAGATTTAGATGAAAATCAGATAAGAGAGTTACATGCGAAAGATGCTATGGCTGAATGGACTAGTACAAGTCATTATGAAGAACCTGTATCTAATTTAGAATATCAAATGAGAAAAACAGGTAAGTCTGAAAAAGAAATAATAGATGACATAATCGCCGATATAAAGAATCGTTCTTTACGATATGATGAAGAGGATGATTTAATACGTAATGCTAAGAAAGAATTAAAAAAATCTACTGTTATAAAACATCCATATAAATTAGGATGGTTAGATAATGCTCTTGGTTTGGCTTGGCTATCTCCTATAGATAGAAGTAAAGTTAAACAACATTTGATTGATAATCAATATAATGATAAAAACAAACAATTCATTACTTTGAGTGATGGTAGTAAGTTACCTGTAGGTTATCTAAAAAGACAATTTAGAATGCGTACTAAACATGAATATAATCAGGCTATGAGAAATATAAATCAAAAACCACCGAGTGTACAAAGTGATATTGAAAGGGCTGATGTTGAAGGCGGTGAATATGGTACAACGCAAGAAAGTTTAGATGAACTAGATTTATATGAACATGTTGAAAATGAGGTTAACGAATATATACATGGTAACAAATTAAAACCTTTACCACTTTTTAATATAGATGCAAAAAATAAAAGATTGATAAATAATTTAACTAAATATTTCAAAAAAGAAAAATCAGCAAATCCTTTGTATGATGCTTACAAACATGTATTAGAAGGTGGTGATTTTAAAAATGGTGAATTACAAGATGTTAATGAAAAGATAAAAGATAAAAGAAATTTCAATCAAATGAAATTTAATGATTTTTTAGATTTAATACATATGGAATCTGATGGAGTTGGTGGTTATAAAAATAAAAATGGTAAACATAAGATGTTTGGAAAGAATATAGAAATACTATCAAATAATGATATGAAAGAACTAAAAAAACTATTTGATAATAAATTAGGTCTTTCTCGTCAACAAAAAGATATAAGAAGGGCGTTTACTCCTTTTGATAGAATTAGTTCAGTAGGTAAAGGTCTTCTTTCTAAAGATGAAATGTCAGGATTTAGAGAAGGAGAATTTGGAGAACATGTACCTGTTGGTAATTTTTTTGGAAAAGGGTTTGAAATAGGCGGCTATCCAATAAGTCCTGACCATTTTATGGAATTCTTACATAATCATACTATTCATAAAGAAGAGGATGGAAAACTTACTTCTTTATTCGGTACATCTATGCCCTATGAAAATGTGTTAGACCCTGTTACTAATGAATATAAGCGATTAGAAGGTATGAAGTTTGTACCCCATGAACATGGTATAGGTTTGTCAGGTTTCATGAATCATTCTAATTTAGGAGCAGGTGAAACTAGTGGTGGTCTTATTGATGCGTATAGCCATCATGATTCTTCTACTGCAAAAGACGAAACTGCAAAACGTGTTGCTAGAAATTATAAAAACCACACTGACCATCAATCTAGTTTACAAAAAGATATGCACGATATGCAATCACCTAAAATGAAAGGTACTATTGATGATTATACTAAGATGGGTCAAGAAAACTCTAAAGATATACATAGAGAAGCAATACAAAGGGGTTATACTTTCAGACCTAACATCAATGAAATGGGGGAAGTTATACTTGAACAACCACTACTTAGACATAAAGATATAGAAGGGTTGAACGCTGACCATGATGATTACATAAGACCTGTTAGACTAAAAGAAAGTGACAAACCTGTACAATATGAGTACACAAGAATTGAAGATGGTAATCCTGTGAAACAATTAGGTTCATATGGCGATATTCAAAGTTATGCACAAAAACAAGAAATAGAACTTGCAAGAATTGAACAAATGCTATTAGAAAACCCTGAAGACCCTAAATTATTACAGTCGAAAAAAGATTTAGAGTCTACTATAGAATCATTAGTTCCTGAATTACGTACAGCATATAATGAAGAAATAAAAAGAACTAGTGGTAGTTTGGCTAGTTTTGACTTAGATAGATATAAACATAAAGAAAATCAAATGTTAGCAGATAATGATGCTATTACACAATATGCAAAGCAGTATATTATGCCCCAAATACAAGAAGCGGTTGAAAAAGGTGAAATTGCTAATCCTTTTGATACTTCTAATCCTGAGCAGTTTTACATTAACACAGCGTATTTACGTAAATTAGCAATTAATGCGTTAGGTGTAGATGAAACTAATCATGGAATTACATCATTAGGTTATTCACCTCAAGATGTTTCAGCGACTGTTACTACTGATTTAGGTTCTAAGAGAGGTGCTGTCGGTATACCTGAACATGAAACTATACACAATCTCATGCATGAAGATAATTTTGGTGTTATGGTTACTGAACAAGATTCACCTGAACAAATATTGAATAAATTAAATTTACCTAATAATAAAGAAACTGAGGCTATGGCTAAAAATGTGCAACAAGAAATATTCCGAACTGGACCTTTGAAACTTTCAACAATCGGTCAAATGATAACCACTGGTTTTCATCCTGCTGGTCAAGAAATAGATGATAGGTGGATTAGTAATTTAGGAGAAGATGAACACGGACATGATGTTTATGATGAAATGTGGAATAATTTAGAAATACCTCAAGGTGTAAATTCAAATCAAAGAAAGAAATTGAAAAGTTCTTTTGTTCAAAATTCAGATATTTTTGGTGGCGTTGAAGAAATTAGAAGAAGGATGGGTCGTGCAAGTGAAGAAGGTAATAAGAAATATGGATTAACTATGTTTGATATGGGTGTTAAAAGACCACAAAGGGGTTGGAAAAAACATAGTGATTCTGATTGGAAAAAATATCAAAAAAATACATTACATTCTATAATATCGTTAGACCCATCTAAAGAAGTAACACCTGATGAAGATATTGAATTTGAGAAGAAAACTGGATTAGTTCCGGGCAATGTACCGATAACTCATCTTGGTAATCCAAATGGAAGAAACATACATGCTAGTGAGCATAGTGCTTTAGCACATTACGCTGGTTTTAGAGGAACGCCTAGTTTTGGTGCTATACCTCAACCTGATGGTACAATGATATTAGGTTCAAACAATGTTGAAAGTAACTTTTTACCTCCGAATGGTTTTACAGATATACATGGGGAAGATACAGTAAATCAATTAAAACAACAAATATCACAAAATGGTGGCATTAATTTAGAAGGTGGGAGTGATGTAATAGGTAGTTCTGTACAAAGTGGAGAATACATGATAAAAGCGAAATTACCTACAGAAATGCCATTGATAGAACCTTTACATAAAATATTTGAAATAGAAGATTTAGAACAACTTAGAGGTTTTACAGGAGAATGGGTTGCATCTCATCATGTTGAAGGTAAAAGATTGAAAATTGCTAGGTCGGGTAATCACATAAAATCTACTACTATAGACAATGAAACATATGGTCTTTCAAATGAAATACTTTCCTCTTTAAGAAAACTAACAAAAAAGAATTATACAATAGACGCTACAAGAACCGATGATGGTTTATACATTAATGATGTTATGCATTATGATAATACAGATGTTACTGATTTGAATACAAGAGAAAGAGTCAAATTATTAAGAGGACAATTTGATAGTCATGAAAATGTACATGTGCCTAGTCCTTCAACATTAAAGGTTACAGATGAAGAAGGTTTGGAAAATGCAGTAAAAGACTTATTAGAACATAATGAAAACGGTAAAATTCTACTTCGAGATGCAAAGTCTTCTTACATGAAGGGTGAAGAAAAACATCCTAAGTGGGTACTTATGACGAAATCTGATGATATTTATCATGTTCCTTTCGGTATGGAGATAGATGATGAACATTTCATATTACACTTTGTTGATGATATTGTGAAGTATGACATACTAGAAGATGATGTATCTAACCCAAGAAGTATGCTTGCTGAATTATCTAATTCACAATACCCTATAACATTAGCAAAAAGTTTGGAAACTTATTGGCGACCTGCATTTTATGAGATGTGGAAAGCCGAAAAAGAAAAACGTATGTTACCTGAACAAAAACCTGATGATGAAAAAATAGAAGAAGAAAGTGCAGGTATTATTGATGTTGATGATGAATCCAGAATTATGAAACCAAAAAGAAAGCAGATGTTGAAAACGTTAGAATTGATAGCAAGAGCATTAGACGTTTTGGAAAAAGGACACAGTAACATGGCTGGTAGAGGTTTAGGAATTGATGTAGGAGCACAGATAGAAAGCCCTCGTGGTCCTACCCGTTTAACGTCTGAAGAAAGTATGCCTGACTGGGATATGAAGGAAAGACCCACTGAAGATATGGAAAAACCTGAAAAATATCCCGGTAGACATAAAAAAATGAAGATTTCTGAAGAAAATCATGAAGAAATCGAAGAAGATTTAGACACTTATTGAACCGTTTCATATAAGTATCATAACAAACCAAACAGGAATTAGTGTGCAGCCGAGACTCCAGTACAAACCTTCTGATGAACCTATCAGTTTGCTTAAAGCAGGGAATGAACTCATTGTTGCAGGATATGCCAGTGTTGAACTGGTAGACAAGCAAGGGGACTTAATAACACAGGGAGCGTTAAAAGACGGATTTACAAAATTCATGCAAAATCCATCATATAGAAACGTACAGTTAGCACATTCAAATATACAAGTAGGAGATGTCATTCCAAATTATACGGATAGCGAAGGGAGGTTGTGGAAAAGCGAAGTTGACGATGTCGGAATGTTTGTTGTAATAAAACTACGTGACGACATTGAAAAAGCCAAAGAAGTCGCTGCCGAAATACGAAAAGGTGCTTTACGTGGCTTTAGTATAGGTGGACAGGCATTCAAGAGAGTCAGAAAATCAGACCCTAAACATGGCGATTATCAAGAAATTAGTAAACTCGAACTCCATGAAATCACAATTTGTGAAAAAGGAATAAACCC
>Ga0208767_1000572_pt1 | contig 30627 bp, 31 predicted proteins | sample VirMetDEL_Mar_21_FD_184514 | JGI IMG/M metagenome (GOLD analysis project Ga0208767, IMG submission 184514) | Aqueous microbial communities from the Delaware River and Bay under freshwater to marine salinity gradient to study organic matter... | ecosystem: Environmental > Aquatic > Marine >... | reverse complement strand
TTCTAAGTATTTCAGCAGGGAATGAAACGAAGTTACCTATAAATGGAACACGTCTGATTAGCTGAATTAGTTTTGGCACTTTACTGTATGTTGGATAAGTGTCTCTGATTAAACTAGCAGCATACTGTTCAACACCTTCTGCAATACTTGTTGGATTTATATCAGCCTTGAAAACTGATTTGTATGCGTCTTTTATTTCGTCAATGTTTCTAAAACCATTTTTAAGCTGTGACATTACAAACTCATGACCATACCATTTCCAAACGTTATCACCACCAGCATATAATCTTGTAGCTGTTTGTGACAACTTAGTACTATCAACTGCATCTGCAAAAGAAGAGTAAGACTTAAAGTTTGCTTTTTTTAAATCTTGAAGTATGTCTTTTAACTCTGATACCACAACGTTTTCATCTAACACACCTAGTTCAATTTTTCTTGTTATACGATCAATTAGGTCTTGTTCATTAGCAATCTTGCCTGCTCCAAATATGTCGTCCAACATAATTTTAAATGCGTCTGTTACAGAAGCTGCGCCACCAATGTGACCACTTTGTAAAGGAAAGAACCCTGCAGAACCAAAGTTACGTGTTTGCGTAGCAGGTGAGTAAACAGTCTTACCTGTTTGCACCATTGCTTTATACGCAATCAATCCTTGATAGATATTATTCTTTAATAAATTATCTAATAAACCACTTGAACCAACAATAGAGTTTACAATATCCTCTCCACCATATGCTTCAGATATAGAACTGTTTAGTTTACCAAGACCAGGAAGTCTTGGTCCTATTAGTTTTGGATTGACAACTCCCGCTGCAATAGCTTCTTCTGCAGTTCTAAACAACCACCCTTCTTGAACACCAAGCTTAGCTAGTTTGTCATACATTTGTAGGTTTGCTGTTTGTGAAGCAAGGTCAGTCGCTGTTGTCATTACAGAAGTTCTTAAGTTGTTTTCTTCACCAAGAAGCTTTCTAATTACATCCGGCAACTCTTCACCGGTTTGTACAACAAGATCATCCATTTTTAAGTTTTGTCTGGCTATAAAAGATAAAACCTCAAGAGGGTCTCGATTATCGGTTTTACCTCTTTGTAAAATACTTTCTACTTGCTTACGTGCGAAATCTTTTATGGCTACTGCTTGATCAGTTACTTTTGATCCTGCAAGAGCAGCTTCTATCATGTTTTCATTCTTACTTATTCTATCAACCATAAAGTCTACGGCTCTATTAAAAGTGTTTGGATCTGGTCTGTATAGAGGATTTGTAAATGATGAAAAAGAAGACCTAATATATTGACGCAAGTTTGTATTTAAAAAATCTTTTAAACCAGCTCCGTCGGGTAAAACATCTGCAAAATCTTTTTTAATTTGTACAAACGTTTTATTCAAAGATTCTGCTGATTCTTGCAACACGTCTGGTAGATCGCTTTTTTTAATCTGACCTTTTAAGTAAGACATAACCTGATCAAGATAAAAATCTTGTTTTGCAGGCGAGGTTGTTTTTGCGTTGTAACTTGTTAAAAACCCTCTAGCTAAATTGTATGCACGTTTTTCAACTATATCTAATTGTTTTTCTATTTTCCTAGATACAGCTTTTATACTTCTATCTGTTTGCCCTGAGATAAAAAACCTGTTCGCTGATTGGTTAGCACTGTCTCTAAACAAAGCTAAAAAGTTATCAAACTTTTTTAGGTTTCTTTGTAACGGATCAGTAGATGTTACTTCAAACATTCTCCAATCTTTAAAATCAGGTAATTGTTTAAGTGTTGGTGACCCCATAAGACCTACTGCAGTTCTTGCTAAAACATCTTTTCCTAAAAACTTAGCCCCGATTCCCGTTGCAATGCCAGCTAGCTGACCAGCTTGTGCAACTCCTGGCGTTCTTGCTAATAAATAAGACGCAGGTTTTACAGCTAATAAATTTGTAGCCTGTAAACCCTTACCTATTGCAAATGCTGATGGTTTAATTACACCATACTTTGTGGCTTTGTATAAAGCAGGACCAACAATTGGAAACAAACCTCCAATTATAGAACCTTCTGCTCCAAAACGTAGTCTGTTTCTAAGGTTTGCTAAAACTAATTCTTTTCCAGATAAGCCAGCGGTGTCTTCAAAACTGTAACCTGCAACGTTGTCTAATAAAAACGGATCATCAGGACTCATTCTTGTTACTGTGTTGTATCTGCTACCACCAACAAACTCACCTAAAAAAGCAGCGCTGCCTACTGTTGCAACTCTTTTTGATACGTTTGATATCTGTGTTTTATATTTTATTGCACCTTTTAAACCTTCTGTTGATTTGTCAGTTATCTTAAGACCTTTTCTTAAAAAGTTTATAAACTTAAAAGCCGCGGTTCCCGGTACTCCGAACTCGGTTAGTATTGCTCCCGCATCACCCAAAAATGTTTCAGGATCAGCCTTAGCGTTTTCATCATAAGATTTTTGTAACCGTTCTTGAAGTTTTGTGCTAAAAGCAAAATCAGGAATAGTGTAAGCTAAATCTAAAAGACCATAACCAAGATTATCCATTCCTTTTTGTACAGACCTAACTCCTTCGTCTAGAAAACCTATGTACGTTTGTTCTTCTGGTGTTGGACCGATGCCCGATGAATAGTAGTTATAAAGATTATAAACATTAGGAAATTTTTCTTTCATGTCTATATCGTTTTCAACACCTGGTCGCACAAGATTATAAGCGCCTTCAACTGCATTAAGACCAAGAACCATAGGAGTTGTCATCGCTATTCCTGCAGGTTTAAAAATAAGTTCGCTTGCTACATTTGCAAGCTCAGACGCTTTGAATTTTACAGGACGTTCATTACGTAATTCTTCTCTAGCTTTCTTTGATATTTCTGCGTATTTAGCTTCTTTCATTTTTGAAAGACGCGTAATACCATCAGTAGGATACATACTTTTTATTCTCTCTTGTAGTGCTTTTACACTCTCAAGATCTTGAAGTCTTTTTGCTCTTAATATATTTGCTCCTGTAGCAATATCTTCTCCAGATCCTCCAACGTCAGCACCTCCTCTACCTAAATCAAGTTCTCGTAAACTAGCTTCAGGAGAGTATCTTTTGATTATATTTTCTGTCTGCATTACATAAGGTATTTGACCTACTTCATTTGCAAGGTCACTGTATGGTGCACCAACAAATTTTTTTGTGTAACCAAATTTAGCTGGCTCATCTATGTATAAAGTTACACCTAGCTCTCCAGCTTGATCAACTATCTCTCTAACGTTATCAATATCTTTTTGATCTATACTTTCTTGTTTTAAAAGCTTAGCAACATACCTATCAAAAGGTTTTTTAAAATCATTGTTTAATGTTTTAGGTAATGTTTGTAAATTACGTAGAGCATTAACTCCTGCTGTATTAGCTGACTCTACAGGCATTATGTGATCTGTTTCGTAAAAAGTTTGTGTATACTTATCTTTGTTAAACTCTGAATCTTTCAATCTATCTACAGTAACTTTAGGTTTACTTTTTGCAAGTTTACCGCTATTTAAAACTCTGTACGAAAGATCGTTTATTATGTCATCGTTATTTAATATTAGTTTTTGTAAATCTTCATTCTTTTTTATAGCTGTGCTTGTGTCTGTTTTCCAAACAAAGTTAACTTGATCAAAAATACTTTGTTCTCTTTCACTTAATTTTATTCCATAGTCTTTTAACCCAAGAACACGAGCTTCTTGTTTTGATCCGCTGTATTTTGCTGATCTATATCCCGCTTGTTTTGCACGATAAGCTGCATAGTCTGCTGGTGCATAAGAATAAATTTTTTGATTTTGTGCAGCGTTTTTAAAATCTGTTTTAGAAAAACCTTGTTCTTCTAAATTTTTTCTAGCTTGTTTCAAATTTGGTATTTGTCTTCTAGTATTATCGTAAGCTTTAAAAGTTGGAAACTCTTCAGGTTTAAGACCCGCATAAAAATTTTCAGGCAAATCAACTCTACCTTTATCATTTATCAAAGCTTTGTAATAATCTTCATATTCTTTAACTGACAATTGATTTTGTTTAAAATATTCTTTTTGCACTGCTTGTCTAAAATATTCTGATTTAGAACTAAAAGGTTGCACTGATTCACCTGGTTTACTACCATGCACCATTTTACCTTCTAATTGTTTAGCTATGTCTGTTAGGTTCTGTGAATAACTTTTACTTCCATCAACTAAAGGGGTTGTAAGATTTTTAGTGGTTGGCACTAAGTTAGACATGTCTCTTACCCTGCTTGCATCTTTGTCCCTAAAAGCATATTTTGCATCTTTTTCTAAACCATAGTCTGTAGATTTTTTTCCAAACATATCTACTAATTCTTTACCCGCTTGATCTGCTTTGATACCAAAGGTAAGTCGTTTAGTTGCTTTTTCTATTATCTCTTTCTCGGTTAGTATCTCACCAGTTTTAGCTATTTCTTTTCTTACTTGTGCAATAGCATCATCTATGTTTCTAACAACATCCGCACCTACTCCTGATAGTGGTTCTGGTAACTTACCTCTAAATGCAGAAAGACTTTTATCTCCGTATCTTATATCACTAATAAGATCTCCTGCCTTTCTAGTTGCGTAAGGAACAAACTTAACACCTGCTTTTGCAAGAGCTGGTACACCTGCAGCAAGCTCACCTACACCTATAAACTTACCTATATCGTCAAGACTGCTTCCTGCTTGTACTAAATCACTTATTTGTTTTTTAGCTTCTAAGTTTTTGTAGATAACTTCTCTTATTAACGCACCTTCAGGTCTGTTTCTTGTACCTTTTGTTCTTTTAAAAACTACAAACTCACCTTTATTTTCATCGTAGTAAGGTCTTCCAAGTTCTAAACTATCATCATAAAAATCTAATGAACTTGGTAATTGATAACCTTCTTTAATAAATTCTCGTGGAGGTAGTCCTTGTTTTACTTCACCCCTACTTCTTCGCGTTTCAACAGTTGGGCCAGAACTAAAAGTATAACCTGAAAATATATTACCAAGAGCTGTTGGAATATCTATACCACCACGTTCTTTTATTTCTCTCTGTGCTTCGAGTTTCTTTTTGTTTTGATCAAATTTGTCCTGATATGCTTGCCTGTATCTCAAAGCAAGAGCGTCGGCGTCAAGTATACTCATGTTAAGCCACCTGTGCTGGTAATTGTAAGTCTACGTTATATTTTTGATTGAATATTGCTATGTCTTGTTCTGACTCTATACTTGCAAAATCATATAGTGCCGCTTCACTAGTAGCTAACAGTTTGACAACTGAGTCATCTACTTCAATAGGTAATCTTGCACGAAGCTCTTCGAATGAAATACCCTGCGATTGTTGTGGTTGTTCAGTAGGCATAGCAGTCATTGGATCTCCACCTTGATTAAGTGCAACACGACCTCCCGCTGCTCTTCCAATAACTTCGTCGTCTCTAGTGTCCATGCTGTATGTGTTTAAAGCATTGTTTCTTTCAAGAATAAAGTCTTTATCACTTGGACTTAAAACACTTCCTGTTTTTTGTATTTCTTCAATAATTCTGTTTGAGTTTTTTACGCCTCTCATTCTGTTGTTCATTACCATATTCATCAAAGCGTCTTGTTTTTGAGAAAGTTCTCCCTTTCTTGCCATCGCAGCTTTTTCAGCTTTACTTGCTTCAATTTCTTCGTCACCCATAAACATACCACTCATTGCTCCAACACGACCACCTTCGGCACTGCCTTGTCTTGCTTTGTCCAAAGCGCTATATATTGAATCAAAGTTGTATGTTGGTAATAATTTTTTCAACATTATACGCTCAAGTCTTTCTTCAAACTCATCAGGGTGTGTGCTTATTGTTTTACCCTCACCTTGCATTTCTGCTTTTACTGCTTCTCTAGCAGTAGTATCAGCAAAGTCATCTAGGTCTTGTCCAACAAAAATCTGTAGTACAGTTTTCATGTCGTTGAATGCTTGTTCTTTTTCTTGAAGACTGCTTCCTGCATCTGTTATTATGTTTCTATAACCATCAACAGAATCTAATGCTCTTTCAAACTCATCTCTATCCGCCATTCCAAAACCAGTAGTGACTGCGCTAGCCATCAACTCTTTGTTGCCAGCTATTTTGTCAAAATAATCTTGTTTTTTAGAATCATAAGAACTAGCTAAGTCAACTCCTAAACCTGCAAGTGATGGTCCAGCAGCAGTTAACGCTCCGCCTATACCACTTTGACCTGTCGCAGGTGCTCCCATTATGTTTGCTCCTGCTGCAGCTATTCTTAAGTAGTCTCCCATGTTCAAACCTTTTTCCATTTCAGGTTGATCTAAAAGACCATAAGTCTTCATTACATCTAATATGTCTTTTGTGTTTTGTGAACCACCTCTAGAAAACTCTGTACGTTCGTTATCTTCAAAACCCGACACTATGCCGTTGTTCTTTGAAGAAACTTTGCCACCTCTTTTAAACATTGGTCTATTTAAACTTCTCATCCGAATTGTCCTGCTGCTCCTAATAAACCTAAGATACCAATACCGCCACCTAGTAATGTTTGTGCCGTGCTTGGATCAGGTGTTGTTGTATATGTAGTTGAACCTGGCGCACCATATGCAGAACCTAGCATCTGACTCAAGAAACCTAGCCCTTGTTGTTTTGCAAAAGCTTGTTCTCTTAGACCTGCTTTTTGTGCATCAAGTTGTGCTTGCTTGAAAGCTTGGTTTTGTGCTCCCATTGTTGACAATGCGTTTATTTGATTACCAAGCATAGACATTTCATACTCACCCAAACCTTGTTGTTGAGCAGCTAGCCCACCTAACTGAGATAGTTGATTTGCAAACTGTTGGTTTTGTTGATTAGATAATCCTGCTTGAGCTTGTCCTGCTTGTCCAAACATTCCAACATTTTGTCCTGCTTGTTGCATAGCTTGAGAGCCCATACCCATTTGTTGTTGAAACGCTTGATTGGCTAATTGATTTGCTTGTGCAAAACCTTTTTGTCTTATGTCTGCAGAAGCCATAGCTTGGTCCATAATATTTTTTGCCATCAGGTTACCCTGCGCAACACCGAACCTGCCACCACCGAAAGCATTCCCTGCACTTGCTCCAAGAGCAGACATTTGTTTTGCAGCTTTACTTTGCATCTCAGCCATTGTCGCATCAAGAACTTCTTGTTGATACGGCGACATAAATTGTTTGTATGCTCCTGCTCCACTAAATCCAGCAGCAGCTGTTCTAAACGGATCACTTGCTCCTTGACCTGCTTTAGCTGCAGCTTGCATGTCATCAAAAGCTGTACCTGCTTTAGTAAGAGCACCGGCTCCCGCTGCTGGGAGAACCTTACCTGTGACTGGATCAACAACCATATCTTCTGCCAGTCCAGCAAAGTCATCAGCTTTTTTTAAATAATCTTCATAACCACCCAAACCTTTTTTAGCAAGTGCTTGAGCATCTTTAGTCATTTGATCTTGACCTGCTACAAATTGATCACCTGTAAAACTAGAAGGATCAACGTAATATGGATTTTCTGTTGTATCTGAAATATCTTTGGCACCTGTAAAATAAGAACCAAAGTCGGTTCCCATTTTTTCTAAAAAGAAAGGTCCTAATGTTCTTGTAGTTTGTGTAGCCATTATGCCATTGCCTCTAATTGATCCATCATATTATACATGTATTTAGCAGCAGACCTGGGATCTCCAGAGCCACCCATCATTTTATCTAAACCTTTCATCGCGTCCGATGTTAGTACAAATTCATTTTTAGCAAGGACTGCAGGTACATCATCTTTTTTCTCTTTTGTACCCATCGGTATAAACCCACCTGTTTCCCTATAATCTAGTTCCATTCCTTTAGGTATACCTGGAGCGACGTCCATGATGCCGCCACCCTCATTATAGCCTACTCTTCCGCCATTTGCCAACATAAACTCATTGTATTTTTCTATGATAAAAGGATCGGCCATAGTTGGATTATCTTGAGGATAAGGCACTCCGCCTGATAAATTTTCATATCCTTTAAACCATTCTCTCCAAACCCTTCCCTCTTCTCGTTTGCTTTTCATCTTTTGTTGTTTCAAAGCTTCTGCGGCTGGTTTCATTGCAGATATCGTAGTTATGGCACCTATTGTTCTAAGTGAGTTACCCAAATTAAATTCTCCATCTTTGGTAAAACCGGGAAATACTGCATCACTAATAGAATCAAATACTTCCATACCTTTGCCTGTTGCTCTACGTAAAAAGCTAGGATCTTCAGGTTTTATCTTTGGAATATTTTTATACATTGGAGGCTCTGTAGCAAGTTTTACAGAAGATTTCTCAAACAATGGATTTTCTTTTCCTCCAAGAAAACGTTTTTGACCAAACTCTGATGGCATCTCTGAAGTTGATGAAGTAGCCAATGGATTTTTTGTTGATGTTCGAGGTGTGTTTCTTAAGAATTTTGGCTGAGTGCTTACTGGCTGAGAAAAAGCACCTTTTCTAAATCCAGCAAATAAATCTGCGTTACCTTTTGTGTCATCAAACAAAGTTCCAATACCTTTTCCAAGTCTATCCGAAACCGTAGGTCCATCTTGAGGCCCAGCAGCTCGACCAGCCATAATTGTACCGAGAGCAGTTAGTGGATCTAATTTACCAGAATGCATCTTTACCGAACCAAGCTGTCCTAAAGCTAGTGCTGCAGGTATGCCTAAAGGCCCTGCAAAAATCATGGATGCTGGTCCTAAGAAAGGAGCAATCTCCTTTGGTACTAACGCGTCACCTATTTTATCTAAAAAACTACTTATTCCCATTTACTCTCCGGTCCCCGATCCTAAGGGTATTTGAATTACTCTTATATGTATATCTGTTGCTTTGTGTACTTCCCAAGATTCTCCACAATCGCTGCATACTCCAGTTGCCTCTTCATGTGAATCTACCTCATTGTTGCAGTTTTTACAATAGATTCGTTGGTGCACTTCAGGTTGCAAAACAGGAACTTCTTTTCCTTCAACCATTTCAGTCCCAATAACCTTAGATTCTTGTATTTTTTTCATGTTATCTCCAGTACTGATAATATTACATGTAGTGCGTTAGCACCACTAGCTGTTGCTTTTATAACGTCACTATCTTCAACAACCATTGGTTGATCTAGTATTTCTACTGCAGAGTTTGAAGCTACCGACAAAGCGTTAACTATTTTAATATCTCCACCCACACTAGAATCTGTATTTACTAATGTTATTGTAACCGCTCCTCCTGAGTCATTACACACACGAATAGATTTAATTATTGCTTGAACAGGTTTTTGTGCTGGTACAGTTGATACACTTGCTGTAGGCACTGTGTATACTGTAGTTACATCTGTTGTTGTCAGATCTACACTTCTATTTTTATAGATATCACTCATTATAGAAACCAAGTCCTTGCTGTTAGTTCTTCACGTAAGTCTTGTTGATAGGTAAAGTTAAGTTGATTAATAATATTTTCCAACTCACGAATTAAAATATCTTGTTGTTGTCTATCAAAATTATCAGACGGTAAAGGTAATCTTGTAATATTAATTTTAGCCATTATCTTCTTCCATCCGGTTTAAGATCCATTCTTACAGTGCCAAACCTCCAGTTTGAATCCAGTATGTCGTTTGATACTTTTATATTAGCCTGCCTGCCTCTACCCCTAACTGAAAAGAATTTAGTAGTCGGTGTTATTGTGCCTGTAAAAGATCTTGTGTTTGTACTAACGGGATAGTTTGCAAACTCTATAGTTATATCGGTATTACCAACTTGATCTTTAAAGTCAGGTATAACACGAGAACATAAAAATATCTGATCACCTTCTTCTATATCAAAGTCACCGCTTGTTATTTGACAATCCATTTTAGCTCCATCATCATTAACACCATCTTCATGAGCATACAGTATACTTGATCCACCTGTTACACCTAAAATAGTTTCATTGGTAGGTAGATCAGTGCTGCTGTATTCTGTTGCGTATGGATTTGAATATACTCCTCTGTCAACCCATGATGTTCTAGCAAAGCCATCATTTGTATACCAAATTTTTTCTAGATAGTTATATGTAACACTTCTGTCTATAAAGTCAGAACTTGCACTAGGATAAAACCAGGTAACTTCGTTAAAGTCTGTATTAACACCACAGAAAATTTGTTCTTGAGCTGTTGTATTGATATCATCAAATACAAAATCTTGTACAGTACAAGGCAGTTTATTAATCGCACCATCAAACACATAGAAAGCTGTTTGACTCATCCAAAAGGTAACACCGTTAACATCTACAGTGCAGTTAGGTGACACCGCCCCACAGTTTGCACCAACTTGATTAAGACCAAAAATAAAAGGTGGACCAATGTTATTCAAAGCATGCAGTGCTGTATCAGTCCACACAAGAATAGAACCCCTAGATCTTCCTGCTGCAACAATTTTAGAACCATCTTGTATTCTAAAAGAACCCGCTGTGTTTTCTGCAGTAGGTGCCCACGTGTTAAAATCTTCTTGAGAAGAAAATCTTAAAAACAAATCATCCTGAGTAGTATCTGTTCCTATAGTTGTTTCTGTACCGAATAAAAATATGTGTCTGTCTGGAGAGGAAACAAGTAAGAATCTATTTGTTTCAGGAGCAGCAGCAATCTTAGCAGCTCTCGTGCTTGTCCCTGCAGATAAATCCCAACGATATAAAGCGTCGTCGTTTCTAATAGCAAGCAAATCTTCACCAAAAGTATCTAATGACCAATATGTTGCATCCAGCTGAAGAGTGCTTGTGGCTCTTGGTGTATTCCAAGTGCTAACGTTCCACGCTCCAGTGCCCCATCCAAAACCAAAAGATGCTTTATTTGTACCTACATTAAGTTGATAATTCGCGTTCCCCGTTCCACCACCACCTGATGTTGAACCGCTAGCCGCGCTTGTATGTGTAACTGTATATACGCCAGAACTAGTAACAGACGTCACTTCAAATTCATTGTTCATGTCCAAACCATCAATAGCTGAATAACTATCAAAGGTTACAAAATCACCGACCGTTGCACCGTGATTTGAATCTGCAACGCTAACTGTTGTAGTTCCGTTTGTTGTGAAAGGATTTGCAAGAGAGCTAGTTGTTTTTCTAATTGGTGTAATGTCGTAAAAACGACCTTCTACATAAACATACAATTTTCTATCTGTTCCTAAAGCTAAGTGTCTAACTCCAGTCAACGAATACCAAGCAGTGCTTGCTCTAACAACACCTGCTATCTTTGTTACCGGTGTAACGACTTTGGTCCAACCGCCAATCTTTTCTGGTAGTCCTGTTCTAAATCTTACATTTTTAGCATCAACCCAACGACCTTCCGCACCATAGTTGGACGTTTGTTTGTCTATACCCGGACTAAATTGAGCCTTAATTAAAGCCATTACGAAATTCTTTGAGCTATGAAAGCTGTACTAGAAGCAGATGGTGGCGTTGGTCCTTGTCCAGCTGAAGATGTATACTGGCCTGTAGTAAGAGCTCTCCATGTTCCAGATACAGTAGTTCTAGTTTTACCGTTTATATAACGTACACCAGTTACTGAGTAACCTAGCCAAGCTGCGCCAACAGGCGGGTCAATAACAAGTTGTAAGGCTGAGGAACCACTTCCTGATTCATAGGTAGCTGGAGTAATTTCAGTCGTAGCAGTTATTGTAGTATCTGCTGGTGTGCCTGTGCTGGTAGAAAACAGAGCAAAAGATCTTATGGCTCCAATAGAATCCGCTGCACTAGGAACTACATCAATGCCTGTTAAGTTTGATCCATCAATTGCAGGTAAAGCTCCTGTTAGTTTACTTGCAGTTAGAGTTGATATTCTAGCATCGGCAACTGTGCCTGAAGATATGTTTGATGCGTTCAAAGAAGTTAAACCTGAACCATCTCCAGTTACTGTAGTTGCAGCCGCAACCCCGGTAATGGTCACTCCCGTCGCACTGGTTTCTATTTTCTTTGCATTATTATGGTATAGCTCAACAGCGCCGTTTGATGTAAATATAGCTTGATTTTCGGACTGTGCTGAGTTTGTTATTTGTACATTGTCACCAGCTAAAACTAAATCTCCTGTACCAGCGTCTTGTATAATACTGTTACTACCATCATGAAGTATTTTTAAATCTGTACCGTCACCAAAATTAATATCTACATTATCCCCTAAGCTTAAGTCACCGGTCATCGTTCCACCAGCAAGTGGTAGTCTAGCAGTTATCTGAGTTTGTGCGTTAGATGCTAATGAGTTTATAAATTGATATTCAGAATCACTAACAGTACCATCAGCAATTGAGGTTGCAGCTATATCTGTTAAACTAGCTCCTGTGTGTGCATATTTTTTTGATTCATAAGTTGCCATATTATTTCTCCGTTATTTTCCAGCCATGCGTATTTCCTGTAAAAACAATTGTAAACGCAGCGCCTTCTGTTGAAACTGTTCCGTTTGCTGTTGCGCCAAATACTTTTTTACCATTTGGATTTATTGTTAATGCATTGGTGTCAAAGTTATCTGCAACATCCATAAAAGAAATTTCATCACCAACCGCTGGAGCTGATGGTAAAGTTACTGTAATTGTATTACTTGAAGTATCTATAAATAATCTTTGTCCACTAAATACATTTGCTGTTGATGCAGTTATTGAAGTTGCTGACCAACCCGAGCTTGTTTCACCACCTGTAATTGGATACCAGTTTGTACCATCCGTTGCTAAAAGAATTTTACTTCCAGGTGCAATAACGTATGTGTTACCTGATGCTCCCAAACGCATCGTAATTGTACCGTCTGCAGTACCATCATTTATAATAAGTTGAACTCTTTCTACAGCTACAGTTTGAATGATAAAAGCTGTTGTATGTCCATGAAATCTAATTGCTGCTTGTCTGACTTCATTACTAGCCGCAACTACAGGTCCGTCTACATGTGTTAGTGTAACTGGACTTGATGCTGAGCCTAAGTTTTTTGAGTAAACAGCTGATATTGACTCTTCGAAAGTATTACTAAATGTATTGTTGGTTGTATTACCCCAAGAGTTTGATTGTTCTCCGCTGCCTATTAATTCTATTTTTAGTCTTGTTGAGTATGTTGACATTATGCTACCTCTCGTGCGTCAATTGTTCCCGCTCCTGTTGTCGATACCTCAGACCAAGAAGACCCTCCGGCACCTGTGGTTGACACATCCGTACTTGGTATTGTGCCCGCACCTGATGTTGATACATCAGAAGATGATATAACTCCGGCCCCAGTAGTGCTTATCGACGTTCCAGATATCGTAGCTGTAGTTGTATCATCTACGTCACTAAATGTAAACACAGAAAGACTGTTAGCCACGGAAGTTAGCAAATTACCTGATACCGCTGCTGTAGCACTAAGACCGACTGTTACTGAATTAGTAGCAGATGTTAATGAGTTACCTGCAATATTTGGTATTAAAGTAGCAACAGCAGAGCCAACAGCAGATGATAAAGAATTACTAGCAATTGTAGGTTTTAATGTAATTTCTACAGAATTCACTGCTGATGTTAGTGATTGACCACTTACTTGAGGGGCAACACCAATACCAATTTGAACAGAGCCTAAAGATATTGTTGATGAGTTTGTACTTGCCGTTACTAGAGAGTCTCCTGATACTGACTGCACTCCTGATGTTGCACTTGTTAAGCTAAAGCCTGTAACAAGTGGTATTAAAACACCTGTAACAGTTCCAAGAGTAACTGTTGAACTAGTGCCTGTAAGAGTTAAGTTTGCGTCAGCACTAACAATAGGTGTGTTTGTAGCTGAAGTTAAAGAGTTTGAAGCGATTGTTGGTGCAAGATTAGGTATTACAGAATTTAAAGTTGTAGTTAAACTGTTGCCATTTACATGGTGTATTTTTTGTATAGTATATGCATTTGATAGTGTAATAGTTGCACTATTACCAGATAAGGAAATTGTTACATTAACCGTTGCAGCGCCTGAATCTGAAAACGCTGTGGCACCAAATGGAACCGACCCGAAAAACATTATTTATCCTTCTTCTTGTCGTCTAGTTCCTTGATTGCTTCAATCAATAGAGGGACAAGTTTTTCATACCAAACCGTTAGATATTTTTTATCTATGGGAGCTTCAGTAACTACCTCTGGTAGAACTGCTTCTACTTCTTGTGCACTAACTCCTACTTGACGTTTATCGTTGTCATAACCAAGTGACTTTGCTACTTCGTTTTCTTTAAAGTAATAACCTGTCAAAGCTTTTACTTTATCTAAAGCAGACTCGATTGGTCCTTCAAAATCTTTTAGACGAGAGTCGGAGTAGAATGCTGTTATGTTATTTGTTGCGCGGATTTCACCAGCGGTTCCTGATGCTGCTGTATTTACACCTAAACTATTTACTTGTGCGTTTGATCCTGTTGTAAAACCACCAGCGGGTCCTGTTGGTCCTGTCGGTCCGGTAGGTCCTGTTCCACCAGCGGGTCCTGTTGGTCCAGTAGGTCCTGTGCCACCCGAAGGTCCTGGAGGTCCAGCAGGTCCGGTAGGTCCTGTTCCACCACTTGGTCCACTTGGTCCTGGAGGTCCAGCGGGTCCATCGGGTCCGTCTGGTCCGTCTGGTCCTGTTGGTCCTGTCGGCCCTGTTCCACCACTTGGTCCTGGAGGTCCAGCGGGCCCTGTTGGTCCTGTACCACCACCTGGTCCTGTTGGCCCAGTCGGCCCAGTCGGGCCAGCTAGAGCTGCGTTAGCAATAGTTGCTTTTCTAATTGCACTTGCAGATGTATCGTAAACTGCAATAAGGTCATCACTTGCAATACTTGTTTCAGCAGTTTGACCATTAACTACATCACCTATAAATTGTGTTCCAGTAACTGTAGAATTAAAGGTTGCCGCTCCCGCTTCAGACATATCAAGTGTAAGGGCTGTAATACCTGAGCCACCATCATCACCTCTAAACTTTATGTCTTTATCTTGAACAGATGCTACTATTTCTAGATCTTGGTTGTTGTCTATTACAACTCTACCTATTTCAGTTCCAGCATCTTTAAACCTTACTTTACCACCATCAGCATCTAAATTTATTTCACCGCCCATGTCTAAAGTAAAATTTGAGGCATGAGAAATATTACCAGTCATCGTGCCACCTGCTTTTGGTAAAGCTGCATTGGCAGTAGTAGTTGTAGAAGTTAATACTGCATCTCTTGTAGCAATATCAACACCGTCCACGGTACCACCAAGAGTTATATTATTGCCAATAGCTACATTGTTACTTGCGTCTTCTATTACAGCTTTAGATGCAGGCAGTGTACAGAATACATCTTTTGTACCCGCTCCAAAATCAACAGCAGCATCACTGTTAGAACTTGAAATAATTGTTGTACGAGAAAGAGTGTCAGGCGTAGCATCGGTCACAGCACCAATACCAATTTCAAAAGCAGAACCACCTTGTTCTTGAATACAGTAATAAGTAGTATTGGAATTACCAATACCTGCTACAAAAGTTTCAAAACCAGTTACAGCACCTGCAAGGTTAATTGTACCCGTGCCAGTGCTTGTGCTCGTCTCTTTGACTCTATCATTTACGACGAAGGCCATTTATCCTCCTATCCTAATCTGATGATCTCTGATCCACCACCCGCTGTTGGGAATTGAATTGTAAATGTACCATTAGAAGCTGTAAAGTCACCACCGAACGCTAACACAACAACAGCATCATTAGTTGGAGCACTACCGTCTTGCCTGTAAATTAATGCACCATTCGCAGTGAATGAAGCACTAGTAAAAGTAACATCGTCAAAGTCAACATAAGCTGTAGAAACACCTGATCCACCAGTTACTGATGGGTTGCCACAAACTTTTCCACCTGCTGAATAAGCAGAGCCAGAAGTGTTTGTTATTTCGTTAGTTGTTACATATTTTGTAGTAGTTGCACCCATAGTAGCTGAAGAAGTATATAGCGCAATATAATAAGTGGCACCACCATCGAAATCGTGATTACCTTTTAAAAGCTCTTCTTTAAAAACATTACAAACTGCTTGTGATATTGCCATAATTTTCTCCTATTAAGGGTTTGCAGATGGAATAGGAATACGAATACTTCCGTCCCTATATTCATCTCTTCTTTTTTTACCTAATTGTTCTTGTGCAAGTTGTTGAATAGCTTCTTGGTAAGAAACTTCATATACTTGTTGATCGTTAGGCGCTTTCAAGAACTTAAACGCTTCACATAAGCAGGCATATAATAAAACACGAGGAGCATTTACGCTGACCCATGTTTCAGTATTACTAGTCGATAAGCCTGTTGGTAATTTAGTAATACCTATCTCAAATTTATACACCGCATTTGGAGTAGGTGCAATGGCTATTGTGCCCATGTCCCATGTTGCATAGTATTTTGGTATCACTGTAGAGCCCACTTCTGGAGTTGGATAGTATTCGTTTAAATAATCCACATCGACACGAATCAGTTTAAACCTCTCTTTTGTCCCTGAATCTGTGTACAATGTGACATATCTTATAGTGGTAATATCGTTAATTGTAGGTGTTGTAGCTGCAGTGGTTTGACCGGGTAGGGTTACAAATCTATTGCCAGATGCTGTATTACCATTGATATATGTTTTGAAACAATCTAGCTCTATGTCTCTAAATATTCTATTTTCAGCATGTTCAATAATATCATTGATAATAGTCGTAGTCAGAACCTGATCATCGGTTTCTGCATAGTCTCTAATTTGTGTTACTAGTTCTGCATAAGTTGTCATGGTGTTAATGTTACAGGACCCGCTGAAGCAAGTCCACCCCCTCCTATTTTATTTCCTACTACTGCTGTATCAGTATCTACTGTAAAAGTATAGCTGTCATCATTAACTTTTGTAATAGAGTATCCAGCAGCTTTGTTAATGTTTGTTGATGTAATACCATCAAAACCTATCGCGTTTCTAAATCTCACTACATCACTAGTAGCTCGACCGTGACTTGATTCTATTACAGTTATAACTCTTGAACCTGATCCAGCGGTTGTAAAAGGATTTAAGGTCAACATGTTTGCTACTGTGTTTTCTACTCTATCCGGTCTTGCGTTTTGTAATCCTTGTGCGTCACCTTTTTGTACTTTTGGTTCTAACTGTGGATGCTTTTCTTCGTATTCTGAAACGTGAACTAAATGACCGTTCCATTCTTTTCTCATCTCACGATAAGGAAAAGCCATACCACTTCTATCTGATATCGCTTTTGATTTACTTCCTGATGCAAAATTAGACATTTGGGTAATAAGCCTGTGGTGTTATAAAAGTGCTTGAAGAAGAACCATCTTCTGTTAAAGCTCTTTGTAGTTCATCTTCATATAATAATTTCATTTGTTGCACCATTTCTGGTTTTACTTTTTGACTTAGATAGTAAGCAAGTCCTGAAACCATACAAGGTACAAATCGATAAGGAACATCAACAACGTTTGTTGGTAAACCTCCATCCTGAATTCTTTTTACAAAATACAAAGATATATCATTACCAGCAGCTGTAGCATCAGGTGTAGGATAAAGTGTAATCATTACATTATCTATAAACCTTTGTACGTAGTATTGTGTTGGTTGCCCCTTTGTAAGTTTGTTTGACAGTCCAGAATAAGTTGATCTATTTATCTTTGTAAGAGCAGAGTCACTTTGACTTGTTGTTCCTTTGCCTGTTCTATATGCAGCTTCAAGAACGTCATCAACACCATATATCCCGTTAGTAGGAGAAGTTGTTGCACTTGTTCCATCAGCAGAGTCTCTAAAAAATTTATATTCTGCTTGACCTTCAACTAAATCTAGGTTTGTTTTTTCAATCTCCCAATAGTGTAAGCCTCTGTTAGCCCATTCCATAAACATGATGTCTAGAGAACGTCTGGCTGATCTAAGTTGATATCCAGAAACAGAGTCTAAACCTACTCGATTGTAAGCTTCTTTAACAATATCATCGATTGGAAAAATAGCTTCCGATCTAGTTGTACCCGATGTTGTCATTTAACCCCCTAGTTAAATGTTACAGTAACGCCTGGAGTAGCTGTTAAATCTAAAAAACAACCTGTCTTAAATCTTATACCACTTCCAGGAATAAAAACACTTAGTCCTTCTGTGCCAAATTTAAAAGTATGAGCTGTTCCTGCTGCAGAAGTATTGTCATACAATACAACAGCTGCATTTGCTACGCCTTCTGCCTGAATAGATGTAACTCTACAAGGGCCAGTAACTAACTGTCCATCAGCCGTTCTGTGAGCTGTTCTCTGGTCTGATGTGAATGATCCTCCACCTGCCATAATATTTCCTCCTAAATTAGCGGGGCCGAAGCCCCGCATTAATTACTTATTAGCTTAAGTTGTTATTCTGTATGTACAGAACAGTAACAGTAGCTGCACCTGTAGTACCATCACCATTAGCTGCTGTAAATGTAGCAGTTACAGTTTGATCAGATGTGCCGATGTCTGTACCGTCAGTTTGAATTGTACCTCTAGTAGTTGCTAAAGCTTTTACGTTAGTTGCTGGTAGATACTCGTCTGTATCGCCTGCGTGTCCAACCTGAACAGTAGCAGTTCCACCATCATTAGAAACAGTTGTAACATTTAACACAACGTCAACGATTTGTGAATTTGCAGGTATGATTCCTATAGTTGTTGTAGCAGTTGCACCGATAATATCGATTACTGCTGATTGAGCCATTAAGACGGAACCAGTATTTTTACTTGCTCCTTCTCTTATTGATCCAGCTTTTACTGGACCCGAAAATGTAGTTGTACCCATTTTTATATTCCTCCTATTAATTAACACAGTCGCGAGGCCGTCTGGTCAAGTCTGTGTTTCTTTGAATATACGCTTTTAATTTAATGATTGCAAATAAAAAGGGGCGCCGAAGCGCCCCTTAGAATGGTTTATAACCTTAATGATTATACACCTGGTGATCCGAATAGACCTCTAGGATCAGAGAAGCCGAAGCTGTATCTTTCCCTAGCTTTATATCTAACGTTACCAGTTTCAAAATCACCCTCTAGGGCAGTTTTGATTGGTGCTCTAACCATGTGCTTTAAGCCGTTAGGAACGTCTGTTTTGATATAGAACGCTTCGTTATCAGCAAGGAAGTTATTTACCACGTATCCTTGTGGTATCATTCCCATGCTTGATAAAGCGTTAATATCGTTATCAGCAGTTCCAACTCTATTAGCAGATTTCATGATTCGCTCAGCTACAAATTGCTGTCCTGGGTGAATGATTAATTTCATTCCACGAGCAGCGATTTTTAAGCCTCTCTCATCTGTTAGTGCAGCAATGTCAATGATTGACTGCTCTAGAGATGTTTCAGATAAGTCAGCAGCTGTTGCTAACTCGTTTCTGAAAGTACCTGCGATCGTAGGGTGAGATTGGTCTAGAAGTGCTACACCGTCCCCTCCCGCTGATGCGCCTGCAGTGAACGCGTTGTCCAGAATTGCAGCGGCTTTAAGTTGCTTAGTTTGAGCCATAGAACGTGCTAGTGCTTTTGTGTAACGAGTAGAAATCTTGTCATACAAGTTATCTTCAATTGCTTCCTCAGTAATTGCGAAAGCAAGAGCCACTGTTTCGTGTTGATATCTTGCTGTGAAAGTTTCTTGCGCGTTGTCATAAGTTACACCAGCGCCTTCAGCTTTAACTGCAGCTTTGTCGAATCCAGATAACATTACTTCTTCTTCGAATGCTCGATCAGAATTTTCTGTATCAAAGATTTCTGCGTGTTGGTTTTCGTAGTTTTTATACTCAAGTCCGAATAATGCATTCAGACCTGGCTCTAGCTCTTTAGCTAGTTGTTGTCTTGATATAGCCATTATTTATGTCCTCCTGCTATTATGCGTACAAGTGCTCGTTAATTAGAACATTATAAACAATATTAGCTGAACCAACTTCAGATCTGCCTTCTTTTCCAGAAAAGCCGATGATCATTAAGTTAGCACCAGTTCCAATATCACTTGAATCTAATTCCATTGCACTTACACCTGTTGTTGTTGAGCCTGTGCCTACGACTACGTCTGCTGTTTGCATTACGTCAGTTTGTGCAGATGCACCATCACCTTGTACTTCAAATACTTGGTATGGATCATCGTATACAAATGCGTCTGCTACAGCGCCGTTTCCGCCTGCTACAGATTGGTTTTTAAAAGTAGGTTTGTTAGTTGTCGCGTCGTCAAATTTACATCCCCAAAAAACACCAATGTTAGTAGTACCTGTTCCAGCTTGCTGGATGTTACCAGAGTCTGGTTGTACCATGTCACCTTGGAAAATTGCATTAGCTTCGTTAGATGCAATTTTATATTCGTTCATTTTTTGAGGCGGTCCACTTCCGATTTTTCCAACTGGATTCAAACCCATTGCGGCGTCTATATTTGCCATATGTTTATCCTCCTTAAAGGTTTAGTTGTTAAATCAGTGGTTGAAATATCAAAATGCTATTTCTTTGTACCACCAAAAGTTACACGAGTTTGTCGATCTTGATTAATCGGCATACTTGGGTGCTGTTCCTTCAAGACATCGTTTTCTAAGGCTTCATGTCGATCGGCAGATACTTTTCTAAAGTAGTCCTCTCGAGACCTTGCGAGCTCTTCGGGTATCCTTGCCAGCACAAGGCCACCAACTCCTATTACACCTGAATATTTACCTGTGTCTAAAGACGGGTAATTATCGTTTGGGTATTCGTCAGCTCTCACTAACTCCCAACCAGATCTCAACTTACCTGTTATATTTTTTGAGTCGTCTTGACCCATACTTTCAGCTCGTATCCATCTGTGTCGATAACCGTCTGGTGCAGGCGGTGCATCTAGTGATGATGGGGGAGTCCAAACTTTAGGCTTTTCAGTTTTAGCTCTAGTTTGACTCGCGCGAGTGGTCTTCATTTTATCGTTTTCCATATGCTTATACCTCCTTCGCGGCTAATTGTTTCGCATATTCTTCTAGCGGCACACCTAATCGTTTAGAAATAGCTACCTGTGATGGTGTGAGTTTCACAGTTTTTCTGCGTCCTTTTACGGCCGGACGTTTGGCACTTGCTACATTCTGAACTGGTTCAGAAGCAGATTCCTTATTTGTATCAAATTTGTGAGGGAATTCAAGTCTTATTCGTTTATCCACTTCAGCGTAATATTCTTCTGATTGTGGATCAAAACCTTCCTCCTCTACAAGAGATTTGTGTATATCAAATGCAGTGTAAGTCATTGCATTATCACTACCAAACCAGGAATTTTTGGATGCCCATTCATCAGCTTTTGGGTCAATTGTAGCCCGTGGCTGTTGCATTGGAACCTGTTGTTGTTGGACTGGTGCTTCAGCTCTTGTTGCTGCAGCCTCTTTAACATCTTTAATTGACGCAAGTCTATTAGCGTCCATTGCAAGTGTTGCTATTTCAGTCTGAGCTGCAACCTGTTCTTCGATATTACCTGCAGCGATTGCACTAGCAAGTTTAGCTTTGGCAGCATCGATATTTGTTGTAACTCTTTTTTCAAACTCAGCTGTGTAGTTTGTGTCTAGTTTAGAATATTTATTTCTTAACTTTTCAACTTCAGCTTGTTGGCTCTGAGCATATGTAATAGCTTCTTCTTTTTGCCTTTCAGCTTCTCTCATTTTTTTAGTAAGCTTGGCAATTCTTTTTTGAACACCTTCCGAATACTCAGCGAGTTCTTCTTTTGGTGCTTGTACTTCTTCTTTTTCTTCGTGTGTTACACCAGCAGATTCAGAAACTTCTATTTCTGGTTTTTCTTCCGGCTGTTCTTGTTCTGGTTGTGCTTCAAGATCAATCTCTTGTTCTTGTTCATCACTATCACCTACGTCTATTTTTAGGTCTTCATTTTGCATAGTTAATTCCTCCTATGAATTACATTGCGTGAATAAGATCTTTGGGGTCTTCTATTGTCCCAAGAACCTCATCATCGTTTAACATTCTAATTTCACCACCATCAATATCCATGCGTGATCCTGCATATCTTGCAAATATCACCCAATCTTTTTCTTTGCACCATGGACCTGTTGGGTACTTATCTTCGTCTTTATAACAAAGAGGTCCCATCTTTAGTACATATCCAACTTGTACAGCAGCGCGTGCTCTGTCCAATGTTTCCTGTGCGATAATAATTCCACCTTCACTTTTTTCTTTTACCCTAAAAGGCATAACAAGTATCCGCCACCCAGTAGGGTTCGGTAACTTATCTAAATTTGTTTTGGAAGGCGCTTCTGTTGCTTCTTTATCTTCAGCTTCGTATTTAGCTTCTAATGCGTGTGACGTTGTTTGGGTCATCTTTTTCTGGCTCCTTTGGTTGTAGCAGGTTAGAGAGTTCCTGATTAATTGAATCCACTGCGTGAATCTTACCTAATATATATTTGTATTCTTCCATAGTGTCAACCCCGCCGTTTGCGAGTGTCTGAACTAGTTGGTCGAGCATTGCTTGCATCTCCCTTTTTATGTTGTAGATCACGTTTATCGGATCTGTAGCTTCTGACATATCGTTTCTCCTTGTCTCCGTTTCTATCCCAGAACTCGTCAAGCGGGTTCTTGGGTTTTTCTTCCCCCATATTCTCCCCCAATGTCTGATTAAATCAATCTATTTTTTGAACTTTTTTAGTGTTGACACTCCAAATGATCCACCAACTATTGTAAGTATAATAACCCAATAATAATCATTAGCCTGAGCCAGGATCTCCCATCCTCTATTCATGTAAGGTTGTAGTGGCCCAATAAAATGACATATGAATATACCACTAAAAGTAAGAGTGAGCCATTCGTCTTTCCATGAGTTAGCAGTTTGTCTCACCTGTTCCATCTGAACACCAATCTTCGCTACATCCACCTTTGCGGCCGCCTCTATCTCCTTTGCTTTGATAATTTTATCCTTCTCAATTTTGTGAGAAATTGCGCCGACGGTCTTTTCGGTGATAAGTTTTGCAACGGGATTATTTAGTAATCCTCCTCCAAGACCTAAAAGTGGTTTGATAAGTAGCAGTGGGTTCATTAGTTGTTGATGATTACCGCGATGACAAGTACAATCGCAACAGCAATTATAACTTTTGTTTTCTTAGTGGTTCCGTCCCACCATTCTTGGGCTTTCCATTTTATTTCGTCGATCATGATGACCTCCTTTTTTTGTTTACACCTGCTTCGCTGAGCGCGATAGCTATGGCTTGCTTCTTATTTTTAACTTTTTTCTTAGATTTGCCAATGTTTAATTTTTTATTTTTAAACTCTCGCATTACCTTACTGATTTTCTTTTCTTTTTTAGAAACAGTTTTACCAGTTTGTGAACGTGATATTGCCACTAGTCTAATCCAAATACTCCAAGTTCATCAACTAAATATCTTGCTAAGTCCTCAGGATACCCGTCTTCTAAATACTGTTGATACATTGCTGAAGCCTCTTCATCACCTTCATAAGGATCCTCTGGATCAGGTATAACGGGAACTCTGTCATTACCTTGCCCTACACTTCCTCCTACCTCTGATGCTAATGCCTCTAAATCTTCTCCTTGATAAGTCATGCCCATAGCATCCGCGTAATCCTTTAGACTATCAAAATCAGTTCCTGTAAAATTTCCTTCAGAGTCAAACTGCATTCCTGCACCAAGAAAACCCTGTTGCATATCTGCTAAGTCTTTAAGAGTTCCTATCTCATCTGTAACATTTCCAAAAGGAGCTCTTTGATCAAAGCTATAATTTCCAAGGTCAAGATCACCATAAGTAGACACACCTGGTTTTCCAAAAAAACCTGTTTTGATATTTCCCTCTTCATCAAGTTTTGTGCCTGCAAAGTTTGCAAGATTTGCCGCCGTAAGTACGCCGCTTAAAGTAGGACTTGTTGAAAGACCAAAATCTTTAACTGTGTCAGCTGCTTCTGCAATATCTTGATAGGCCTGAGTTTTCTTAATACCACTAAGGAAATCACTTACTGGTTTAAATTTCTCAGCTAATGCTTCTTTAAAACTAACGTCTTTACTTGTGCCTTCACTTGGACCTTTACCGCCCAAGCCGGTATCACCTACACCACTAGGATTAGCCCCAGCACTATTGGGTCCGACACCCATGCCAAAACCACCACCAGCACCTCCAGCATCAGCACCGCCACCAGCACCTGGATCTGGACCTGTTTTGTCAGCTTTACTGCTGCTTCTACGTCCGCCTCTACCTTTTAAAGCCATTTTATTTACTCTCCCTATTATTCGTCATCAACAAACGTTGCTTGCATCTGTTTTATACCATCTTTTGCAAGTGATACAGAAGCTCTTAGTTTAGCATGTTCGTCATTTTGTTCTAGTTTATCTTCAGCTATTTCACGATTAGAAACAAGCCTTAGAGCTTCCATTTCAGCCTTTGCTTCGCCCTCAGCACGCTTTCTTTCCTCTTCTTTTGCTCTAAGTTGCACTTCTTCGTTCTTTAATTTCAATAATGGGTCGTTATCAATCTGATTTAACACTTTTTTCTCTTCTTCTAAGTACTCAGCCATGATTTGAGCGATCAATTGTGCCTTTCTAGAGTCCATTTTCTGTTGCATGGACTTAATTTCCTTCTGAACAGCTATAAAATCAGGATTTTGTTGCAACATTTGTTGATTTCCTTGTGCTTGAGCCTGCATTTGCTTAGCTTGAGTGCTCAAATCCATCATTTTTTGTTGTTCTTCGATAAATTCTAGCTCAACTTGCTCTTGTCCCATCAAAGTTATGTGTTCTAGTATGTTTTTTTGCAACATTCCCAAAACTTGCGGGTTTGTTCGTGCAATTTGAGTGCCCATGAAGCTTAAATGTGCATCCATATGAGCCTGATGATCCTGTCCTGGATATGCTTTGAAAGGTGTGCCGGCCAAAGCCTGCATATTTTCCATAGCTGGGTCCATTGGTTTTGGTTCTTGTGGTTTTTTCAATAACAAATCAATATCTTTAACACCAAGAGCTTCATACATATCACGATAAGCTTGATACATGTTGTGCATCTTAGGATTAGACATTGCAAGTTGCAGTTGAGTTTGTGCAACACTAATTCTTTGAGTTTGTGAAAAGATGTTTGGATCTGCAACAGGTATAATATCTATTCTATCATCAAAGTCAGCTTGCTTTATTTGTCTTTCGCCACCAACTACATCATACGGATACACTGGCGGTAAATAAGTTTTGAAAGTATTTGCAAGCAACATGAACTCACACTTCATCGATTGATATAATCTTTTGTGAATAGCAGACATAACCCGCGATCCACGCTCCAATAATGCTACGGTAGTTCCTACCGCTGCTCCTTGATTACCATCACCAACTTGCATGTCTGCAATGCTCGCGAATCTTTGACCTGATTGTACAACTAGATCTAGTAACTGTAACAATGCAGGGTTTGGTCCTTTGAACGGTAGTTGCATGAACGCGTCACGGAGATTACCTCCTGGTGCATCAACATCGCGAAACTCTCCCGGCTGCAACGGTTGAGCTTCGTCACGTACTCTGATTCCTCGCATCTTAAATCCGGACGGTAGATTAGCGAGTGTGCCTGCATCTAGTAATTGTCTTAGTGCCGCTGTTGCAGTTCTAGACAAACCACCGATCATGTGAATCAGACCAAAGCCATAAAAACCTAAACCTGGTAAAAACTTGAAGTGTACAAAGTAATCTCTTTTCTTACGAGAAGGATCGTTTGCTTCATAGTTTCTTCTAATTGATAAAACTTGTCCTGAGTCTTTATCAAACGTAACAATGTATGGAAGTTTCAAACCTGTTGGTTCTCCATCAGGTCCCATGTCTTCAAAGCCTGGTAAATCTAATTCGCAGTGCGCTTCCAAAATAGTAAATACTTCATCGCCATTTGGTGATGATCCTATGATGTCGTCTTTTTTGTCAGTCACTTCATCTGCAGATGAAGTGTTTGGTTCTAAGTCAACGTCTTTGTAAAAACCTGATAGCTGTTGTTTGATGACATCGTTACCTGTCATGTTTATAGAGTGAATAATATTTTCTGCATCCTCAAGTGATGTTGCAGAGTATGGTATGTATAAATCTTCAGCAGGCACAAACTTAGATACACAACGTTGCATAACACCGTCGTAGTAAACTTTTTTAAAAGTAGAACCTGACAAAGGTAAGTTAAACAACATCTGATCAAACTCTGGCTCGTACTCTTTCATGTTGACCATCAATTGATAGTTCATGAATTCTTTTACACGCTGAGCTTGTGATTCAGTTTGTTGTGTTATCTTTCCAATGATCTGTGTTCTAACTGGTCCTGATGCTGGTAATAATTCTTTGTAAGCTAATGCTTGAAACTGTGTAACAGCTTCAGCTAAAACTGGATGTGTTGCGCCTGATGCTCCTTGAAAAGGTTCTGCTCTGTTTTCATATTTAAAACCAAGTAAGTCCAATCCTTTTGTATAAGTGTCTTCCCATTCTTTTCTAGACGCTTTGTAACTTTCGTAGTTATCTAAAAGTTCGTTGCTGACTTCATGCAAAACGTCATCTTCTAAAAACTCTGCAAGATTGCTTTCGTGTTGTTCACTTCCTGGTCCTGCTACTGCAGATGGATCAAAATTAATTTCTGCACCGCCATCTTCTGTAGGTGTAACTTCAACAGGTTGTCTTGGTTCTTGAGCTAAAGTTTTTTGTAACTCAGCTAGTTGTTCCTGTGGTCCAGGATTTCTTTTTGTAGTTCTAGTTGGTTGAAATACATTTTTGTTTATAGCCATTATACTGCCTTCCTTTTAAATAAAGTTCCAACTCCACCCCCGTTTGCAAAACCAAATCTACTCTGATAACCTTCTGCTATCAACATATCAATAACCTCTTCTGGAACGTCTTGAGGTTTTACACCTGAGTTGTATGCAAAGTCTGCACGAACTGTTTCTCTTAATATAACTTGATCCATTTGTCTTGCAGTTAATTTATCATATCGAGGATCGTTTTGAATCATGTCTCTGATTTCATCTATAGTCGGTTGATTCGATGGAGTTCCTTTTCTAATAGGCACATCAGGATTTGTTGGATCAGGTATTTCTTTTATTCTTTCTAAATCTGTTTTTGGATCTCTAATAACGTTTTCTATTTGTTTCTTGTCAGCAATTTTATCTGGCCCAGACATACCAAGTTTTTTCAAAATAGCCATAAGACCAGCTGAGCCCGCTTTAGCCATCTTAACTCTACCGCCGTCATTATAGTTGTTTGCAAACATCTGTCTGCCTTGGTTTGCTGAGAATCTATTGAAGTCCATTCCTAAAGCTTGTTGTCTTTGTTTAAAAAAGTCCATGAAGTTACCACCTAAGCCTGGTAGTGCTGGTAGCTCTTCAGGAGCTGTATCTACATCTGTCATTGGTTCTGAAGGATCTGCTATAGGTAAGCCCATGTCATCTGGTTGTACTTCATTTGTGCCACCACCTATTTTATCTTCTATGTTTGTCAACTTATCATCAATAGAGTCAAACCTTTTGATAAAAGCATTTTGTTGACCTAAACCTTCTGCAGGTGGTAATTTTGATGGTTTCTTGGGACCAAAGGGACCAAAGTTTTCAAATCCACCTCTATCCACAAAACCAGGTCTTTGTCTTAGATCTGGTAATACCTGCGTTGTAGCATCCATGTTCGCTATAGAGGGACCAAGATTAGTATTTATTGGTCCAGTAGGCATCATGTTAGAAAGAAAGGGATTAAAACTTCCAGGACCTTGATGCAGAGGAACCGGAGGCACCTTTGATACAAAACTCATATCACCCTCAGGTCTTAAAGCAGGTCTTGCTAGCATATCTACCATAAAGTTTCTTGGATCAGGAACTTGCATTGCCGATTTTTGCAACTCTAACAGATTAGAAACTGCTGGAGCATCTTCAGCGACAGTTGTTAAAATACCGCCTTGGTTTTTACCAACTCTTCCACCCTTTGCATTTGGTTTTCTACCTTTAGTACTAAAGTCAAGTAGTTTCTGAAGATCATCTGTTTCTTCACGCATGTCATATGCTTCTCTAATAATATCTTGCATGAAGTCTGCTTTGTCTGCTTTTCCATAGTTCATGTTCAAGTCTATAATACTCTCTATTGCTTCATCATCTTCTATGCTGATTCTTTTTGGTGAGCCTGGTTCATAAGCTTCGTTGTAATATTTTACAATTCCGTTTTTAATATCGTTTGGTGTTAGCTCTGTACCAGAAGCAGCCTCGTCCATAAACTTTTCAAAGTTTGATGCTTGCTTGATAACTTTTGATTCAGGTGTAACAACCTCCAAACTTTTAGCTTCAGGGCCAGCAGACTTAAGTGTACCTATCAAAGATTTTTCACCCATGAATAAGTTCTCATCAAAAGCATCTTGCGCGCTTCTAAATCCTAAACCCTGTGCTCCACCGTTCTGCATGAGTGTTGGAAACTTTTCTACCAGTGTTCTAGAACCAATGGTGTTAGCTTGCCATTTTCTTACATCCTCAATAAACTCTGTAATATTTTCTTCAGGTGCAATGTTTTTAAAAGCGTTTTCTAATTGTGCAATGTATTTATCTCTAGTTTCACCACGCTTCAAATAGTCTGAGCTATTGTATTTCATGAAGTTAGTTCTTTCTATAAATCTTGAAAGAGCGTCAGTTCTTAAAGAGTTCAAACCCTCTCCAGATAAATTGAAAGAAGGTCTTTGTTTCGTTAAATTTTCTTGATTCATTCTCAGCATTTGTAATGCCTCGTCGTACAGACCGTAGTCACTCATCTCATTAGCTTGTGCAATACCTTGACCAAACAAATAATCCATTTGAGCTTTGGCTTCATCACCTGTTGGTCCAAACTGAGCCAGCTTGGGTTTAGTTTTAGAAGTGCCTTTTATTAAGGTAGATAATTCTCCAAAGTCTGCACTTTCTGGATTAAAGTACTGTCCTCGGTCTTTAACGAAAGAACCAAGTCCTCCTAGAATTCTTTTCAGTAATTCTTTTTTCATTAATAGTACGTCCTCTGTTGCTCAGGTAAAGCTTCATCTTCGTGATCGTCTGGGTGATCTATGAAGCCACCTTGTCTAAATCTCATTACGGCTTGAGTCATACTATCCACTAGGTCATCATGTTCCCCTAACGGAAATGCAGCGCACTCCTCAATAACCTCTTCAGCAAACTTTGTGTCTGGTGCCCAGATCTGTCCCGCTTCAAAAAGCGGTGCCACAGCATTCACTCTTGTATGTTTATCATTTCCACGACTAGGTGTAAAGTTAATAACAGGTATGCCCATTTTACGCATTTCATACGTCAAAGGTAGTCCTGAAGCTTTTGCTTCCACGATCACCGTTTCTGGTTTCCAATAATCATATTGCTCTTTTGCAACTCTACGCAGTTCTGGAAACTCATATCTATCCTTTACGGAATCGAGAAGTATAAGCCCCGGTCCGCTGTCCTCGCCTTGGTTGAACACGCCCCATGTCGTAATAGCAGAGTAATCCGCTGTTTCTTTCTTCATGAACGCCGTATCGTATGATTGTATAACGTGTTGCAGTGGCGGCGGATCGTCTTTGTCCCACGTCTTCCACCACTCTCTTTTGATAATTGATCCCTCTTCTGCAGTTGGGTTTTGCTGGTATTGTGCATTCCATTTTTGTATACTCACGGATGCTTTTACCGCTTCCAGTTCTTCGAGCTTCCAATAACCAGGCCAAACGGGTTTCCCGCTTGGAAGTATGGCTGGGAATTCTATCACTTCCCATTGATCTGCTTTTGGTTCTTTTTGTGCTCTTTGCAATTTTCCAGTTAGGTCAGCAACGTTCCATCGAGTCATCACAACAATTATCCTGCCTCCAGGTTGCAAACGCTGCCGCGGTCCAGAAGTATACCACTCATACACTCGATCGTAACTGGCCATGTTCATTGCGTCCTGTTCCGAGTGGGGATCATCAATGATCAAAAGGTCTGCACCCCGACCAGTAATTGATCCCCCGACACCAGCAGCATAGTATTCCCCGCCCTGATCAGTTTCCCATTTACCAGCGGCTTTTGAATCTTCTCTAAGTCTTGTGTTAAATATTTTTTGATAGTCTTCCGTGTCAATTAAGGACTTGGCCTTACGACCAAACCTCACGGCTAACTCAGCGTTGTTCGTGGCTTGAATTATCTTCAGGTTAGGTTTCTTGCCGATCATCCACGCAGGCAGGAAGTTCGAAGAGAACTCAGACTTTGTGTGTCTTGGCGCCATGTTAATGATCAAACGTTTTAGTTCACCATTTGCAACACGATTGAATTTGTCTGCCATAATTTTATGATGTTCACCTTCTATAAAATCTGGCCACATATATTTTACAAAGTGCAAAAAATCATCTCGAATGCTTTGCTCTTTTTTTCTTTCATCAAGAAGCAGTGCTGTCTTCAAGTATTCTTTTTTAGTATCTGGTGGTAAGTTGTTTATTTGTTCTGGAGTTAGCATTTGAAAAAATTTTATAAAAAATTTTGCACATTTGTTTTTTAGTGTGAAAACGATTTTAAGCCATATCTATTTGCAAATCAAGCTATATGTAGTCTATATCTGGGACCCCTATACTATATCTGGGGGTAGGGGGGTCAACTTGCATTCCAGCCACAAGGACCACAGGGACCCCTAAGGGGTGGGTGGGCCCGTAAGCCACAAGGCAGTTTAGAATCGTTCTAAGGTGTAAAAAATAAGAGGGGTTTAACTTGGACTTACAGATATAACTACCATGCCAAGTATTAGAAGTATTAATTTACCAATGCGAAACCTTGCGTTGATACAGCAACTTCAACTTCTTTTGGTTGCTGTTCTCTTGCAGTCTGTCGGACTG
>Ga0208767_1000571_pt1 | contig 30661 bp, 37 predicted proteins | sample VirMetDEL_Mar_21_FD_184514 | JGI IMG/M metagenome (GOLD analysis project Ga0208767, IMG submission 184514) | Aqueous microbial communities from the Delaware River and Bay under freshwater to marine salinity gradient to study organic matter... | ecosystem: Environmental > Aquatic > Marine >... | reverse complement strand
GTACTACCTCCGTCATACGCTCAAAGGTGAGGTCGAGCATGTGAGTCGTGGCGGCGGCCATGGCTTCGAGTCTGGTGGGGCAGATGCCGTGCACCTCGACCGCGCCCCCGAGCTCGCAGACCTTCCACTGCCAGCAGTCGCCGGCGGGTCGGACCTCGGCGTCTCGGTAGGGCTTGCGGAGGGTGCGCTGCCATCCGGTCGCGAAGGCTGCCCACTGCGTCAGGGGCGGCCTCATGCTGCCACCCCGTACTCACTCGCGCAGTCCCACCAGCCGTCTTCGACGCCCTTGCGGTAGCCGGAGTCGTAGCTGCAGCGGGCGAAGACGGCGGCGAAGATGAGAAGGAAGGCGTAGATGCGGGTCACTTCGCACCCCCCATGCGGTCGATGGTAGCGGCTTCGACGGCCTCGGCGACGGTAGGGCCGACACCGTGGCCGGTCTTGTCGCGGTTGCGGGCGTAGATGCGGCACGAGAACTGCTGCGTGCGAGTGTTCCAGCGCAGGCGCACCTCGGGCCGGTCCGTCGAGGACAGCAGCCCAACGAGAAGGGACTCCATGCTCATTCTGCACCTGCCATGCGCTGCAGTGCCTGGCGCTCGATGCGGCGGTTCATGTCGGTCAGCACAAGCGGGCCGATGACCTGCTCGAAGTACTGAGGCACCGAGAGCTTCGCCAAGGCGGCGGCGGCCTTGATGTTGTGTTCGAGCTCGGGGCTGAGACGGGGGCGGAAGGTTGCGGTACTCATCGGGACTGCTCCTTGTGCAGCTCGTCAATGCGAACCATGCCCGTGGCTACTTCGCCGCAGACGTAGTCGCAGGTGCGGTCGAAGCTCTCGATGCGCTTGTAGAGCTCGGCCGGCGAAAGGTCGCGCATGTCGCGCACCAGGTCGGAGTGAAGGTTGCGCAGCTTGTCGAGCTCGGTGGCGAGCTCTTCGAGCGGCGTGAGGGAGGGAAGGTTGAACTGCATGGTGATGGCAGGCACGGGGAACCTCAGAGGGACATGATGAGGAAGAAGAGCGAGCAGACGAACAGGGCGCCGCAGGCGTCGAGGATGAGGTCGGGGAGATTCATGCCATCCACGTCTTTGCGCGAAACGCCCGTGAGTGCCGAGAAATGCGGTCTGCGGTGACGTGGTCCAACTCGGCAAGGTCGGAGTCGGAGGGTGTGCCCCGCTCCCACTGCTGACGCGCGCAGCTCCACATCGTGACCGTGCGGTCGCGGTGGAGGATGAGGGTGTTGAATCCGTGGCGGTTGGCCTTGGCGGGTCGGTCGGTGCGGTTCATGTTTGGCTCCTTGGGGACAGGTGGGACACTTGTACCATTGGGACACTTGGCCCACAAGGACCACGAATGTCATAGTTCGGTCACAGCCGATTTGGCCGGGGACAGACCCTGCACTCTTGAGAACCCGCCCCTCATCGGCAGAGTGCAGGGTGTGCGGCTTTCGGGTAGATTCTTGAGCACCTGAAATGCACGTTTTTACTACTCGAAGAAATTTCCCCCAAACCCTGCATACCCTGCACTCTGTTGATCATTAGGGCATTCTCAAGAGTGCAGGGTGTGCCCCTCGGTCAGCACGTCATTCTCGGAGATTGTCAGTGAATACCCCTATGACTACTGAGCAGATTCTTGAGGCGGTGGCGAAGCTCGCGCCGGAAGCCATCACCTGCATCGAGGGCACACTGCAGGGGCGGCAGTCCCCCAACAAGGCGCAGCTCGACTCGGCCTGGCGCGTCCTTGAGTGGAGCAAGGAGGCAGCAGCAGTTCGGGCCGAGAAGGCGACGGACACCCCCGACGTCGAGGAGCTCAAGAACGTGCTCAAGCTGGTCGAGCAGTGGTAGACTGTCCCCGAGAGGACACCCCATGACATACGTACCGCCCAAGGTGCCGGCGGCCCTGCACGACAAGGTGCGGGGCCTCGTCGGTGACCCGTCTGCCTTCTGCCGTCTGCATCGAGTGCAGGACAAGGACAGCAAGAGGGAGATTCCCTTCGACCCGTTGCCCATGCAGGTCAAAATCTTCGACGCCGTAAAGCGCGGATATAAGCGCATTTTGGTGATAAAGGCGCGACAAGTAGCGGCTACAACAGCCTGCAAGATGGTGCTCCACCAGCAATGGGCGAGCACCCCGACGGCCGCCCTCTTCGCCCTCGTGTCATTGCGGGCGGAAAGTGCCACGGCCCTCCTCGATGACAACCGCCGCTGGATGCACCACCCCCCGAGCATTCTGCAGCGAGACCTCGACACCCGGGCGAAGGGAGAACTACGCCTGGCGGACACCGGGGCAACCCTCAAGGCGTTCACTTCTCGCAGCTCGACGGGGCTGCGCAGCTTCAGTCCCATCGCTGCACTGCTCAGCGAGTTCGCCTTCGCGCCCGACCAGGAGGAGCTCCTTGCGCAGGCCTTGTCGGCAGTGGGTGACGGGTTGCTCATGCTGGAGAGCACGGCCAACAACCCAGGCGACCGCTTCAGCGAGCTCATCGCCGGCGCACCCGAGAACGGGTGGCACCTCATCACTCACTGGTGGTGGGAAGAGCCCAAGTACTGCGACCTGGTACCCGACGACTTCGAGCGCACCGAGGCAGAAGCCGAGCTCGCCGAGGCCTACAACCTGACCGACGGGCAGCTTGCGTGGAGGCGTCGCTACCTCGCCACCCTCGGCCCCTACAAGTTCCGACGGGAGTACCCGGCCTGCCTCGATGATTGCTTCCTCGGGCGGGAGGGCGGCTACTACGGCGAGGAAGTACTGCAGGACATTCACGTCATAGAGCACGAGCTGCACGGCAAGCGACACGGGCGGGAGATTGAGGCACCGCACCCGCACGACCGGTACGTCATGGGCGTCGACATCGGGGGCGGCGTCGGGGGCGACTACTCGGCTTTGTGCGTCGTCTCGGTCTCGACGATGCAGCCGGTCTACACCGAGCGGAACAACCAGGTCACACCCGCCGCATGGGCGCACCGCTGCATCCAGGTCGCCAGCCGCTACAACGACGCGCTCATGCTCGCCGAGAGCAACAACCACGGGCATGCGTTCCTTCTGGAGCTGACACATTGCGGCTACCGCTACCAGTGGCGGAACCCCCAGGGGAAGCCCTGGGTGACCACCCTGCAGTCGAAGCTCGAAGCCTTCGACACCCTGCGCGAGAGCTTGCAGGTCGTCAAGGTGATGGACCGGGTCACCTGGATGGAGCTGCGAAGCCTCACCATCCCGGCCGGCAAGGTCGCACCCGAGGCCCCCAAGGGCGGCTACGATGACAGCGCCATGGCGATGGCGTTAGGCTACCGCTGCCTGCGCGACATCCCGTCATCTTGGCGCACCCATGCGCTACAATCGGGTCGCACCCGCATCGATGACCTCATCAGTCGCAGCCGAGCTCGCCGCATCCGCTCCCACTCTCTCCCCTTCTGAGGCCCCACATGCTGACCCCCGAGCAGTGCCAGTCTATCTGCATGCAGCACGACCTCTACTGGGACGGCAGGCGCGACGAGCTGCGCGAGCTGCGAAACCTGTACATGACGCGCTTCTTCCAGTCGACCGCACCGACGCTCGACGGCATCCTCCGCACCGAGGTGCCCAAGGCCTACGCCGTCGTCGAGAGCTACCTCGGCAGCCTCTACGCGAAGAACCCCTCGGTCGAGGTCATGCCCGACATTCGAGGGCGGGGCAACGCGGAGGTTGCCGAGGCGACGGCCAACCAGTACCTGCTCTCGGTGCGCGAGCAGCTCGAAGACGCCACACGCCTGGCGCTCATCTACCCGGCGGGCTTCATCAAGCTCGCACCGGTGCTCAGTGCCGACCCGTTGAAGCGGGTGAGCTGTGCTGCCCTCTCGCCTTGGGAGGTCATCGTGGACGCTACCGCGACCTCCTGGGAACAGCAGCGCTACGTCGGGCACGTCTACCTCATGCCCCTCCTCGAAGCCTCCGAGCGCTACAGCAGGTCGCCCGAGGAGTTCCGCGCCCGTGCCTACTCGAAGTGGATTGAGTCCACGGGCATCGCCGGCAAGGACCAGCTGCTGGGGCTGGGTGACCCGACGCAGACGCCGCCAGAAGAACAGTGGGTGCGAGTGGTCGAGCTCTACGACCTGCTCGGGGATGCGCTCGTGGTGTGGTCCCCGGACTACGCCGACGGCAAGGAGCACCTCTTCGAGGGTGTGCAGGTGCAGGTCGGAGCCCTCGACCCCGAGGCGGCAGCCGACGCAGACCGACCCGATGCCGAGCTCGAACACGAGACAACGGGCATCCCCTACAAGACCGCCAACGGTCGCCCGGTCGTCCCCATCATTCCCCTGTACTTCAGTCGCGACCCCGACACCCCCCTGCGCGGCTACTCGCTCATCCGTCGGAGCCTCGACCAGTTCCGAGAGCTCAACGTCATGCGCACGTACCAAGCGCAGGGCGTGCGGCGCATGGCTCGGCAGTGGATGGTACGGGCGGGCTTCCTGTCCGAGGATGGTGCGGCGAAGATTGCGCAGGGGCTGGACGGCGAGTTCATCGAGGTCGACCTCCAACCGGGTGCCCCCCTCGAAGGCAACATGATGCCGGTGCCCCAGGCGCCCATCCCTGCCGACATCAGCATCTACTCGCAGACGGTGCAGGCCGACATCAACGAGGCAGGCCTTCTCGCCCCATTCACGAGAGGAGAGGTGACCAAGAGCACAGCCACCGAGCAACAGCTTCTCGCGGCCTACACGAGCAGCGAGGTCGGGCGGATGGCGCGGACCCGAGACGCCGTCATTACCTCCATCGCGAAGACATACAACATCATGTTGTCGGTCGTGCTCGGAGACGATGCCGAGCCTCTCGCCTTGCCCAACCCGGTCGGCCCCACCATCCTCTCGGCCGATGACCTCACCGGCGACTTCGGCTACTGGGCAGTCGACGCAGGCACCACCCCGATGAGCGACCTTGCGAAGCAGCAGGCACTTGAGCGCCTGGTGCCCCTCCTCGTCCAGCTCGGTGCCGACCCTCGGCAGGTGCTCGGCGAGCTCGTGCGCACGTACCAGCTCCCCGAGTCCTTCGCCGAGGTTGCCGAGCCTCAACCCGTCGAGCCTTCCGCCCCTACCGGTCCCGCTCCCCTCCCGTTCCCCGCAGCAGGGGGACTCCCCCCCGAAGGTGCCTGAATGCCTCTCGTCATCGCAACCGGAGCCCCCCAGGGCATGCCCGCAGACCTTGCCGCCATCGCAGAAGAGCAGGATGCGCTCATCGGGGAGGAGATGGCAGACCTCGTGCCGCGCCCCGACCGGCCCTACTCGGCGAAGGTCTACAGTGCGCTGACCGATGCCATCGCCAAGGCCGCGAAGGTCATGGGGCTCGACCTGACGCCCGAGAAGTACACCGAGGACGTCGCGCAGATGGACGGCGACGTTGCCCGCTTCCTCGCCATGATGGCAGCAGCCGCTTCGGACTACGGCAAGCCCTTCCCCGTCGAGCTCGAAGACATCAAGGGCGACGCCGAGCTCACCGCCATCACTGCCGCCCTCACGCAGCTCGCCGGCGACAAGGCCTTCGCCGAGTTCCTCGACGCCCCGGCCGAGCCCGAGGAGGTCATCGAGGAAGAGACCGTCATGCCCGACGGCGAGGTTGAGGAAGAGGAAGAGGAAGAGGAAGAGTTCGACTTCGCAAAGCGCATGCGGCGGTAGCCATGCCCTTCAAGTCGATACGATTGCGCCTGGCGCAGCTCTTCGGCTTCGGGCAGCGCCCCAAGTCCGTCATCCCTGCCACACGAAAGCAGGCCTACTACCGTTCCTACGAGGGCGGCGTCATGGGCAACCTGACGCAGGCCATCGAGCGGAAGCAGCCGGTCACGTTCTTCTACAAAGACAAGTGGCAGCCCGAGGGGACGCCCGGCGCCTTGGGGCAGCGAGTCGGCAACCCTCACGCCATCTGGAGGGGCACCAACGGGCGCACCTACCTGCACCTCTACGTCGACCCTCAGTCTGCGACGGCCACGGGGGGCCTTCCAGGGTGGCGGACATTCCTTGTCAATCGAATCCAGGGGGTGAGTGTCCTTGAGCTTGGCACCACCTTCCTCGGCCGTCCGGTAGCGTTCGTGAAGGCGCCCGGATGGAACCCGTCTTGGTATCGCCAGGTCGGGCAGCCCATAAAGCTCATTCAGTAAGAGAGGACATATGAGCCATGAAAGCGTTGCCGAGCAAGTTCTTGCAGAAGTGCAGGCACAAACAGCTACCCAGCCGGAAGCGGTGCCCGAGGTGCCCGCACCGTCGACAGACCCCGAGCTCGCAGCGATGCAAGCTGCCATGGAAGCAGACGGGGCAGAAGTCGAGCTCGAAGAGCAGGAGGGCGACGAGCCCCCGAAGAAGCGGGGACTGAGCTGGGAGCAGGCCGTCAAGTCGGTGCCGCCCGACATCGCCAAGCTCATGCGCAGCATGCAGGCCGACTACACCCGGAAGACGCAGGAGCTGTCCGAGCAGCGACGGGACTTCATGCGCGAGCGCGAAGCCTTGATGCGGGGCAAGGAGGCCCTGACCACCCCCGACGAGCTGCCCGAGTACGACCCCTTCAACGAGGCGAGCATGAACGCGCGCATCGAGGCCGAGGTCACCCGCCGGCTGCAGCAGGTGCTTGAACCGATGCAGGCCGAGTACGAACAGATGGCAGCGCAGGACAGCTACAAGACGTTCCTCACCGAGCACCCCGACTTCGAGAAGGACGCCGGCCTGCGCTCGGAGGTGCAGCACCTCCTTGAGAGCAACGACTCGCTCGACCTGGAGACCGCCTACTGGGCAGCCAAGGGCAAGAAGGCGAAGGTCGAGGCTGCCAAGGCCTCGGAGGCTCGGAGCGCCAAGCGTCGGGCAGCCAAGGAGGCCGCCCTCAAGGGCACGGGCACCCCTCGCCGTGGTAGCGTCGGAGCTCGACCAGGTCGAGGCGACCTGAAGAAGATGAGTGCGGCAGACATTCTCGCTATGGCCCAGGCTATGCACCGTAGCTGAGACCGTGCTACAGTAGCGGCACTGTAAGGCCACCCCATTGCGGAGCCTTGCGCCTTCGGCACTGCGACGACCGCAGCACGCCTCGAAACGCAAGCAATCCAACCGCAATGGAGGCCTCCGTGGCCGCACCCCAAAGCGTCATCAGCACTACGCTGCAGCTTCTGCGCGACAAGCTGATTGACAACTCGTTCCTTTCGCACCCCCTCTTCCGCGCCATCGAGCAGGCCGGCAACCTCGTCAAGGTGTCGGGCGGTCTTCGCGTGGAGCAGCCCGTCATCTTCGGCGAGCACTCCAGCATCACCGAGCTCAGCAACGGCTTCGAGCCCGTGTCGATGGCGGTGACCGACCCGTTCCAGACGGCGAAGTTCGAGTACTCCAACTTCACCCAGCCCATCATCCTGTCCGCCGTCGAGAAGGCAGCGAACAAGGGTGACCTCGCAGTCGTCAACATCTTGGAAAGCAAGATGAAGAACGTGATGCTCGGGCTGAAGAAGGAAGTCTCGAAGCAGGTGATGGTGGGCAACAGCTCCAAGCTCACCACGCTGCAGACCCTGAACGGCATGACCACTGCCGCCTCTACGGGTTGGCTCGAAGGCGTCGCCGCTGCTTCCCAGCAGAACAGCGTCGGCGGTCTGAGCAAGGCCACCTACCAGGCGCAGAACTGGTTCAACAACTTCTTCGACTCGGCGGGCAACTTCGACCTCGCGCACCTCGACCAGCTCATGATCGATGCGCAGATTCGGAACCCCTCCGGCGAGTTCCCCGACATGATTTTCATGTCGCCGAAGTGCTTCGCTGCCTTCCAGAACAAGCAGCAGAGCTACGTGAACTACGTCTCGGCCTCCGACCGCGACAGCCTCGACCGCGACATGGTCGCCATGTGGCGTGGCGCCAAAATCTACGTCGAGCCGAACCTCGGCTTCACGGCGCAGAACCCCGCCAAGCCCGTCTCGGCCTACGTGCTGAGCAGCAGCAACTTCCAGCTCTACGCGGACACCGACGGCTTCTTCGAGGTCTCGGACATGATGCCCGTTCCCGGCACTGCGACCGAGGCCGCCATGGTCTTCTGCCGCATGCAGCTTGTCACCGGTCACCTTGCCTCGCACGGTGTCCTTCTCGATGCGGAGGCCTGAGCCATGGCTACCTCTACTCTCGTTCAGTTCCTCGGCGACGGCATCACCAGCCCCTCGGGCACCGAGGCTACGACCTCGAACCGCCGCCAGGTCGAAACGTTCATCTCCAGCGCTGCAATCGTCGCCGGTGATGTGGTCGGCCTCGACAACACCAAGACCGGCTCCGACCGCGTGCTCTACGTGAAGCAGGCCGCCAACGTCGGAACGGGCAACGCTCTCGCCATCGGTGTCGCCCTCGACGCTGCTGCTGGCGCAGGTGAGCAGGTGCGCGTGGTCGTCTCCGGCTATGCCGCTGACGTCAAGTGCAACGCAGGCACCATCGCCTCCGGCGCTGCCCTCTCGGCAGGTTCCGCAGCCGCTGGTGAGGTCGAGACTGCTGCAGCCAGCGACACCGCCGGCCTCTTCGCAGTGGCCCTCGAAGCCAAGGGTGCAACGACCGCCAACAAGGTCGCCATCCACATCTTCAAGCGCTTCTGAGCCCCCCCAGGGCAGGTCGGCCCACTGTCCTCTCGGGTCACCTGCCCCGGCCCCATCGGTTGAAGCGCTCGCCGGTGGGGCCGTCTTTTCGAGGTGACGCATGAATCTCGGTGAGCTGCTCGACTTTTGCGGCAACCTCCTCGACTACGACCCGAGCAACCCGACCTATCGGGAGCAGCTCGTCTCGCTGCTCAACGATGCGCAGACCAGGTCGCTGACTGACCGGCCTTGGGCCTTCGCGAGCCGAGACCGGAAGGTCAAGGTCTACACCGACACGACCTTCGACCTCACCTTCACTTCGGGCAGTGCCACGGTCACCGGTGCTGCGCTGCCCCTCTCGCCCGACCCCATCCGGCCGGGCAGCAACCTCGCCGGGGCCGAGCTCGTCTTCAAGGACAGCGCAGGCACCACTCACCGGCACCGGGTTGCCTGGGTGGAGCTCACGACCCGGCTGTACCTGCGCAACCCGTTCGAGGGTGTGACCGGCACGTACACTGCCACGGTCAAGCGGCGAGAGGTCTACCTGCCCTCGGACTGCATGACGGTGCAGAACGTCTCAGACCCCCACGTCGGGATTCCGGCGAAGGCGCTCTTCTTGAGCAAGTGGGAACGGGAAGACGCCAACCTCGACCCCGACCTGCTCGGCACCATCGAGGCGTACCTCCCGAGCGAGGGCAAGCGGGTGCCCGCCCCTCAAATCCCCCGAGGCATCGCAACGGTGGCAGGCGTCGGGCAGGGTGTGCGCACCATCAACCTCTACATGTGCAACGTGCGCGGCCCCCATGCGCAGAACTTCCCGAGCTACCGCCGGGATGTCAGCTCGGGCTTCGAGAGCGCCTTCTCGAAGGTCGGCACCTTCAACCTCTCGGACACTCAGACCCTTCAGCTGACCCCCGAGGTGCTACCCAACAACACCGGCCTCTACCGGCGGTACTACTTCACTTGCCCCGAGGCCAACATCCTCGCCCCGGTGCGCATCCGGCATGCAGACGCGGTCGATGCCCTGGCGGTCGGAGTCGACACCGTAGCCCCGACGGGCGGTGTAACGCTCAAGCCCAACCTCGCCCTCTCTCACCTGAGCGGGCAGGCCTTCCAGTCTGAAGCGGTGCGCTACCTCTACAACCAGGCGGGCGTCTACCAATCCGTAGAGCTCTACCCGCACCCGAGTGCCGACCAGGACATCAATGCCCGCATGGTCATCGCTCCGACGCGCATGCAGGAGGACCAGGACGTCCCCCTCGTGCCGGCTGCCTACGCGCAGATTGTCGCCTACGCCGCCCTTGAATCTCTCACCCTCAAGGTCGACAACCCGGCACTCAGCCAAGTCTACATGCGGAAGAAGGACACCCTCTACAAGGCCATGGAGCAGCGCTACCTCAAGGAAGTGCCCCGGCGAATCATCAAGGGCACCCCGACGGCCGGCTATCGCTTCGTGCGCAATCCCTACGGCCCCCTCACGTACACGCCATGAATCAGTCGCAGTACCAAACCCCGCTCGCAGGTGGCGTAGCTACCCGACTGCCTCAGAACCCGCAGGATGCCGGGCGGCTCCAGAACTGGACCCTCGACCGGGTGTCGGGCGGCTGGTCGTCTCGCGTCGGCTACGAGCAGTACCGCACCGGCGAAAACGACTTCGACCCGTTCGGCTCGGTCGGTCCGGTGTACGCCCTGCACGTTGCACAGCAGCTCGCCGGTGGAGCTCGGCAGGCTGTGCTCTTCGAAGCCGACGGCAAGCTGCAGTACTACTACGACGCGGCGGGTGTGCCCTCGCTGCGAGTCCTCCAGGCTGACCGCCACATCCCGACGCCCACCGAGGCCGGGTCGTGGTTCACGGACACGCCCTACGGCGTCATCGTGACCAACGGCGTCGACCGCCCGGTGCTCGTCGACCCGTGGCCCCTCGGCAGTGCCGCCGAGTCCTCGGCAGCCATCACCCGATGCGTTCGGCCCTTCGGCTTTGCCACCCTGCCGACGTCGCCCGAGGCACTCCGGGTCAACCCCATGCCCGCCCCATCGGGCGGCAGCTTCGACCCCACCATCCTCGGCAGCGCCTTGACCATCTGGTGCCCGTCCAACCCGCTTTCAATCTCCGACGGGGGGCGATGGGGGCTCGGCTTCGCCACCAACACGGCAGGCGGGGCAGCAGACGGCGACAAGGAGGCCCTCTTCAACTACGTCGTCAGCTTCGTCTCCGACACGGGCAGCGAGGGGCCGGCATCCGAAGTCGGCACGATTGCATGGGGTCTGACGGCGCAGGCCGAAGGCTTCCGGCATGCCGTCGGTGTGCGCCTCCCCATCGGCCCGCCGGGTACCGTTGCCCGCAAGCTGTACCGCACAAAGAACTACTCCGACGACTATGTCTACCAGGGCGACACCACCCTCTACCTGGTGGACGTCATCCGCAACAATGCCGAGGACCTGTTCTTCGACGCCATCAAGACGGCAGACCTCACCCTTCCGAAGCCCGACATCGCGACCGGCCCTTTGCCGGCTCCCCGAGCTCGCTTCAGCGCCCTCTACGGTGGATGCCTTTGGCTCGACGGGGGCATCGATGACGGCCTCAGTCTGTACTACTCGGCGCCAGGTCTCATCGAGCAATTCGCCGCTACCTCCTTCATTCAGCTCAGCAGCGAGGGCGGTGCAGTCACCGGCCTCTTCGGGTCGTACACCAACCTCCTCGTCTTCCGCGAGAGGGGCATTGATGTCGTCACCGGCAGCTTCGCCGAGGGCTTCAAGGTCACCACCATCAGCAACTCAGTGACCTGCCTGAGCCCCCACACCATCGCAGCGGTGCCCGGTCTCGGCGTCGTCTTCCTTGCCACCGACGGCGTGTACGGTCTCACCGGCGGGCTCGAAGGCGGCGCCATCACCGACTTGGTCAACCTCACCGTCGGGCAGGATGAGCTACTCGAACAGGTGACGCCCGACTGCCTGCCCCGAGCGGTGGCGACCTTTTCGGCCTCCGAGCGGCAGTACCAGGTCTACATCCCCACCCAGGGCAACGACCGACCGAACCGGGGCCTTGTGCTTCACCTCGACCGCCTTGCCCTCATCGACTCGCTCAGGCTCAGCCCATGGAGCACCCGCCAGGGCTTCCCCGTCGGAGCCATCGCTACCCGGGCAGACGGCACCGTCATCTTCGGGCACCACACCGGAGCCGAGGCCGGCGGCACCGACTCGCAGCGCGGCCTCTTCGTCATGTCGGGCAAGCGCACCCTCGGCAGCAGTGTGGTCGATGACGTAATGACTGACGCAGGGCCGCCCACGAGCGTATACCGGTCGGCCTGGTGGTCGGCAGGTGACCCCCAGCTGCAGAAGCAGGTGAGCTACGTGACGGTGTGGGTGATGACGACCGGCAACGTCTCGGTCACCCTGCGCCACTTCAAAGACTTCGACCTTGTGCCAGTCGACGAGCGCACGTACCTCATGCAGCCGCCCGACGCTTCGACGCTGCCCGCCCTCGACTCGGCCGTGCTCGGCTCGGGCAGCTACACCAAGGCGCGGCTCGTGCCCATCCGCTACAGCGTTGCCCATCAATCGGCGGCCTGGTTCTGCTTCGAGATTGAGACGACGTCAGACGTCATCCTGGTCGGGCATGAATACGAGTTCACCACCAAGGGCACCAAGGTCGTCATGGGGAGGCGAGCGTGAAGCATTGGGCGCAACGGCAGGCGACCTCGGGGGGCACCCTCGAACCGAGCGCAGTCAACGACGAGCTGCGCGCGCAGCAGTCGAGCATCACCACCCTCGACCGCGACCAGCTCCCCGACAACTACGCAGACGAGGCCCGGGTCAAAGACTACGCCCTCCTTCGCAGCTACGTCGACACACAGTACCCGCCGGGCAGCGGAGAGCAGGACACCGTTGTTGAAACCTACATCGGTGCCGGCAACATGTGGGACTCTGTGACCTTCCGCGTCTACCCGGGCGGATGGCAGAACGTGTCGGCAGGCAACGGCATCCAGCTCACCGGCTTCAAGGGTGGTCACCTTCATGTCGAGTGGACGGGCAACGGCTACATCTTCGGAAGCATGGCAAAGGGATTGAACCAGCCCTACCCGAAGACGCCCCGCTACCTCAACCTCCGCATCACTGCGAACGGCGTCACCATTGCCGAGAAGCGAGGCCCCGGATGCCATGAGGCTTTCCGGGTCATCGGGTCGAGTCTGGTGCCGCAGGGTGACATCACCCTCCGCTTTCAGTGGCGCATCAGCGGACCGTCGCAGGATGACCCGTCAGCAACAACGGCCGGGGAGCCGGTCGCCCAAGCGCACCTCTACGGCATGCGCTACCTCGCAATCGGAAGGTGGCGCTAATGTCCCGAATCACCGACGGCCCCATTGTTTCGGGCGATGCGCTCGACGCTGCAAGCCTCAACACTCGCTTTGCGTCCTACACGCAGACCGACCTCAACCAGTTCAACCACCGAGACGCAGCGCACGACCTGCCCCAGTTTCAGACGGGGTGGCTGCTTACCCATGCGCAGGAGCAGCTCATCGGGCTCAACGACTGGCGGCACACGTCGACGGTGACAGTGAACGGCATGACAGCCATGCCGGCGAACCCTCACCCCATCGAGGACGGTGCGGGCAACCCGACCGACATGAGCTTCGGGGCAGGCCTCACCGTCGCGAACGGCGAAGTGCTGCGCGTCTACTGGAACCTCTCGGCCAAAGCCACCCAGGGCAGCAACTGGGACTCGGCAGGAAGCCTCGGCTACTACGGGTTCAACAACGCGCCCAACCCGGACACCAAAGAAGACACCTGGGGCGGTTGCTGGGTGTTTTACCTCGAATGGGACGTCACGAGCTCGGCGCGCGCGAACTACGTGCCGGTGCCGGGGCAGGGCGACTTCAAGACGACGGTCGGCAGCTACTACGGCGACAGCCTTGCATCTACGCAGGCAACGAGTGTCATGCCCTCGGGGCTTCGCTATGCCGAGCTGCCCGACAATGGCTCGCTGCCCAACCCGAGCTCGGCAAGCACCCAGCGGTGGCGCGGAATCTCGGGCGCCTGGTACTACCCCCGCACGGTGCCTTCGAGCCTCGTGGTCTACGGCATCCGGGTCGTCGTCAAGGGTGTGCTCCACCCCTACCGAAGCGGGTCGGTCAACTACCTCGTGCACGACACCGTCTACAGCAACGGGGCCAGCCTCGACTACAATGGCGGCAACCTTGCCGTTCTGAAGCATCGGGTGCGCTGAATGTCATTCACTCCCCCCACCACCTTTGCCGACGGCACTATCTGCACCTCCGCTGCCCTTGAGGGCAACTTCGAGGCGCTACGTGTGTACCTGCATGGCGGCATCGTCCCGGGCGACATCGAAAACGCGAAGTGGATTGACACCCGGCACGTCCAGCCCCCGAGCTTCGAGCCCTTCGCCGGTGTGCAGCACGGCATCACCGGTCACCAGGGCGGCAACAACTCGGGCCTCATCCGTCTCACCTTCTGCACCAAATACCTCTCGGGGCAGGGGCGCACGAGTTCGCAGGCCTTCCACCCCATCCCGGGCACCGCCATCACCGTCGACACCAGGCGCGCGAGCACGGCCGTCTTTCACTACTGGTGGGAAGTCGAGGGCGGACCCGATGAGAGCACAGCAGGCGGGCAGGAGTCGACGGACACGGACCGGCAAGTGTGGATTGCGCCCTACGTCAACGACCCGGCATCGGCTTACAACTTGCGGAACCATGCGCAGGAGGTCGCGAACGTGCAGTCAGTCGCGAACATGTGGCGCACCGGTGCCCCCCTCGGCCCGAACATTCCATACACCATCGCAGGGGCCTACCAGTCGAGAGACGGGGTGCTCGTCTACTCGGCCCCGAACGGCCGCAGCACCTTCGGGCTCGCTACTCACTCCCAGCTCGACCGCGCGGCGGTCGTCAACTGGGGCGTCGCAATCGAAACCTTCTACCTCTGAGGCATCATGGACCCCATCACCCTTGCACTCATCGCAGCAGGCGGTGCAAAGGCTATCGGAGGCATCGCACAGGGCGTCGGCACTGCCCGAGCTGCGAAGGCCTTGCAGCTCACCCCGCAGCAGCAGCGCGAGCTCGACGAGCTGCGCAGGCGGCAGCGCACCGGAGACCTCGGACTCACGGGCAGCGAAGAGGCGCGACTGCGTCGGCAGGCCGAGGGCGCGCAGATGGGCGTCACCCGAGACCTCGAAGCGATGGCGCTACAGCAGGCAGCAGCACAGCAGGCCGGCGGCCGGGCAGTCTCGGGTCGGGACATCTTCCTGCAGGAGCAGGCCGAGCAGCAGACCTTGAGGGGCATGCAGCAAGCCGAAGAGGAAAGCATCCGGCAGGCCGACATCGCAGAGCGCCAGGCCGAACGGGCGCAGATTGCGCAGCTCGAACAGCAGGCACAGCAGGCCGAGGCGCAACGGCGGGCAGGCATCGCGCAAGCCGTCACCCTCGGCCTCACCGGTGCCGCCGATGTCGGGATGCAGGCCGTCGGCATGGCCCACTCGGCGAAGATGCAAGAGGCGAGCATCCCCAAGGTCGATGACCAGACCCTGCTCTTGAGCTACCAGCCCCAGCCGACCGGCTACACCTTCGGCGGCCTCATCCCCCAGCCCGAGTTCCAGTGATGGCTACCACCTCCTTCGCCGGGCGTCGCCCGCAGTACGTCGAGTCCTACGCCCGCACGGCGGCAGCCTTCCAGCGCTACCAGGACATCAGCCGGGACATCCAAGCCGAGCAGGACAGGCTCAACTATCTCGACTCGCTCATCCAGAGCGAGCGCCAGAACCTCACCAACCTCAACGAGGTCTTCCGGGTCCGTCCGCAAGACCTGGGGTCTGCGCAGGCACTGCTTCAGCAGACCTACGCCTCCGAGGACGCAGAACGGCGCAGGGTGGCCGCCGGGGCAGCGGGCAGGGCAGCAGGCCTACAGCTTCCCCGAGAAGCGCGACAGGACATCCAACGCCTACTCGCGGAGGGCAAGTCGGTCGATGCTCGGGACGCCGCACTTCGGCTCATCACTGCCGACACCACCCCCGAGCAGGGGCGCGAGCTCGTCGGGCTGCTCCAGCGCGGAGGCCTCGAAGCGGCAGGCCTCGACCAGGTGCGGGGACAGCTCCAGCGCATCGCCCGAGGACGCGCCCCGAGCGGTGCCGCCCGTGCACTTGCACCCGAGGAGCAGGCGGCAGAACGTGCACTGCAGCAGCAGCTTGAGGCGGCATTCTTCGCAGGGCCGGCAGGCATCCGGGGAGGCTACGACGGGCAGGCCATTGTCGAGCGTCGGGCGTCGACCGCAGCACCCGAGGGTGTGAGCTTCTCGACGGAGGAGGACGCCTTCCAAGCTGCGCTCGCTGCCTTGCAGGATGGCACCCTCGCAGCGGAGGACTTCGCGAACGAGGAGGACTTCGCCTTCGCCAAGGCGCTCTACGACGAGGCGGCAGCGAAGCAGGCGTACCGCAACGACCAGCGCGTCAACTTCGAGGCCGAGGTGCTCACCTCTCGGCAGCGGGTCGCCGAGCTGCAGCAGGCTCGCGCGACGGCACCAGGTGCCCAGTACACCGACCCGGGCAGGGAGCGTGCACGGCGCGAGCTCATCGCCCGAGGCTACGACCCCGAGCTCAACCAGGGCCGCTACCTGCAGTACCAGAAGTCGCCCTACTACAAGGCCATGGTCGAGGCCGACGACATCCTCAACAGCCTCGTCGCCGAAGACGTAGAGCTGCAGGCCGTCGGCAAGTCGCAACGGCTCGCCGCTGACCTCATCCGGCAGCTCGACGCGACCGGACGCCCCTACGACATCAAGAAGGTCGAGAAGCAGCTCGGCAAGGTGCTCAAGGGCGAAGAGCTGCAACAGGGGCTTGCCTTCGCGCTTGCTACCAAGGAGTACGACGCCCGCAACCTCGCCAGCCCCAACCAGCGCGAGCTCCAGCGGGCAGCGAAGGAGCGGGAGGCGAAGGCCGAGGAACAGGCGCGCGAGCTCGACGCCACCATCACCCGAGACCTCGAAGAGGAGGCCGACCGGCAGTTCGACTTCGCGCGACGTCTCAAGCGTTCCGAGACCAAGGAGGAGGCCTTCGGGCAGCTCCTTGCCCTGCAGGAGCCTGCAGACTTCCCAGACGAGCCCGCACCGGCACCGGCACCCGCACCGGCTGCCCCTCGGGAGCAGACGGTCTTCCGAGACCCGACCGACCCGAACTTCGTCTACCGACGCACGGCCGAGGGCTTCCAGGTCTTCGAGAAGGGGCGACGCCCCTACAGTGTGCCATCGGGTAGCCGCCCGGCTCAGAGCATCGAGCAGGTGCTTGCAGGAGGCGCCCCCCTTCCTCCGCAGCCCCGTCGACCGGCACCGGAACCGGCACCCGAGCCCGAGCCCGACCTTGCGGCAGACATCCTCGCAGCCGGTGTGCCGACGGAGATTGCAGCCCCGGCAGGGGAGGCCGAGCCTCCTGCCCCGAAGAAGCGGGTGCGCTACAACCCGGCGACCGGTCGCTTCGAGTAGGGGGCAGGCATGGAGTACGAGGTTGGCGACACTGTCTACGAGTTCCCCGACGACATGGAGCAGGCCGAGGTTGTACGCATCCTGACGGCCGAGGGCATCATTGCCCCGCCTCCGGGTCTGCCGGCCGAGCCCATCCCCGAGCTCGAACTGCCTGCCCCGGACATTCCGCCGGCTGCTGAGCTTGCAGCGGCAAGGGAGGAGGCCGCACGCCAGGCCGTTGCACCTCAGATGCAAGCGCGGCAGACGCTTATCCCAGAGGGCGAGGTCTTCGCCGAAGAGGCTCGACTGCTCGAACGGGAGCGAGCCGAGCAGCAGCGCCAAGCTACTCGGGTCATTCAGCCGGGCGTAGAGGAACCCCGGCGAGTGGACCCCGAGGGCTTCGTGGCCTTCCGTCCGACTCGCATTCAGGAGCGCGAGATTCCTGCTGTGCTGCCTTCGGGCGAGTTCCTGACCGAGAGGGTGTATGTCACTCCAGAAGGCGAGGAACGGCCCCCTACGGCGGCGGAAGAGGCACAGGAGGCCTTCGCACTGCAACCCATCCTCGGTGCGGAGTCTGCCCGGGTCATCGGCGAGGGCATCAAGGCGAGGCAGGCCGAGATTGACCGCAAGATTGAAGCCGGCGAAGAGGTCGGCACCTTCGAGCGGGCCGGTCCCCTCCTTTCGGGCATCCTCACCGAGGCCAACGAGACGGCCGGAGTAGTCGAGACCGAGCTTGGTGCAGCTCTCCGCTCTACGATGGGCTGGGTGTCCGCCCTTGCCGCCGAGGGCTACTTCAGAGGTCTCGGGTATGAGGTGGATGAGAACGGTGTGCCGGTCGACCCGGATGACCTCGGGCTTGCCATTGCGCAGGGGCGCCGCACCCTCGGCATCCCCGACGTCGTCTACCCGCTGCAGCTGCCCACCAAGGTCGGGCGCGAGATTCTCGGCGCAGTCAGCCCCGAGCTCGCCGGGCAGTTCACCGACCTCGTGAAGTCGGTGCCGCAGCTCGCCGTCCCTACCCCAGGCGTGGCAACGCAGTCGCAGCTCCGCAAGGTCACCACCTTCGACCCCGAGGGCAGGCGCGTCGTCTCGGTCATGGAAGTGCCCAACCCGCTCGAAGACTTCGAGGGATGGAAGGAGGCCGAGGGCGCGCGCATCGCTCAGAACGTCGCAGCCGGTCGCACCATGGGCGACGAGTTCAACGACGCCCCGGCCGTGCGGGACTGGTACGCCTCGGTGTGGGGCGACCCCGACGCAGCCTACTGGGCAGGCAGTCTCGGCGAGGTCTTCGTGCCCGCTGGACCAGGCACTGCAGCTCGGGGGGCCACCAAGGCCGTCAAGGCAGCCACCAAGACCCGGGCAGCGAGCGAGGCCGCACGCCTTGCCATCAAGGCAGCGGAGGCGACCGCAGCAGCCAAGCCCCAGGGGCGGGCGAGCAAGGCAGCGCAGGCAGCCGCCCTCGGGCTTGCCAACCCCGTGGCCGACATCGCTGCAGCCATCACACCCGGCAAGGCCTCCGACGGGCGGGTTGTGCGGAAGGTCGCGCAGAACGTGCTCCGGTCCGGTGCGCTCGATGAGGCGACGGCCGCACGAGCTACGCAGGCCATCAAGGCGACGAGCAACACCGTCGACCAGGTCATCAAGGACGTCGCGCCCGTGCTCGGCGAGAACGCGGACTACTTCGCCCGGCAGTTCAAGCTCAACGTGCCCGATGACGTTGTCATGGTCACCACGAACGTCGGTGTGCCTCGGGCGCATGAGGCCGCCCTGCGTCGCAGCCTCGGCGCATTCCGCAGGGAGGTCTTCCGGGGCAGCCCCAAAGACGTCGCCGACCGACTGCCCGACGCCATCGGTGCCGAGGTAAGCAAGTTCGAGCGGTGGCAGGACATGCCGGCCGCCCTCCGTGCGGAGGCCACCACCCTCCTCGAAGACGCGCATGCCGTCACCCAGGCCCCCCAGGTCGCCCGCCTTGCCCGAGACCTGACGGCAGCGCAGACGTACCTCACCGGGCAGACTCGGGGCATCGACCTCCTTCTCAAGTCGAGGGCCTTGCAGACGCCCGCCGCAAGGCGAGCCAAGGCGGTACTCGGGGGCGCTCGCTTCCTCGAGCAGGAGACTGCAGCCGTAGCCCGAGCACGGGCCGACATCCGAGCGGCAGCGCAGACGGAGTTCGCGCGCATCGGCAAGCGACTCACGCAGCAGGCTCGCGAGCTCGGCAGCGCAGACAAGGCGGTCGACACCATCTTCAGGGAAGAGCTTGCCCGGTCGCCCAAGCCCATCGGAGCCGAAGAGGCCTGGGTGAAGACGATGGGCGCGCTCTACGGCGACGAGTTCCGCGCGCAGCAGCTGTTCACCCTCGCCACCGAGCGAGGCCTCATCAACCGCATTGCTACCGACTTCCCGACAGTGGAGACAGTGCGGGCAGTCGACCAAGCGCTGATGAAGGCGAACGTGCCGGGCATGGCCGGAGCCCGGGGAACCTCTCGGCTCACGTCATGGCTCGCGCCCGACTACCAGAAGGCACTTCTGAAGGTCGCGACCGATGAGGGCACCAAGAAGGGACTCGCCGCCCGAGGGCGCTACACCGAGCAGCTCGGCAGCGCAGTCGAGAAGGCCACGGCGCAGGCCGGCGAAGTGCCGACCGGTGCCGACCGCATCGTTGCCGCCCTCACCGAGGCGGTCGATGTCGAGGTGCCGAGGCTCACCACCCGAGGCCGCACCCGCTCTCGCATCTACGACGTCATGCAGTCGCACGCAGAACGGGTGCTCGCCGAGAACGGGGAGGAGTTCGCCGAGTTCATCGAGGGCATCAGCCCCCGCGCCCGTGCGAGTCTGCAGGGTGTGCTCGGTGAGCTGTTCGACTTCGTTGCGGGCACCGGGCGACGCAATGTAGTCACGAACGCGCAGTATGGCTACGTTCTGCCCAACGTGGTCGGCTTCCCCGCTGCCCTTTTCCGGCAAGCGCTCACCCCCCTGCTGACCGTCGGGCTCAAGGAGTCGGGCGACATCCTCGACCGCCTCATCAAGCGCAGGGTGTACGGGGGCGGCCTCACCACCCAGGACGGCGTCTACTACAGCGGCAAGCAACTGCGAGACCTCGCCGAGGAGACCGGCCTCGGGTACTCGACGGTGTCTTCGGAACGGGTCGGGAGCCTTGCGGGTGACCTCCTCCGAGACGCTCGACGGGCAGCAGAGGGACCGCTTGCAGCAGTGGTCAAGCGCGAGCTCAACCCGCTCGACAAGTCGTTCTACACTCGGACGGCCGAGGCCTTCGAGCTTTCGCTCAGGCAGGCGGCCTTCGAGGCGGCGCTCATCAAGGGGCAGTCCCCTCGGCAGGCAGCGGAGACCGCACGGCGCGCCCTCTTCGACTACTCCGAGGTGCCCGGCCCCATCCGCGACTCTATCGGGCAGTACGTCGCGACCGCAGCCGGCAACACCAAGCTTTACACCGAGCTCGCCCGCGCCATCATGTCGAACCCCGACAAGGCGCGCATGGCATTCAAGGCGAAGCTGCAGCAGGCTCGGGCGCAGGACCCCTACAACCTGCACGGCGACAAGGCGCTCAAGACCCTCGGGCTCGCGAAGGTCGGCGACGGTGTCTACTTCGGCCCCGAGCTGCCGCTACTCGCTGCTCCAGAGCTTGCCCTCGGCATGGCTCGGCAGGCTGACCTTCTCGTGCAGGACTTGAAGAAGGCGCAGCAGGCAAGCGAGACGGCCGGGGCAGTCGTTGACCAGGTCGTGCAGGGGGGTGAAGTGCTCACCCGCACCCTCGCAGACGAGGCGCTGCCCGGTGTGCTGCGTGCGCTCGACAGCTTCACCGAGGGGCAGTCGTACCAAACCCAGGGCATCCAAGGCGCCGCCCCAGTCAGTGACGAGCAGATGTTCTGGTCTGCCGCCTTGTACGCCCACCATGCAGACGCAGGCCGGCAGACGGGCGCCTGGGACTGGTTCGAGCGAGTGTTCAAGCCCAAGCTCGTCACCCCTCCCGAGCAGCTCGCGCACCCCGACCTTCCCGAGTACTGGACAAAGGCACCCAAGGGTGTACCGCACCTGCTTTGGGGCAGGGATGAGCGAGGCCTGCCGCTCTACGCAGTCATCGAGCCGAGTGAAGACGGCGAGACTGCCATGCAGCTCCTTCGCGCCCTCACCCCGAACGCCATCGATGAGGCTTTCGTCGCAGGAACCTCGGCCGTCGAGCTCGACCCCCAGGAGGACGGGCGACCGATTCAAGTGTACGGGGGCCGTGCACTGCCTCGCACCGCCGCCGAGGCGGCAGCCGGTGCACTGCTCGAACGTGCGCCCGTCGCCGACCCCGAAGAGGCGCGACGTCAGCAACTGCTACAGATTCAACAGGTCGCAGCCGGGCAGTGATACACTGCGTCAGGTCGTCAGTCCAAGCATGAGGAGAGACCCATGCCTACCCGCATCACCCACTTCCTGCATCACAACCCAGTGGTCGGCACCCAGGCCGTCACCACTGCCCTCAACACCTCGGCAGTGCATGCCCATGACCTGCAGGCGAACCTCCCCAGGTTCCAGAAGGAAGGGCGCAACTTCCGGGGCATCGTCAACGGCATCCAGGTCGTCTTGACCAGTGCCACGAGCGCCACCAAGGTCACGATTCGCCTTTGCGAAGATGCGGCGGGTGACATTGTCCTCGTTCCCGACACCGAGGCCGACCTTGTTGCCGGCATCACCACTGCCGCCACCAAGTGCGCCATGTTCAAGGTCGACCTGCCCATGTGGCAGGACCTTGCGGGACCGGGCAACGGCACCCTCTACCTCTTCGTGAAGGTCGACAACGCAACGAGCTCGCCCGTCTTCACCGGCAGTGAAATCTTTTGGCAGGAGTAGGGAATGCCCATCACACCGTGTTTCGACCCTACGACGGGTGCGAGCGGAGGCGCAGCTCCAGGGGGCGGCTCGACGCCCGTTACCCCTCCTGCTGCGCAGTCGCAGGACGTCGCAGGGGGCGGTAGCTTCGCAGCGGTCACCTTCGGAGCGTTCACCGACCCTGGGGGCCGAATCAACAGCTACTCGGCCGCCAAGACCAACGTCGTCGGCTCGGGCAACATCTCGGGCAGCGGCCTCGGCCCCTACACCTTCTCGGGCACTGCAGACGGCGAGGTCATCACCGTCGAGCTCGACGCGCTCGATGCGTCTGCCAACGTGCTTGCGACTGCCGTCTTCACCGGTAGCATCGCCGGGGCACCGCCCTCTTCGGAGCTGCTGCAGACCTGGGACTTCCGAACGGCCGACACCGGCACCTTGAGCGGCTCGGGCAACATCACCAAGAACAGCGGCGCCGACATCATTGTCGGCTACAACGTCTTCGTGCAGTCGGGCTCGCCGACCGCCACCACCGACATCACTGCCGCCGGTCTTCGGGTCTTCCGCTCGAACGCAAACAGCGTCTCGGGCATCGCTCTCGACCTCGCCGGTGTGCTCGGCCTGGTGGACGATGCGCGTGACACGTTGCTCTTCTTCGTGCACTTCGCCACCATCAGCAACTCGGTCATGGTGAACAACCAAAACCTCGGCATCAACGCCAGCAACGCCAACAACAGCATCAGCAGCACGCCGACCAGAGGTTTGTTTCTCAACAACACGACGGCCAGCAACCTGGCGATTCGGGTGCGCGAGTTCGATGGCGGTGCAACCACCGTCACCAAGAGCAACTACGGCAGCTCGTGGCCAACCTCGGGCACTGCACTCCTCGAAGTGTCGGGCAGTCGGGTGCTCGCCGGCTGGAGTGACGCAGCCTCGCCGGCTCGCAGTGCTGTGCCGGTGGCTACCGCCGGCATCAGCAGCTCGGACACGGCGCCCGCAGCCTCCCCTCCGAGCACACCGTTCGCGCATCTGCAGATTGCCCCGAACCCCCAGGTAGGCGGGGACATCCAGCTCACCATCTCTCACATCGAAGTCTTCCGACTCGCAGCAGGGGCAACCTGATGGCCTATGTCACAACCGAGACGCCCTTTGTTCAGGAGGGCGAGTTCACCGGCGGCGACGGTGTCAGCCGTAGCATTGTCAACCTGGGTTGTCCTAAGCTCGACGAGGCCGATGCCCGCCGGCTCGCCACCCACTACAAGGAGCGCAAAGAGCAAGGCCTCGAACCCCTTGCCGCCGAGTGTCGCGAGCTCGCTGCCCCGCTCATGCAGGCCATGGTAGACGCTGGACTGGCCGATGCCGGTTAGGCGCATCCGCCGAGGGGAGCCGGGCTTCGGGCGCAAGAAGTTCGTGGCTACGGGCACTCACGAGGGACGGAAGTACACCGTGCGCTTCGGCGACCCCGACATGGAAATCAAGCGGGACGACCCGAAGAAGCGCAAGGCCTTCCGCGACCGGCACAACTGCGACAACCCAGGACCACCCAACAAGGCGCGCTACCACTCGTGCAAGATGTGGTCAAAGAAGCCCGTCTCGAAGATTGCGAAGTGAACTATGAGCTACCGCTACTCGTCTCGAAGCCTCTCTCGCCTCAACACTGCGCACCCCGACCTGGTGCTCTTGTTCACCGAGGCGCTCGACGCTCCTGACTGCCCCTCGGACATCACCATTCTCGAAGGCTTTCGAAGCGAACAGCGGCAGAACGAGCTCTACAACCAGGGCAAGTCCCAGCTCAAGTGGCCGAAGAGCTACCACAACAAGTTTCCCAGCCGGGCAGTCGATGCGGCCCCCTACGTCAACGGCGGCATTAGCTGGGACTGGACGTACTACCACCCCCTCGCTGCTCACCTGAAGGCGACCTGGAAGCGCCTGCAGGCCGAGGGGCGGGTGAGCTCCGACCTACGCCTTGAGTGGGGCGGAGACTGGCAGAGCTTCCCCGACGGTCCGCACTGGCAGCTGGTGGGGTAGTCATGGCAGACGACGCATGCACCAAGGAGGTCAAGGCCCGCTACAAGGTGTGGCCGTCCGCCCGAGCCTCCCAGGCCGTCAGCAAGTGCCGCAAGCGCAAGGGGCAGGTGCGGAAGACCGAGAAGGGCACCAGCCTGCGACGGTGGGCGCGAGAGAAGTGGGTAGACAAGAAGACCGGCAAGCCGTGCGGGCACTCGGGCGACAGCAAGAGCCAGTACTGCCGGCCGAGCAAGGTCGTCTCGAAGAAGAAGACCCCCTCGACTCGTGCTACAAAGACTGAAGTTCAGGACGCGCTCTTTCGAAAGCGTGCGGGCAAGCGCGCCAAGAGCAAACCGACCCCGAGGAGAGACCGATGAAGACCCGACTGCTGCGCGAGCTCGGCCGAGCACTCGTGATGGGCGACAGAGACCAGCTCACAAACGCCCTTGATGCCGCCATTGAACCGCATGGCCTCATGTGGGAACGGGTGAGCGATGTCGTCATTGGCTGGGTGGTCGACCCCATCATTGAGGGGCGAGAGGAAGTCATCGCCGGCATTCGTGACGCACTCGACCAGGTGCAGTCGTGATGCTTCCCGTCATGCTGCTGTGTGCGGTCGCATGGGCGCAGGACGCTCACACGGTGCCGCACGCAGCCACAGACATGTGGGGAGTCGGAGGAGGAGGAGTAGCGGGACTTCTCGCGGCTGTTCTTGCCCTTCTGGTCAAGGACAAGCTACTCTCGGAGAAGCAATCGGGTGCGGCGCCCGATTCCTCACTTTCCGAACTGCAGACGCGGGTCACCCGACTCGAACTGCAGCACGAGGCGCTACGTGACACGCAGCGAGACCTCAGACAGCTCACCGAGACCCTCGGGCAGCTCATCCGAGACCTCGCTGCAGCGAAGTAGGCAGACAGTGAAGACCAGACTGCTCGCCATTCACTGCCTGCTACTCGTCATTGCACTTCAGCAGAACCTCTCGGCTGCTCAGAACGGCAGGTCTGCCGACGGTGCGCCGTCGTTGTAGTCGCTTCGACGGTAGCTGCCAGAGCGACGATTGGCGAAGTCCTCGGTAGCCGAGGCCTGCTGCTTCGGACCGCAGAAGCCCCAGTCGCTGACCTTCACTTCGAGGGAGCTGCCCGGGGTGCCGTCGCGCTTCTCATACTTGCGAAGCTGGGGCACTCCGGTGATGGCAACCCAGTCGCCCTTCTTCAGGTGCTTCGCAGCGGTTTCTCCGCGCTTGCCCCAAACCGAGCACTGCCACCAGGTCGTCAGCTTGTGGTCGCCGTAGCCGGTGTCGTTGGGCAAGGTGAGCTCGCAGATAGAGTGTCCGTTCGGCGTCTCGCGCAGCTCGGGGTCACGAGCGAGACGGGCGGTGATGGTGATGAATGCGGGCATGATGTCCTCTCACTTGAGCTTGGTGTAGTAGGTGGGCACCTCGATGAGGCGCTCCCGTTGGTATCCCGGCCAGTGGCCGAGCTCTTCGCAGTCCTTGTAGACTGAGGCGAGGTCGTAGTAGAGCGTCTTGCAGTCCTCGACGGTCTCGGGGCCGAGCTCGCAGGCTACCACGTCGTGCGGTGCTGAGGTCTCGGCGTAGAGGGCGATGAGGCGAGCCCCGAAGACGTTGTCGGGCTCCAGGTCGTAGAGGGCGCAAGCTGCGTGGAAGTAGTGCCACAACTGCAGGTGCACGAGGTAGCGCCCCATCGTGTGCGTCAGGGTGTGCTCGTCGAGCTCGCCCGAGGTCGTCTTCAGGTCGACAATGACCAGGCCGTGCTCGGGGCTGTAGTGCAGCAGGTCGAGCTTCGCCTTGCAGGGGCCGAACTTGCCCTCCCAGACAATCGCGCGCTCGACCTGGGTGCCCGGGTGACCGAGCAGGTCGAGAAGCAGCGGGTGCCGGCTTGCCGCCTCGGCAACAGCTCGGGCAGTCTCCTGCTCGCTCTCGGTGATGACCTCTCGGCCTGCCATGGCCTGCCGCTCCTTCCACTCCCGGTAGGCCTTGGTGCGGCGGCTCTCGCCCTCCCAAATGGCATAGCGGGCCGGGAAGTGCACGGGCTCGAAGGTCATGCAGTGGATGGCGCTGCCGAGCACCATGTTGAGCGTCTTGGGCTTGGGGTGCGCCTTGCGGTGCACGTACTGCTTCGGCGACTTCACCAACTCCTTCAAGCTCGAAGCGTTGACGGCCTCGAAGGCGAAGTAGGTGGCGTCGTCCCAGGTCGCGGTCTCTTCGTGGGTGGGAAGGTTCATGTCGTTGTCCTCTCGTCGTGCAGGGTGAGCACGGCAGCCAGTGCCTGCCATGCGTGCCCGGTGACGCCTTGCAGGGCGGTCGGGCGGGTGTGGTGGAAGTCGTCGGGGTCGAGGCCGTGCTGCTCGATGACGTTGCGGCGAATCTCCGAGTCGCTCTTGCCGAGGTAGGCCTTGACGTCCTTGCGGTGCACCGGCACCGTCTGCAGCCCGAGCAGCTCAGCATGTTCGAGCAGTCGGCCTACGACGACGGTGGTGTGGATGACCGACCAGGACGGCGGCCCCGGATGCGTGTGCTCGATGGCTACAACCGCCTCGTCGGTGTGCAGCTCGTGCAGGGTGGTGCGCACCTCTTCGAGGGTGAGCTTGTTGAAGGCGGCGACGACCTTGCCCGCCCCATCAGCCTCGACCACGTAGACGACTACACCGGAGTGAGTCGGCCCCGGGTCGATGCCGATGTAGAGGTCGGAGGGCATCACGCCTCGGACTCGGCGGCAGCCTTGACCGCTGCGATGCCGTTGCCGTGCGTGAGCCACTCGTGGCACCGGTTGAGCTGTGCCGGGTTGAGGTTGGCGAGGGAGGCGCGCCCCATGGACTTCGCCCACTTGTCGAAGTGGTCGACGGTGAGCTTCTGCGCGCGGAGCTCGGCGACGATGAGGGCTCGCCAGTCCTTCGTCGGGGGCACCTGGCGCTTCGACGGGCGGGCGCTCGCTGCGTTGCCGTCATCGTCTTCGACGGGCAGTCCCATGATGGCCTGCAGGCTGTAGCGGCGAAGGTAGGTGATGGCGCTGCCGACGGCCTGCGCATCGTTCTTCTTGCCCATGGGCGTCGCTACAGTGCTCGACACCATCTGCCCGCTGCTGTGCAGGAGCACGGTGGTGAGCTGTACCTGCGTCTCGTCCAGGTGCGGCATCTGCAGCACTCCGACGCCGTGCTCATTCAGCACGGGGATGACGGCATCGATGACGGCCGAGAGGGAGGCGTAGCTGCTGCGAAAGTGCGGGTTCTTGCTGTCCTTGACGGCGAAGCCCATGGCGGCCTGAGCCTTGATGAGGGCGGCGAAGAGGTCGGCGCGGTCGTCGGTGAAGCTGAAGAGTTCAAACATGGGTGTCCTCTCATGTCGTGGGGGTGTTGTGCTCGAAGTCCGAGCGGGTGAGTCGCTTGATTGCGAGGATGCCGGTGCCGTTGCCTTCGGGCATCCCGTCCTTGAAGTAGTAGGTGACGCCTGCGCTGCGATACCTTGTAAACCCAACCGAGTGCAGTGCGGAGGACAAAGAAAGTCCGAAACGTTGCACGCTTAGGTTGTGGTCAATGGCAGAGGCAAACTCGGCAACGGTGAACCGGTTGCGCTTGCCGCCCTTGTTGGCCTCATGGGCGCAGCTTGCACACTGGGTGAACCAGTCGAGGTACTGGAAGACGCCGTTGGCCTTGCGGTTCCAGCGGCTTTCCTCCTTCGTGAGCCACCACTGCTCGCCATCCTGGAACCGCTTGTAGGCCTCGGCGAGCAGCTGGTCGCGGTACTTGCGCAGCCAGTCGAGGTTCGCGCTCTCGCCCGTGCAGGCGACAACCCAGTAGCGTCGGCTTCCGGTGCGGTCGCGCAGAACGTCCCACTCGTTCGAGGTCATCGTGATGACGGTGTGCCGGCGGTACGTGCGCATCTTGCGCCCGAAGGGCGGGCGGAAGCGGTCGACGGCCGAGGTGATGAAGGCCTTGCGCGTCTCCTGGTCTGCGTTCGAGCTTCCTGCCATCTCGGCGTCTTCGTAGATGAGGGCGCTGTAGAGCTGCAAGTAGCAGTCCTTGTCCTTGATGTTGAAGCGGGTGTCGCTGTAGAGCTCGGACTGCCCCGGCCAGTTCGCCCACTCTCGCCACACCGACGACTTGCCCCAGCCCTGGGGACCGGTGAGCAACATGCAGGTGTGGAGCTGACAGCCGGGCGAGAAGAGGCGAGCCATGAGGCCGATGCACCACTTCGAGGCATACGTGCGGTAGATGGGCAGGTCTTCGGCACCGCACACTTCGAGAAGCCAGCGGTCAATCCGAGGGCAGCCGTCCCATTCGAGCGACTTGACGTAGTCCTGCACGGGGTTGCGAGAGGCCTGACGGCAGACGAACTCGACGGCCCCGAAGAGCAGCTCGCGCCCGACGCGCCAGTGCCAGTCGTAGGCCAGTTCCATGTGGGTGATCACGCGCACCCAAATGCCGTCGTCTACTGCGTCATGCCCATCCATCTCGCACTGCCGAAACAAATCGAACCAGAGACTGAAGCTGGCGTCATGCGTCAGCATGCGGTGCAGGTTGCTGACCGAGTTCTTGATGCGGCCGGGGCTGCCGTCGCGCTTCGCCGGCTCTCGGTGCAGCTCCACCAGGCCGGGCTTGCTCGCAGGCCGGTAGCTGTTCCAGTAGGTGCGCGCCTGGGGGCCGGAGTAGTAGCGGGCGCGGCCGTCTGCCTCTCGATGGAAGAAGCCACTGCCGACGCTACTGCCGCCGAAGGGGCAGATGACCTTGAGGCGCTCCCCGGGTGCGAGGGCGTCTGCCATCTGCTGCCATGACCGCCCATCGCTGAGACGCTGGGACCGGAAGTCGATGTCGACCGAGGTTGCCTGCCGAGGCCGGCGACGCTTCGGGACGACGTCCGTCTTGGCTCTGGCCTTGTCGTTGTCGGTGAGCTGTGCCTGCCGCACCCACTGCACCCGAAGACGGCCGATGGCGTCGGAGTCGAGAACGGTGTCGGAGGCGGCTACCACCTCGACGGGCTGCACCCGGAATGAACACTTCGTGTTCATGCTGCCCGGTGCACGGGCGAGGCGGGCGCCTACGTCATGCGTCCGGTCAAAGGCTCGGTGGTACGTGTTGAGCGGAGGCGAGAAGCCCTGCGCGAGCTCGGCGGCCTGGCGGTTGCACTCGTCCACGATGGCAGCGTGCACTTCCTGCAGGGCGGCCTTCTCCTCTCGCATCGCAGGGTGTACGCCGAAGTGGAAGTGCCAGCCCCAACCGCTGCAGATGGTGAGGGTAGGGGGCGCACCGACGACCGCTTCGAGGATGCCGCCGATGTCATCGAGGAGCAGACCGAGGAAGGCCTCCCGCTGCTCTTCGGGCATTTGGTACATGTGCGCCTTGCGGTCGGCAGCCTTGTCGGGCAGCTCCGAGCCTCGGGCAAGTCGGGCGGCGTCCACCAGGCCGAGCATGTCGAGGTCGAAGAAGAGGGAGGTGACCCCCCTGCAGTTCTCGACCGACCGACCGCGCCCTTGCTTGTCGACGACTCCCCGGAAGAAGAAGCCCGTGCTGATGTAGTCGCCGCCCTTCAGGGACTGCTCGACGTAGCAGCACCCCTCGGGAGGCTCCGGCCATACGGACCGGACCCGGGTGTCAGGATGCTTCGCGTTCACGTTCTTCTCGCATGATGGACCCCACCAAGGTGCGGCTGAAGTTGAAGGGGATGTCGCCGTCTGCCTTGATGCAGTCGGTGATGACTCTCGCGCTCATGCCCGGGTAGTCGGCGAGGTATTCCCGCACCTCACGAGTCAGAAGCCACCGTCGCCGAGTGCTGCCCGATGCGATGCCGAGGCGAGCCCGGGCACCCTGCACGGTGGTGACCCCTACGTGTACGCGGAACTTGTCGGTCATCATCTGCGCGAGCTCTCGGTCATGGGCATAGGGGTGCTCGTGGATGAGGAGCTCGACTTGCGCAGCAATGAAGCCGGCCGGGCGGGTGAGGCCCATCTTGTACCAGCGGAAGCTGAGACCAGACGGAGCGATACCAAGGGCAAGGGCCGCCTCGGTCATCACTTCGGCCTTCGCTCGCAGCCCAATGGCCTCGTCGTAGCGTTGCCGCCACTCGACCGTCTGCTTGACCTGGTCCTTGCTGAGCCTCATGGTACTACCTCCGTCATACGCTCAAAGGTGAGGTCGAGCATGTGAGTCGTGGCGGCGGCCATGGCTTCGAGTCTGGTGGGGCAGATGCCGTGCACCTCGACCGCGCCCCCGAGCTCGCAGACCTTCCAGTGCCACCCGCCGGCGACGGGGCGCACCTCGGCGTCTCGGTAGGGCTTGCGGAGGGTGCGCTGCCATCCGGTCGCGAATGCTGCCCACTGCGTCAGGGGCGGTCTCATGCCTCACCCCCCGGCCACCGACCGATCGCAGCGGCGACGCTAATGCACGCGCGCCCGATGTTTGCGGCCCGTCCATGCAAGCCAGCAACCTGCACGATTGTCGTTCGCCCGTCTCCACCGACGACGACGACCGGCCCTCCAAGCAGCCTGAGTAGCCACCCTTCCCACGCCCAGTGGTCGGGGTCCACTCGGTACGCAGCCCATCCAATCAGGTCGGGGCGACACTTCCAACCCGGAATCGAGACCGCGAGGCTGCCCCACTCGGAGGCGGGAGCGTCAGGGGCGGGCAGTTCGAAGGCGGTCATGCTGCCACCCCGTACTCACTGGCGCAGTCCCACCAGCCGTCTTCGACGCCCTTGCGGTAGCCGGAGTCGTAGCTGCAGCGGGCGAAGACGGCGGCGAAGATGAGAAGGAAGGCGTAGATGCGGGTCATTCTGCACCTGCCATGCGCTGCAGTGCCTGGCGCTCGATGCG
>Ga0208767_1000569_pt1 | contig 30694 bp, 46 predicted proteins | sample VirMetDEL_Mar_21_FD_184514 | JGI IMG/M metagenome (GOLD analysis project Ga0208767, IMG submission 184514) | Aqueous microbial communities from the Delaware River and Bay under freshwater to marine salinity gradient to study organic matter... | ecosystem: Environmental > Aquatic > Marine >... | reverse complement strand
TTTGATAATGCCTTACGTACATCTACTGATTTATCATCTACCATAGCTTGTGTAGTAGCTTTATTCTTATAGTAAGCCATCATGGTTTTTACTGTACTATAGTTAATATCCGTAGGTGTATAGCCACCAGATGGATTTTTAGTAATGACTTTATAAGGCACCCGTATTCCATCTTTAGCGCCATTTTGGTAAAGACTATTCATTACATCATCAATGGATTGTTGTGTAACATTAGAGGGCGTAAAATGACCACCAACCATTGGAGTAGCCCATGTTTGATTACTTTTTTGCAGTCTAGCAACTGATAAATTAAGAATTGAATTGATTATACCGTTAACAAATTGTGATGATTGTGACCCAGGGTTACTTTGTAAATTACTGATGAAATCATGAGGCATTGCACTTATAATTTGTTGCCTAGCATCTTTATATGTGGTACCTAGATCAGTATATGCTTTTTTAGCACCTTCTTGTCGTAAAATATCATGACCATTCATCATATCGCTAACAATACTATTATTGCTTGTGTTGCTTAAAATACGTGCAGATATTAGATCATCGTAGGGTAGTTTTGCGTTCAATAATGCTCTTTGTACGGATCCCCAGTGGTTACCATAGTTACCCTCAGCAGTGGTTAATGCTTGTATGCGTTGTACTGGGTCCATATTACTAAGGTTATTTACGATCGTTTTAGCTTGATCAGCGCTAATCATTGTTTGATATTGGCTACTAATACCATGTGAGCTCTGTAGTTGCTGTATATGAGTATTATAGTTATTCAATGCTTCAGAAACTTGAGGTGATCTTGCTGATTCAAAATTAACCATAGGATTAGAAACAGATTGGCTTAGTTCTGTTTGCAGCTGTGTACTACTCAGTGTTTCACCTGTTTTGTTTGGATTCAAGCTATTCAGCTGCTGTGACATATATGTTTTAGCTGGTGCAGTATTAGATACTGTTGAGTAGGGGTCATTTTTTACTTGTTTGACATAGCTACCAAACTGTTTGATAAGCTGTGTTTTTACATTTTGTTGCACAGTAGAATCAACACCAGGAATAGAAAGTGTTTGATGTGGATCATTATATTTGCTAATAAATCCTTGTATCGATCCTATTCCACGTGAGACATAATCTTGATACATTGAATTAGTTAAAGAAGCGGTCTGTATCTTATCATTGAATTCTGGGTAAAGTTTAGGATATTCAGACTGCACTTGAGCCATTAAATCTTTAGGTACTGGTGAACCATTACCAACAGAAATAACTGCATTTTTCATCTGTAATTGCATCTGATTAGTATTTGCTTTGAGTGCATGACCAAATTGTGCTGACATTCTATTTAATGTGCGCGTCATACGCTCTTGACTGATAGCAGACATATTATCGTCTAAGCTTACTTGCCCATATACTTTCTGCATACCTTCATCATTAGCGAAGTTCTCTGGAAATTGTTGTATTTGTTGTGCTAATGCTTGTTTATCAGCAGGATCAGTAGCATTGTTATACTGCTGCATCAAACCTTTCATTCGACCAACAACAGATGCATTCAGAAAGTTTTCTTTGTGTTCTCTCTGCATGTTTCCAGATTTAATAGGGTCACCTAACATAGATGATTGTTGATTAGCACTCTGTAAAATATCAAAAGCATTTCTTTGTAACTGTGCTCTTATTTTAGGATCTGTTGTTGCATATGCTTGAGCCATCAGATTACCAGCATGATTAGATAATTGATTAGCTGTGTTAATATAATTAGCTATAGTTTGTGCTTTCATGTAGGAACCTACACGATTTGCAATTCTTGAGCCGTACGAAGTCATTGAGCTATTGAATATTTGATCCATGTAAGGCTTCATTTTAGGATCGATAGTATTTTCTATGTTCTGATAGTACTGATTTGCTGCATTAGTAAAATCAGTCATGTTTTGTGCAGCACCTGTTTTAGGATCGATTGTAATCGGTTTATTCATAACCTGATTATAAATAGCATTCATCTGATTCAATACTTGTGATGATGCTACATTTCGTGCTACCTGCTGACCTTCTTGGTTATATGCTCTTCCAGCCTCTGTAAGGCTAGATTTTGGTGACCAACCTAAACCTTGCTTTGCAGCGTCCTCTTTACCTTCTTGCATCTCCTTTTGGTCAACATTAGCTTGTGCTACTCCGAATGCTTTTTGAGCTAAATTACCATATAAATTGGCACGTTGTTCATTAGCTTGAGCCATAGCTGAGTTGCCAGAACTAACTCCAACACCAACGCTAGGATTGTATTCTGGATAATCTCTCATTATTCCCACTCCACAGTGTGTCTTAAGTAGTATTCATAGTCGCCCTCGGGTGAGTATGTCTGATCAATTGAGTTATCGAATGTATTATTTGTATCATTCGAACCACTATTAGATCCGCCATGATGGTGTTCAAAGCTCATTAGGTTTGAAATGTCACCAACACTTGAAAAGACATTCCCCCATAATTGACTATGGTATTCAGATTGTGCAGCATCCATTCTTTGGTTTATTTCAGCTTCTTGATTACTTAGATTTAAATTTGCGATGTTGGTATCTTCAGCAAATGCATTGTAACTAGCGTCAGCCAATGAATTATAGGTACCACTTGATAAAGACATGCCTTGTGCAACAGCACGAGCCTTTTGAGAAGCTTGTACTTGTTGTAGCTGTTTATCACGAGATATTTGATCTTGCGCAGCTTTAGCCTTGGTTTGGCTTTCTTGTAGGCGTAAAGAGGCCTCCTGCTGTTGTTCTTCTATGCTTTCTTCATGTGCTTGCATTGCTTGACCTGCAATACCTGCACCTGCGCCTATGGCTGCAATTACTCCGAAATCTGCACCTGCCATAACTCTTCCTTAAGTTGTTAGTTCTACTGCTATACCTAATATATTGATCGGTAGTGGATCATTTTGCTCACATGTTACATATGTAGTATGGCTCCATCCTAATGTGATGCTAGGCGTTTCAAATACGCCAGTGCTTGTATAAGTATACATGAAAGATGATTCGCCTGAAGTAACGGTAGTGTTATCCAAACGCCTCATTGGGATTTGTTTGCCATTTACCGTAAAAGTCATTGAATTGTAATAATGCACATAGATCTTACTAATTCTTTTTTTAGTATAAAGTGTGTCACCAGCTTGTGATACGATGTGTGCAGGCATAGTTTGTAGTTTCTGTTTGAACTTATAACCAAAATAATAATCACCACTAACATTCAAAGGTGGTATTTCAACATTATTTGAGCTATCTACTGTAAAATCACCAATATAGATTTGTTGATCGTTTTCATCCACAGCTACAAATGAAACGACATCATTCACGGCTTTATTAAAAACATTATCCATGGAAACAGTTTGTGAACTAGTGCTAGTTGATATAGTTTTTTGATATGCTTTATCAAGTGTTATATCCCATGATAGCTTTTCTATATGTGTATATCCATATCCAAATTGGCTTGTTCCACGTGTTTCTGTAACGATAAAGTAAACGTCACCATCGACAAAGGCTACATCATCCCAGAGTGTATTTTCTCGTTTTATTTGAGTCCACGCAGAAACATTTTGTTCAGACATGCTTTGATATATAACTAGTGATCTATCAAAATTTATACAAAATAGCATGTTTGAATCATATGCATCATTTTCTGTATAAGCATAGAGTGTTCTTGGGTTTTGTATTAAATGGCTGCTCATTATAGATATGTCAGATGAAATATAGCCTGTAGAGCTATCATTATTTCCAAAAGCCATAATGGCTTTTCCGCCTTTTTTTACGTAGACAGTCTGATTATCTAAAATAGCAGGTGTAACATTCTTACTACCGTTTGAAGTTTGTAGTCTTAGTTCCACATTTGATGGTGTCAATGCACCAGAAGACCATATATTTGTAGCAAATTCACTTGTATCGGTGAATACCTGTAAAGATCTGGAAGAAACTAAGTTTAGAATTTTTTCATTCTGTGACGATCCAATTGTGAATGCAATAGCATCTGAATCTAGGCCACTACCAGTATCAAAATTAGTAAAGTCACCAATAACACTCATAAATAACGACTGTGGCAAGTGATCACCACCAGCAAATATAAGTCGGTTTTGATAGAATGTTACACAGGCTGGCCATCCGCGTGTACTATTGTAAGCAGTTTCGGTTAAGTTACTTTGATTACCATTGAATCTGCCCTTAGGGCCTGTTGCAGGTGCTGGTGTTATAGCTGCAAACTCATTATCGATACGTACTTTAACCTCTGTAGAACTAACATATTCTGTAATAACAGCTACACCAATTTGATCACCTGTGCTTGGACCTAAAGAAGAAAATTTACCACCAACAAAATTGGCGGTGAAACCACCAAACGAACCCATCGTTTCGATAGTCAGGGTAGGGTATGAGCTGCTAGTTGCGTCAGGTGGTGTTATAGTTACTTCAGATAATGTGAAAACAGAATCATTATAGTTAACATCAAATTCATAAGTAGGAGGATTAGAGAATGTGAAATAATTATGCGTTACATTATTGCTGGCATCAAGAGATATTATTATAGGTTGTGCTTCTTGTGAGCAAATTATAAACTCATTTTGGTTTTGTGCCCCTTTAACTTTATCCGGGCTAAATGAATGATTGATTGATGTGCTTGTACTAAAGTCAGAAGTTATATAAACCTCAAAAGTGCTTTGATCAACTACAATCAAATATGCTGCGTTTGAAGTTTTCCATCCAAATAACTTATATACTGGGTCAGGGTTAGCAGTATGATTTTTAACAAAAGTAGTCCCAAACCTAGATCCTACTGAACCACCGGGCATCACAACTAGGTTTTCAATTTTTTGTGCTGATTTGTTGTATAATTGTAAGTCAGATCTTGCATACAATAGCGGATCAAGCTCACCATGCGTAAAATCATGATTTGTTACGATTACTCCCATTTTAACCCCCTAAGTCCAATGAGAACTATAAATTGGGTTATGAGCTATCGTCTGTGATGGCTGAGCAGTAGCATCTCTGTTTTGTGCTATTGCTTTTTGTGTCGTATATTTCTGTGACCATAATTGTGCTAGGTTGACATTTTGTGTCACAAGCATTGCACCTTCAGCAGCCAATGCATATGCCATTAGTTTTGTGAAATAGGGCGGGAATTGTGATGCATCTACATCATAAATATATTGTATTTTTAGTTTGCTACCAATATTACTATAAAGTACCTTTCCGCTTAATATTTCATAATTTGAAAAAGGGTATATCTGACGCATCGTTATGTAGTCAGTAGGCAGATTATATTCGTATTTATAAGTTTCATCGATAGGTGTATTTGTAGTTTGCACTAAATAATCCCATTTTTTAGCGAAACTCCATGCAGTACTAGCTAGCAAATCTTTTTTTTCTGATTCATAAAGATTTGACAATGCATTAATAACATCATCACCTGTATCTAAAGTATTTACAGAAGGCTGACCTAAATAATTTAGAGTTTTATTGATAATTTCTAGCTTAGTTGCCATGTTCCTCTTCCTTGAGGTGTAGGTTAGGGGCAAAATGCCCCATACCTATTAGTTCAGTGGACGAAATACAATAATATTCATCTTGTGATCATTACCTGGATCAGCAGAGAATTGTAAATATATTGTATCTGCAGCACTAACGCGTCTTTCATTACAAGACACAGGTGTAGCACCATGATCATTCATATCAGCAATAACAATATCAGTGGTTTGTAGGCCGCTAACTGTAATAGTTTCGCTAGTACTACCACCCGTAGTTGTGTAAAGCTTAGAGTAGATAGGGTATAAGCCTGTACCTTGTTTGACAGCTGTAACTGCTCCATCAACAATTTTATCTGTAGTAACAGAATTGCTTGATAAATGAACAGCATCAATGCTGCCGTCAACATAATGTTGTGAATCAATAGAATCATCAGCTAATGTATTACCATCATCAACAACACTTGCTGTCAAAGTAGTTCCAGATAATGATGTTTTCAACAATTTGAAACTATCACTTGTAGAAACCAAAATAGCATCATCGCCACCAACTTCAGAGGCATTGTCAAAATAGCCTGCAGTTGTTACTGTTGCTAAAGAATCACTGGTACTATATGTAAACAAAACAACAGAACCATCATAAACACCGGCAGACATTCTACCCCATGTGCTTGCGTTAAACGCCATATTAGATCTCCTTATCCTTTAGTTACAGTTACATTGATTATGTGATCAGTGGAAGGATCGCCATCCATAACGATTGTAATGCTACCGTCATTGACTTTTGCAGTTGTGATAGTACGAGGTGTGGCACCAACTTGTAGCAATGTAGCTTGTACAGTACTATCAGAAGCTGTAAATGTTCCTGTAATAGTTTGTGTTGCACTGCCTGCAACTGTTGTGAATTTAGAATTGTAGACAACAACAGGGAAGGCTGCTTTAGCCATTGTGACGGCATCATCAGCTAGCATTGCAGTCGTAATACTCCCATCTGCAACTGAACCATCATCAAATAATGCAGTTGTTACAGTAGTTCCGGAAACTGACGTAATTAATATTTTTGAGTCTCCACCAGCAGTAACAAATATAACGTCACTACCACCAATTTCGACAGCATCATTAAAATAACCGCTAGTCATAACTGTTGCTAATGAATCATCACTATCATATGCATAGATAACTACTGAATCATCGTATGTACCTGCGGAAACACGGGCAAACCCGTCTCTTGAAAAAGCCATTTATCTTACTCCTTTAAGATATAAAGGGGCTAAATAAATAGCCCCATAAATAATTATGGACGGTAAACTAATAAGTTAACTTTATGATCATTTGAAGGATCATCGCTAAAATGTAGTGTTACCTTACCAGCTGCACATACTGCACGATCTAACTGACGTGGAGTTGATCCCACTGTGTGTAAAGTTGCCAACACGATATCAGTAGCTGAAACACCACCAATTGACACGTCTTCACTTGCAGAACCACCAGTAGTAGTATATAATTGCTTACTAAGAGGCAATAAACCAGTAGCCATTTTTACACCAGTCACAGCACCATTAGCAATGGCAGCTGTATCAACGGCATTGGCAGCAATGTGAGTGCTATCAACAGCATCAACAGCAAGCAATTTATTAGAAACAGCAGTTGCTAATTTGCCTTCTGTCACAGCATTTGCTTGTAGAGCAGATGTATCTACTGAGTTATTGGCTAATTTATCAGCAGTAACCGCATCGTTAGCTAATTTAGCTGTAGTGATGCTGCCGTCTGCAACCGTAGTAGTTGAGGTATTGTATTCTTCAACAGTTACAGTACCTGTTGCAGTAACAGAGTAAACATCACGGCCATCACTACCTTCCACAAAGATAATGTCACCGACTCTAATGTTAGTAACACCGTTAAAATAACCAGAACCAGAAATAGTTGCTAAGTTATCTGTTGCGGTATCTTTATAACAATAGACTGTTACGCCGTTAGCAGCAGATGCACCACCGGAGATACGTGATAGTTTTACACTTGAAAATGCCATAATAATATCCTTATTTGTTATGGTTTCGTTTATTCAGCGCAGAAAATTTTCGCTACACCTTTCGGTAGTAGATTAGAGGCGCCACTTCTAAAGTCAGCAGTTGCTTGATGTGATAAACTGCGTGATTGGTAATCAAGTTGTGTACGTGGAGCAATAGATTCTACATAACCCATGCTATCTTTTTGCCAAGCTAAACAGGTACGTACGCTACTACTATCAATTGGTAAACCACCTTCTTCGCGATCTCCAATACAGATAATATTAAAACCTAATAACATGTCGATTTGACCTGTTAACAGGTTGCGGTTATTAACGTATAAAGTGTTTAGTACTTTGTCGTCTGATAGCAATGAATCACGTTGATCACCAGTGATTAACAAGAAACGATCATTTTCAGGAACATTATTTTTTTTGAAAGCTGCAGCTACAGCACGAATTTTATCTAAAGTCAGATTAGTGGAGCCTGCAGCAATGCTATTTTCTGCTGGTACAGATGCAGCAACAAGAGCATCAATAATAATTTGGTCAACCATACGACCAGTTGACATAGCTAGTTTTTTAGGTAGAGTACCAACAACATCAATGTTTAATAATGCTTGTTCATGTTCATCAACTGGAACACCAACTGCATAATCATCAAATGTTGTAATAATACGTTCGTAATCTGGCTGTACTAGTGGTACTAATGAACCATAACCACCACGTTTTTGCATAGTGATACTGCCTTGAATAGGCCACTTATAGCTCGATCCAAGGGCGCCATGAATTATCTGCGTTGTGCGACCGCCACCTAGAACCATGTTGGCGTCGTATTGATTGATAAATGAATCATTAAACTGCTGAATTGCAACAGTACTTAGATCTCCCATTAGAGTCTCCTTACTTTAGTTTTATTCCTTCAGGTAACTAAAATAAGGTTATCGAATAGTCGATCCGGTCCTTGATAATCACCATCTTTAATTAATTAAAGATAGTTGTCCTCATCCATTGAGGTTCCATCTGATAATTCGACCTTAACGCATGTACAATAATATGTCAACTAGTCAATATATTGTGTTTTCCAGCAACTTATTATACAATATATGTAGCTAAGGGATAGCTTCTCTCTTTTTGTCTATATGCTTTCGGGCTTAGATGACGTATAGTGAACTCCATAATCATAGAGAGATTACCAAGGATGGTTCTATTGAGCTTATTAGCTAATAAAGAAATACATTTCTTACCCCATAAATTCACCTTGCGTGAATATCAGAAGGGCCTCTTTGAGGCCTTTTTGGTTGATAAATTAAAATATGCCTGTATCTATTGGAGTAGACGCGCAGGCAAAGATAAATCATGCTTTAATCTACTCGTTTGTATGGCTCTATACAGGGTAGGTAACTACCATATTATTTTTCCAGAAAAAGGTCAGGCAGAAAAAGTTATCTGGCATGGTATCGATAAAGACGGTAATAACACACTTGACCATATTCCTGAAGAGCTAATCAAGAAAAAAGATAACAACAAAATGATGATCACGCTCATCAATGGGTCAACCATTCAGCTTTTAAGTGCTGCTAGATCTGATAATTATGTTGGTATCTCATCTGCTGGCATGATTTTTTCAGAATATCCGATTCAAGATCCAGCTTGTTTGGAATATTTTATGCCTATCGTGCTAGAAACCGGTGGCTTTATTATCATTAATGGAACACCACGTGGTCATAATCATGGTTATAGGCTTCGTAACCGTGTTAAAAGTGATCCACAATGGTACTACAGTGAACTCACAGCTACTGAGTTATTTCTTGATGATGGTACTAGGGCGGTTACAGATGAAATGATTGAAACGGCAAAAAGTACAATGTCAATCGAGAAAATCAGGCAAGAGTACTTTTTGGATTGGGATGTTGCACTGGAAAACTCCTATTTCGTCCGCTATCTTAACAGGGCTACACAAGAAAACCGGATAACAAGGCTAAATATTAGTCCTGAAGTGCCTGTGCATACATTCTGGGATTTAGGTATTAACGATAAAATGGCTATTTGTATGGTTCAGTTCATGGAAAATGGCAATGTACATTTTATTGATTATTACGAAAACAATAACCATGGCTTCGAACATTACATAAACTACCTACATGATTGGCGAGATAAAAATGGTGTAGTATTTGGAAAACATTTTGCTCCACATGATATACGTCAACGTGAACTTTCAGACGGGCAAACAAGACAAGATAAAGCGAGTAGGTTAGGCATAAACTTTATAAGGGTTGGCAGACCTAGAACCGATATCGATAATATTGAAATGTCGCGCACACAATTCAAAAACTATTATTTTCATCAGCCAAAAGTACAAAGGCTACTTGATTGCATTATGAATTATCATGCTATTGAGAAAAAAGATGGCCAACCAGGCAAAGTAGCTGACAGCTGGGGAAACCATGGTACGGATGCATTTATGTTAGTTGCTTTAGCTAAGCATCAAGGTTTGTTAAATTCATTCACTGGAATAGGGCAGGCAATTACTAATCTTGCCTGCCAAGATCCACTTATTTAAATGCTGTTACCCATTCAAATACCTCCAGTACCGCTCTTTTTGTTCTTGAGTAAGCTCCTCACCTTTATCGTTATATATTCTGCTATTTACATATTCTCGTTCATTTTTTTGCATTGCATTTTGCATCATTTCTGCATGTGTCATATTTTACCTCTTTAGTTTCATGTTAAGACTCCTTGTCAATTTTTTCCATTTGTTCTCGTAGATTAAGACAATCATTTATAGCATCATTTCGTTCTATTTTTTCTAAGCTATATAGTTGATCATCTATGATAATATAATCAGCCATAGGATATTGGTAAAAATTTATTTTTTTGTTTTTGATGAGGTTTTCTTTCAATTCTTTTACAATCATTGAAAGAAAATTAATTAATTTATCATGATCATAGTATTCTTCGATGCAGTAATTTATACATATGTGACCTAATCTATCTTCTTCGAAATATAAATCATCGCCTACAATTTCTACAGTACCAAAACAACCATAATGCTCTTCATCATATGAAGGGTCTAATATTATGCATATATAACTTATATCGTTTTTTTCTATATTTTCACTAAAAGGGGAATATTGATACCAACAATTAGGAACAGTGCCTAGCATAGTATAGCGTAATATTGTTTTTACTAAATAATCTAATCTATTTTTCATCCCTTCCCCCTTTTGCGATATTTTTTTAGTACTCTTCGCGCCATGTGGTCCACTTGTTTGCAGTCATTTATTTTCTTTGAATGGTAGTTTGTGATTAATTGTGATTTTGCTTCCAGTATAATAGTCTACAACATAAATATCGTCATCGACAACCAAAGTGTTCATAACCACATCTTTTTTTTCATCAAAATTTAAACTCTCAATATAATCTCTTAATTTAATCATTTATAAACCTTATTGTCGCACCATTCTTCAAATGCTTTATATTTCATAATAGCACCTACAAAGCCCGATAATTTTGCTTATCGGGTTGTTATTATTTGTCATTATTTATGTATGATTGCAAAGTCATTTTATGCCTCACACAGTTTTAACTGACATGCGAGATTTTTTATTTCATTTTTGACATATTCAATATTTCTATACTGATCACTACTATTACGCAATAAAAATTCCGGACACGCAGCATCTAATATTGGTTTTACTATTGATCTTTTTCTTCCATATTTATTTGGTTCTAAATCACCTAAATGTGCACAATCAAAACCTATCCACCATACATTATCTTCTTCGCCATCATCAACCAAGTGACACACACCAAAATCACTATTTCCTTCCTGACAGCCAGATGCAAAGGTTATACCACCATGTACTTCCAAACTATCTGCTTTATCGTAGCTAGATAAATCTTCACCATAATGCTTATGACCAGGTGATATACCAACATAACCGCATAAAGCCCCATAATTATTTCGTACAATTAGGCAAGGGTACCCTGTTTTTTCATCTAAAAATTGTATTTTATCAGGTTCATGTTGCCATTCACCTTCACCCCAATCCATTTTATTTATACTGGGATCTATTTTTTCCATATACTGCATATTGCCCCCTGTTGATCAAATCAGTATAATTATACATGTTATACTAGCATGTAACAAAGGGGTTACGGATTCACGATCCTTAACCCTTTTTTATTTTCATTCATGATTCGATTATATATTTCTAAGCGGTGCACCTGAACGTCTTTAGGTGCGATGATTCCAATTCGTACTTGACTCCCCTTCACTCCTAATATTTTTATTTGTACATCATCACCGATCATAAAGCATTCGTCGATTCTTCTTGTTAGTACTAGCATGTAATTCTCCTTGTTTTTAAAATGGTATGTCTTCGTCAGTAATCGTATTTTCTTTTGGTTGCTCCTGTTTTGCAGGAATTTCTTGGTATGGTAGTATCTGGTCAATATTGTAATAAGTTGTTTCGCCAACAACTTTAGTTTTTAAGGTGCATCGACCTTTTGCAAACTTGAATGCTTGCATAGAAGCATCATAGCCAGACCATGTATCGCCATCCCAATGTATTTTTATGTCTTTATTTATCTTGCTGAGAAAATCAGTCGTATAAGGTGTACTTGCTTCAGTTCCCCATAATACATGATTAACCCAACGATCGAACTCGTGTCCTTCATCATTGGTACACTTCATACCCAGCTTAATAGCGGGCGTTGATTTCTTACCCATGACCATTTCCATTTCATTTAATATTGTAAAATTCACTGGCTGGCTGAGATCGTGATTTTCGAATTTTATTTTATCATCCATGATAAGCTCCTCTGCTTGTTGTTTTTGTTTCCCACAATTCAAGTATTTTTTTGTAAGAATATACAATGTTATCTGACGTCAAGCCCATGCAGTAATCTCTAGCTACGACATGATCGTAACCTAAGTCAGTTAAAATATTGTATATTGCCTCCATATGGTCAGTATGTGTCATCCTATCCCCCCCAGGATTAGTTAAATGTTTTAAGCTTGTCTACATAAATAGGCTTAAGCTTTTCTTTAGTTTCATCTGGTAAGTCTTTAATATCTTCACCAAGTGCTTTAAGTGAGTCTTCAGAATCACAGGTATTAATCATTTGTTTATACTCTACAAACATAGCATCTTCATTAGTATCTTGCTCAGCAACTACAGTTGATTCATGTGGTTTATTTGCTTTAGGTGTTACGTTAATAATCTCGTAATCTTGAGCTTCTTCACGAATGATTAAACCTTTCAAAGCATCGGCAAACTGATCACGGCAAGCAAATCCTCGTGCACGCATCTGCAGCATACGCTTTGGGTATTGTTTCCATGGTCCAGTAGATCCCCACTTCCCTGCTAGTTTTGCATCAGTTTCAGAGAACCTTACTGTATGTTCTGGTGAACCTTTTCTCTTTACCGTGCATACAGCTGTTAAACCATCCTTTGTATTCTCGATACTTTCTTGTATTGATTCGTACATAGGATGTGCTTGCACTAAAGCAATTAATGCATCTCCATATACTGATGGTTTACCATTAATAACAGCTATGCTTTGCATTGCTTGTAATGGCGATAAGCCAATCTCAGCGCCATAAATAACAGCAGCTAATGCCTCACCTTTCTTACCACGGTATTGTTGTGGCACTAATGATGAACTACATATTGCATTGACAACATGTTCTGCTTCTTGAATAGTTGTTGGTACAAAGCTAGTTCCTTTTGATACTTGTAGTTGATTAGTCATTAGCCAACTCCTTTATTGCTAGTTCTATTAATTTTATTTTATGGTTTAGTCGATCTGTAATTTTATACAGCTCATACGCTGCTTCAGATAAATATTGTAGTTTGTTATTAACTTGTTGATCCATTATTTACTCCTCTATAATAGTTTTTGCTATAACAAAATGTACAGCCTTATGCAGAGCACCATCTAAAGTGTCATCATAAAATATATTTGACACTGCAAAATGAAAATCATCTGTCAACCTGTCATCTTGCATTGGACAGTCAATGTTCCATTCTATATCAACAACCCATTTAACCTCATTGTCTATAATTGAATTACGAAATGTTACCCATCCACCAGTTGTATCAATCATATATTTTATAAGTTTATTTTGTTTTCCGGTAAGCATGATTTTTTCCTTATTTGACTAATAGTGTTCTTGTGCCATTTTTATTGCATCTAAAGCTGGCTATGACAACATCTTCAGTGACTAGTTCTTCTCCGTCTTGAAGTGATGAGGCCAGCTGGTCCTTGCACGCCTTTTCTAACTTTTTTAAGTTGTTCATCTTAGACTTAATTTCAGCTAGCTCGTTAGCTTTATCAAGATCAACCTTAGAAGCTTGAACACGCTTTTTAGACTCTGGCTCAGGATGAAGTATCGCTACCTCATCCCGAGTCATCGCCTTAGGGGGTTCCATCTTCATAACATTGTTAACCCAAAAGTCCATCAGCCTACAGCGCATTTTGACTATAAATAGCTGGTCTCTTTTGAATTTGTATAAACGTGTTTCCATTTTAAACCCATAAATAAATACAAAAATATGTGCTTCATCCATACCAGTAACCATCATATAATGCTGTATTTGATAATAATAAGCTAACGGTACATCATGCATAGAAGCATAATCTTCTGTTTCAGGTGCCCACTTGTCGGCATTGCTGCTTGTTTTAAATTCAACAATATGGCTATCTTTAACAATACCATCAACATGCGCCATCAAGTATGAGTATGTGTGATGGCGAATCATGCCCTGCTCTTCGACTTTATAGCCGTACAACTCCTCATATTTTACTTTAAGATTTGGCTCTAATGCTTTGCCTAGCCACATATACATGTTTTCATGTTCAAGTTCTGCTTCACCAATCTTCTCTAAGTATATCTGTACAGGGCATTTAAACGGATTAGCTCTACAAATAGCAGCAGCATCAGTACCACCAATACCACTACGGCGTTGTTCAATAAATTCTTTATCTATCATCTCTACTTCCTTGTGTTTAAACCCAAAATTGGTACCATCTGCGATTACGAAACTGTAAGTCTTTCGACTTTTGTTTGTAATCGACTTGGTCTTCCATGAATTTATTGGGCATATATCTCACAATACTATTGACTGATGTCTCACACTGTGAAATAATACTGTTATCGAGGTTAATATTGTTTTGCATAAGTATTTCCTTGTTTGTTTAAAGTTTCATAAGAAGCTATATCGTCATCTAAGCCCTGCTAGTCACAGGGCTTATTTTTTTAATAATCATTATAATGCATGTATTTCTTAGCAAATGACATGTTATTATATTCATTACCCTGCATCATGCTCACCAAGTCACGATCTGACTGGTGAAATGAACTATCTTTAATTGTATCTTGCTCATCGAATATTGATTCTAGGTTATCAACATGTGCGTGTATCATGCTACACCTCCTAAAACTTGACGGTTACGACGGTTTCTAATATTCATAATAGCTTTGTGTGATATATCACCAGCGGTAAAGCCTAATACATTATCTTCAACACTATCTAGTAAATTTTCTTGTATTTGATCTTGAGCGTATGGAATAAGTATTCTGTGGCATATTTCTTGAAGGTTACGTAAAGCTTGATAATGTGATTTATTATGTGATTTGATAGTTTCTAAATCCATTAAACCAATAGTTTTATTAGCATTTAAAACACAGTCAAAGAATTCTTCGTAATCATCAGATTCAGCCACAGCCTCTAAAAACAAGTCTGGATCAGCTGTATTATATTTGTAAGCTAACTCAGCTTGTTCCTCTGATTCTAAGTCTTCAAAGTGAACAGGTTCGTTAATGAAAAAAGACATGTCACCGTAAACATCTTCAGGTTGAAGTGCACGTTCTGGCATGGTTGGTAAAGATTGTATATCGTAATAGTTTTGCATATTTCTTTCCTTGTTTGTTTATAGTTACTAGCAATCGTCATAGCTAGTATGTTTTCAATATAAACCAAGGAAAAATGAATGTCAACTAAAATGGCGACATTTTATTAACTTTTCTAAATCAACAAATTCATATCGGTTAGATAAGGTAACGCAATGCTTAATAGGTATGTGTCTCTTGCCCAGTTTCCACCTGGAGATTTGTCTTCTATCAACCCCAAGAATTTCAGCTAATTTAACACCGCTGCCTTCTATTTTGATGGTTTTTTCTATGATGGATGTTTGGTATGCCATATTGCCCATATTTGGTCGCCTATTTTGGTAACATTATAAGTTTTTTTCTTGTAAATGTAAAACCATGATGTTATTTTATTTTTGACGATACATTTAGGCTACCCTTATGAAAATATTCATATTGCTGCGCCCTATTCGGGGCATTTAATGGCGAAAAGTCCAGAACGTAAATTATTTCTTGCAGGTTTCATTGAGAATAAACATGGCAGGTGGTTTTCTGTTGCGCATGCATGTGTTTATGGTATTAACGCTGCAATCATTTTGTCACAAATACACTACCTTACCGGATTGAAAATCAAGATGGGAGAAGAATCAGATAAAAATGGCTTCATTTGGTTCTATCACTCCAATGAAGATTTTTTTAGAACCTTACCATTTTTAAGCAGTAAATCTATACAAAGACACCTAGTTTATTTTGAAAAGCTAAATATTATACAAATGAAGTATGAGCGTGCTGAAAAATGCAATAAGGTCAGATACATAGGGCTCAACTATGATGAGTTAGTCAAAGATTTTCAATCTAAATGGGAAGAGTATAGAAAAAACGCAAAATACCCAATCGAACCGATCGGAGAAGTCATGGAAGATGAAAAATTTCACATACCTTACAGTATTAATTTTGACCAAGATAAGATTTTCTGTAAGGACAAAATGTCCGTACAGGATTCGCAAAAACCGGTTCTGTACGGACAAAATGTCCGAACACTCTATAATATACATATAGTAGTAGAATATATTTACATACATATACTGGCGATTTTTACTCAAACTTGTATAAAAAACACACAGTTTACTAAGCCAAAAGAAATACCTGTTTTAGGCAAAATGTCATTCGAACATTTATGGGATTTTTATCACACATTATTTGCCAAACGCAGAGAAAGAAAAAAAGCAGCCATGCAGAAATACTACAAGCTCACTGAAGAGCAACGTCGAGTTTGTTTCACACGTATATGCCACCAGTACCTATTCTGGTGTTTTGATCAAAAAATAGCATTTGAATTAGTTGATAAGGATTTCTATGCCCATACTGCCATCAAGAAAACACTTCAAACGCAGTATGTGCCCTTCTGCAGGACGTTTTTGGATAACCTAGACCCAGACGAGGAAAAAACTTATGACGACCTCAAACAAGCCTTTGAACAACTCCAACGTGCAAAGCATGTTCCCAAACGTGACCTCGATACAATCTATGCCCAAATGTCACGTCAAGCAGGCATTGACCCTTGCGCCCTTGACGTCCTCAACTAAACCTGCACCAGAAGAGCTTACAGAGCGCTGTGACACGGTTTTTAACACTTTTAGGCATATGTACCAGGGATCATGGAAAAGCCTCTTAAATGGCTCAGAATCGGATTATACGGATATGCGTAGAATGTGGATGAGTGTTTTGCAAAATTATGATTTGAAAATCATACAAAATGTGTTAAAAGACCTAATAAATTCGACAGAGCATGCTAAATTTCCGCCGAATGTCATACAATTCAACCTTTTGTGTAGAAATATGAAGCGTAGAACCAAGGAAGAGAGCAAAATTGTGGAATTGCATCAAGAACAACCAAAATCAGTGCCAATGCCTGATGAAATGAGGTCATTTTTTAACAAAATAATTAAAAAAGTTGAGTAGGGGGTATAATGTTTTTTGAAACTAAAGCTGTTCGCGATGCAAAAGCAAGGGCACGTGATGCTCAAAAGCAAATATTTGATGATATTGATCAAATTGTAAGTGATGATAAGCATGCTGGTATAGTCAAAGCTACTTGTATGCATATTGTTGAATTACAGGTTGAAATGAGCAAATTAAAATTTTTTGTAAATGTACTTGCTTGCCTTGTGGTGGCATTTTTGATTTATTTTTTTGGTAGGTAACATTTATGAGACAATTTCAACAACTACCAAGTAATATTAGCGGATTCCGTGAGTATAATAAGCACATAGTTCGTGGTATTTATTTAACAGATGAAGAATGTTTCAGTTTGATAGATATACTTCAGAATGGAAATAACATTAACGAGTGTGGTGTTTATGACCCATCATCACATACGACTGCAAAGAATAAATGCTTGAAAGATCTTGTTGATTTACTAATGGAAAGAGCACCCAAATGTTGTCGTGATATTTTATGTAAGATCAGACTTGAATTTAATACATTTATAAGCAATTATCCTTTTGATCTAAAATATGCAGATTTTAAAAAAATATATAACTTGTTCATGAATGAATTATCTGATCCACTGCTAGGATATATGATAAATGAATAATTTTTATGAGATTGACGCAAGCTTGCTCATAGATATATATTTTCGAGCAATTTAATGATAGAAAAATCAGTTTGATTGACTTTTAAACAAAAATGTGCTATAATCATACTTATCATGATTACAGCAACGGAATGCAAACGAATCTACCTACCCATATTTTTACATAAAGGTAGAAAAAAATACCATCTAAACCTCAACCAGTACCGTAACTGGCACTATCTCATATCAAACACACTCAAAAAACAGTTCAAACAAACCATATATAGCCAATTAAATTTCACATTTGATCAAAAAATACAAATATCGTATATTTACTATGCACCTGACAAGAGAAAACGTGATTTGATGAACGTTATTGTCGTAATCGACAAATTTTTTCAAGATGCACTAACAGAATATAACTGTATCAAATCAGATGATACCGATACAGTTGTTGAGGTTAAATGCCAATACGGTGGCGTAGATCGTGAAAATCCACGTGTTGAGGCCAGTATTTACAAATTATAGAGGATTAACATGGAAGTAATTACCCATAATTATGTTGATGAAGCTGCAAAAAATGTGATGGATTCACGTGCTAAAAAACGCTTTATCAATGCAGTTACTAAAGTTGGTAGGCCAACACGCTATTCCGAAGAGCTTGTTATCGACTTATTAGCCAGTAGAGCTAATGGTAATACGATAGGTCAATCTTGTCTCGATGTTGGTATTGCTAAGTCGACCTATTACAAATGGACACACGAAATACCAGAATTTATGGACGCCCATAAAAAAGGCCAGGAATTAGCCAAAGCTTACGATGATGATTTGATTCGTGATAACTATGATAATCGTAGTTTTGGTTTTCTTGCATTTGAAAGCCAATACAAGCGCCGTCACAATTGCTCCGAAACATCTCCAATTGACTGCCCGGGTTTTGACGAGAAAAATACCGACGAAGAAAATATCACAGCCATTTTTAAATCTATATCTGATAAGCAAGTATCACCAGACGATGCTACAAAGCTCATTCACTTGATTAAAACTAAGCAAGAGGTTACATTATTGCCACAAATCATGCTTAGGCTTGACCAATTGGAGCATGGTGCCAAATAAAAATACGGATATCATATGACACTACGTGAGCAATTAGAGAGAGAGCTTAAAAATCTTAATGCAGACACGACTGATTTAACATTCTATGGAAGGACTAAAAATGATCGAATACCGTGGTGAGCGATTTGTCGGTTTTAATAAGCCTAAAAAAACACCTAATCATCCAACGAAATCACATGCTGTATTAGCACGGGAAGGTGATACAGTCAAATTGATACGTTTTGGCCAGCAAGGAGTAAAAGGTGCTGGTTCATCGCCACGTACTGAATCAGAGAAAAATAGGCAGAAGTCTTTCAAAGCTCGGCATGCTGAGAACATAAAAAAAGGTAAAATGAGTGCAGCTTATTGGGCTGATAAGGTTAAGTGGTGATTAAAAGGAGTAATCATGTCGAATCGAGAAGATTATCAAATAAAACTAGTAGATGATGGTAAATACTTGTGTTTATTCAATAAGTCTGGTAACTTAATGTACAAGCGCATGGATGACGCTGATATCAAAGCTTTAATCGAAGGAGCGACTTATGGCAACCACAGGGAAAGTGGACATCAACAAAGTCAGAAAAGCGATAGACATCGCAAAAAAATCAAATGATAGTCAGTTACAGAAAATGTTGGGTGGCTTGATGGGTAGTCCATCAGCAGCACGCTCATTAGCTAATCGTATCGTTCACGGCAAATAGGGAGTTATTATGTTAGTGGATTTAGTAACACATGTTATTGACTTGACCAGGGTTGTTGCTATTAGTGCTGATAAGCCTTTATTGCGCAAAAATGACTCAAAGTATACAGTTTATGCGGATGGATTGCGTATTGATGTTTTAGAGAGTGTTTATCCACGCGCTGAGCTCATAAAAGAGTGGAGTGCTAAGTTTAAGCCGAAGTCTAAAGCTAAAAAAGCAACAAAATCTGAATAGAGGAGTATTGAAATGTCAATGTCATTAGCCAAACGTATCAAAATGCAACATGAAGAGAGCAAAAAGCCTAAGCAAGAGGATGTGACAACACATCCGGCAGTTTCAGATATCAAATTAGGTGCTGGTCAACAGGCTGCTAAGAAAAAGGTATATAAGTATTGAGTGCATTGAGTCTAAGGCGATCATTAGCTAAGCTTGAACGAAAAATTCAAGATAAAACTAGTGATAGGATTGAGTTCCTAATTGCCGAAGATGAAGGTGACCTACGTAAACAAATGGATTTGTTATGCAAAGAGTCAGAACGTGGAATGAAGTTGTATTCGCTCCTGTTAAGCGATTTTTCGACATCATCAGCTACAGAAAAGCCTTACGCAAATGTAACACGAGAGGATATCGAAAAGCATATGTCTGCTTTATGCCTATTAAATTAGCATGGATGCAATATCTTTTAAAACCTGGATTTCAACATTGCGTGGTTTTATTGGTAATGGATGATGGTACTGGTGTTGCACTAGATTTTAAAGTTAACACTATTGATACACATATGCTCGATGCTAAAGCAGTTGAGAAATATATCATAGCTTGTAAAAGACTTGGGGGACATATTTTAAAGGTGAAATATCGTGCGGATAAGGTAATCACGCGGGTTTTACCGGGGGTGCTGACGCCTAATTATTGTGTCACATTCGTCAAAAACTTTTTAGGTATTAAGGCTCATTTGGTGCTTACACCATATCAGCTTTATAAGTATATCAAAAAAACCTATGAATACACGGAGGTATAGTATGGGTGGTGATGGTGTAGATCCAGCTTTGCAACAGCAGGAACAAGAAACAGAAGCTGAAAACAAAAAATTACAAGCGCAAGAACAGCTACAGAACCAAAAAACACAAGAGCAAGCACTGGAAAACATGAGGCGTATGCGAGGAGGGTCAGGTTTTTCAGGTAGTGGTGGAAATAGCACATTAGGTTAATCGTACAAGGATGTACACATGATCGATCCAAAGCGTATCAAGGATAGATACGAAAAAGCAAAATCAAGGGCAGAACAATGGTACTCTAACTTGCAGAAGTGCTATGAGTTGACGATGCCTAATCGTGCTATGTTCACCGTCAAAAGTCAGGTACCTGGCCAAAGCAAAACACAACATTTATATGACTCAACAGCACAAATCGGTCTAAATAAGTATGCTGCTAACTTACAGAGCTTGCTATTTGGTGTTAAAAACTGGGCTAAAGTAATACCAGGTAAGCTAGTAAAAGAAGGTAAAGCTAAGATAGATATAAATGAAGCAGAACAACAGTGCGAAAAATATACCAATTTATTCTTTGACAAATTAAATCAATCTAATTTTCAAATGGCTGCTTACCAATGCATTATGGAAATGGGCATTTCCACGGGGGTGTTGTTAGTTAACGAAGGTGATCGTAATAATCCTTTCAAGTTTACAGCTGTACCACTACATGAGGTTTGTGTTGAAGAAGGACCGGATACAACTATACAAAATGTTTACAGAACATTCAAAATGGCCATATCAGTACTACCACAAACATGGCCACATGCTAAGCTCACTAATGATATGGTGCAAAAATTAGACAAAAACCCTGCAGAAGAAATTGAGTTAATCGAAGGTACAGTTTTTAATCCTGAGGCTAAACCTGGTAAGCAATATTGCTACTTTGTCATGGTTAAAGATAGAAATGATTATTTGGTTTACGAAGAAAGGTCATATTCACCTTGGATTGTGTTTAGACCAAAAGTAATTGCAGGTGAGGTTTTTGGAAGAGGTGTTATTTATGATTTACTACCAGTTATCAAAGAGCTAAACCTAACCAAAGAGTATTTACTACGTGCAGCTAGTTTCAATGCTAACCCGATATTTATGGTAGCTAGTGGCTCTGAGTTAAATCCATTCACAGTAAGGCTCAACCCAGGGTCAATCGTACCTGTTCAACCAAATGGCATACAAAATTCGATATCGCAACTAGGTATTACATCGAATGCTAATGAAATGATGGCTCTACGCCAAGAGTTGATCGCCACGATCCAACAATCATTGAACTTGAATCCAATAGGCGATACACCGACTGTTGGGGACCCATCCCAAACTGCTACTGAGGCAAATATACGTAATCAGGAGTACATAAAACAGAATCAGGCTATGTACAACAGATTGCAATACGAACTCAACCAGCCTCTATTTAAAGTGTGTTGGCACATTTTATTTAAGCTTGGGATGGTACCAGCACCGACTATTGATGGTGACCATATTGCGGTTGAGTTTAACTCACCAGTACAAGATATGGCACGCCGAGAAGAAGTCCAAAAGGTGGTTGATGCATCTGCAGTAATACAGCAAATACTTGGACCACAAATAGGGGAGTATGGTGTTATTTTCGGTATGAATTCGATTGAGGTACCTAGTTTTGTTATGAAAAAATATGGCGTTAGCTTTGATATACAAAGAGATGCTTTAGGTAAGAAAAGAATGCTACAAGCAGTTCTACAGCTAATGGGTCAGCAACCACAACAACCTGCTGGTATGCAACCAAGTCCTGCATCACTACCTCAACAACCACAAGCACAACAATTTGTAGGAGTATGATTATATGCTTGATTTCGATGAAAACATTGAAAGCATAACAAATGTACAGACATTAAGGAAAGAACAAGAAAACCATATTAAATATTTGAATGAATTGACATTTAAAGTATTTGAATTGAATTCAGACGGTAAAGAGTGGCTTAAGTATTACGTAGCAACCATGTTAATGCCACTTACGGATGAACAAAGAACAGATTTAAAGTTTTTTATGGGTACACAACAGCCATTTAAAAACATTTTACAAATGATTGCATCACACAAGCAAAATATAGGGGGTAAATAATGGATGATTTTTCTAGTGTAGAATCAAGTGTGCAACCAACTTTTTCGGCTCCAGAAACGGGGTCAAACCAGGTTAGCTCTTCCCACAATGAGCTATCAGCTTCGGCTACTGACACAACTGCCAATATCCCCCAAATCGATCAGAACGCAGATGATAAGGTAGCCGAAGTATCTAATGATGTTCCAGAATGGTTAAATAGAACAACCTTTACCAATGAGGATGTTGAAAGCGCCATTCGTGAGCAAGCTAAAGCTTACCCTGAGCTCCAAAAATCTAGTAGCAGAAAGATTCAAGAGCTCACGGATAAGTTGAAAGGTTTTTCAGGATCTCCAGAAGATGGTTATGAATTTACACCGAATGAGAGACTTGAAGAAGCAGGATTTGAGTTTGATTCTAAAGATCCATACTTTCAGGATTTCGTCAATATCTGTAAAGAAGCAGGTATGAATCAAGAGGTATTTCAACAGCAAATGGAAAAAGCCGCTAATTATCTTGTGAATGCCCAAGAGCAACGCGCTACGGTGATAAATGAAGCTATTGAAAAACAGCAAGCTGAAGAGCTTGAATCACTTGATAAGCAAACTAAAGATTTATTTATCGAGAATTTACATATTGCTGGTAATATGAAGGGTGTTGATCCAACAGCGCTGAACAATCTAGTGGATGCCTTAGATGCTTCTATGATCCCTGCATTCAACGCAATCATAGGCAACGCTAAAACATCAGCTGTACCATCTATGTCGAATATCGTGCATGACACTAAAGATTCATTACGTGAATTGAATTGGAAAGTAGAGCAAATGCCAGAAGGTCCACAAAAGCAATTAGCACGTGAACAAATGAGAGATAGATACCAAAAATTTTATGGTTAGGGTGTGATGGTCATAAATATAAACTTTCCAAGCTTATGGCTAGTTGGCTGGTTGTTTACGTTAGGTTATACTAATGCTGATTTATTCCAAGCAATTATGGGTATATTTGCATGGCCTATTTATTTAGGCCTATATCTTCATTAAGATATAAATAGCTAGAATTGAAAGAATTAGCACAAGTCCCATTATGTAGGGCACTATACATATCATTTTTTGCTCCTTAGTGAACCAAACAGATATCCCATAGCCATTAACCATACATCACATAGTGTGTCTGTGAGAAATTTGATCGACTCTGTAAATGTTGGATAATAGTATGTTATCAGCAGTGTAAGAAAAAAACCAAGGGTGAGAATGTAAATGATGTTACGTGGTGTTTTATCCTGTGTATCAACTTCACGCTGACGTGCATTTTTCCTATCATCGACATTGATGCGTTCTAATTCTAGCTTATATTCAGCATCGATACGTTTTATTTGTGCTATCTGATCAGCTGATGCACCTTTGAGAGCAATTTCAAGCTCATCATCAGACGGATTGCTAGCATTAGGCAATAGTACTGAGGTAATGGCTTTCGTCGCTATAGAACCCATAGGGCCTCCTATAAGACCACCTAGTACGGGTGCTACTGTGCTAAGTATCTTCTTAAACATCGTTCGCACTCCCAAATAAAACACGCATAGCGCGTTGCTTTGCCTCATAGATTGATGTTTTTTTACGATTTGGGCCCCAGTATTTGTAATAATATTCTACTAAGCTATCAAAATCATGCATCTCTGGTATTGGCTCTTTGAACCTTGAATAGTGTATGCGAGCCATTGCTGTTGCTAGCTTCCAGTCCCAAACCATATTTTCAGCCTCAGGAGGGACAGCATGCCCCGTGGCAAGTAGTAGATTTTTGCGTAAACCATCTCTAAATCGCAGATTATTTTCCCAATTATCATTATAGGTGGCAATCTCCATTTGGTAAGGGCCTACAGCTGGCCCACCACCTATTTGTTTAACAAATGTCCCGAGTCTGCTTTCTATAGCCATGGTGATAATTAACAAATACATAGCATTCTCAGAATACATATCAATATCTTGAAGGGTAGGCTTGATGATGTACTTTTCTAGCTGTAAGCGATTTATCATGCATACCGCCAAGTATTAACACCAGCAACTGGGTTACTAGTCATAGCTGATGGCTGAAGCACAGTATTAGCAGTAAATGCTGCAGTTGCATTAGCCTCGGTCTCACCTTCATAATGCACTTTCATGTATACGTATAGTGCTTGATAATCATCACTTTTCTTAGTAGCAGTAGATGCTGCTGATCCAATGGTATCTGACGCTTTAATTGTTAACCATGACCCAGTCTGTGGATTTTCAAAAGGTAAGCCAGCAATGAAATCACCAATGCCGTATGCACGCCTAGAGTCTAATGCTTGTTGTATTGTTTCATTACCATCACCGTCCCAATAACTTAAATAATATGCACCACTATTTGTGGCACTTGTAGCATTTTTCATTAGAGCATTAAATATAGCTTGTACACTCTGAGATTGTGAAGTTCTAAAATTCCATGCTGTTATATAGGTAGAACCACTGGCATTCTCACCTGTAGCAGTCTCTCTGAAAATATCCAATTGACCCTCAACGGTGCTTGCGTCACCGCTATATCCAATTTTAGATGAACCTTCTGATCCTGCAGTTGAATCGGCTAAAGCAGCCTCTAATTCAGCAGCACTTACACCAGATTGATTGTTTTGCTCACTAACCCATTTTGTACCAGTCCAAGCCATTACATAGTTTGATTCGCCAGTTCCTGGTGTTGTAGGCACAGGAAAATCCAGCATTGCATCTGTAATGGTACCGGATGTGGTTAGTAAGGTTTTGTCATATTGTAAGCTAAGGTTTTTTAGTCGATAGTCAGCATCAACAGCTTGCAAAAATACTTGATCATTTGTGCTATTAAGATCTGTGCTAGTTACCGCTTCTCCAGCAGAGTAATCAGTAGGCTGGGTTATAACGGTTGTTCTAAATATGAACACAGTTGTTCCATCTGCAGGTGCAGTAGAAAATGTCAGTGTATATGATGCATCAGTTATATTAGTAGTTGTATAATTACTAGCACTTTGTAGAGTGGTACCAAAATACACAGCAATATCTGATTTTTGTATAATCCATTGTGGTATGCTATACGTAACTGCACTATTTGCAGTTACAAACGAGTAAGCAACCTGTTCTGCAGGTGTAGTAGACATAATAACTCCTCCTTGAGTCTTGTTAATTTATTGTACTATAGGTGTGACCCCGTATCTGCTGTGTAGTTGTGACATCTGTGATTCATAGCTTCCAGGTTGCAAAAAGTCCATCCAAGCTTTTGCGCCACCATATGACATCAAAAATTGCCCAATAGGTGTATTAAGAAACGGTATGTTTTTAGATTTTAACAAACCCATAGTAATAGCCGCTAGTCTTTTTTCTCTATATCCATCACCAAAGTCATGATTTTTGCCAAGTACAGCTTTCGTGTATTGTTGTAGCGTGCTTAATGGACCCCAAGACGGACCAATAATAAATGAGCCTAAATCATTAGCCGTTCCGGAAAGGGCAGATATACCGTCACCTATCATGCCCATTGAGCCGAGTATGGCGTTAATCCATATTTCTTCGTGATCAGGTTTTCTATTGAGCAAAGCTGATTTAGCATACTGACCCATTGCAGCAGCACCAATGACAGGTATTAAAGAACGAGCAATGTTTCCAGCCGCTCCCAGTTTCGTTTTTGATAGATCAATATCGCGCTTTAATACTTTTCTGGTATAACCTGCCATATATGATTTAAACTGCAGCAAAAGTCCAGCTGCTGCTTTAACGGAAGCATTATGCCCGGTATGCGCTTCCATGAGCGACCTATCTTGTAGGTCAAAACCAGGCACTGTGAAGCGATATGAATCATGATACATGCATAAAATTTTATTATATAGCTGGTCTTTATTAAGCTGTAACTTTTTGAAATCTTCATCGGGCGCATCAAGTACGTAATCTGGCATAAGGTAGCTGTTATCATCAGCAAGTTTAGTTTGGCCTTTGCGCCAAAGATCCCATTCGTCAGCATTAAAGTTATATTTTTTAAGAAATGTATTGACCTTAGGGGGAAGTTGATCAAATGGCAGGTGAGCATTGCTGGCCATATTATTGCCAATACCTGCAAAATTTGATTTTTGCATCAAGCCGTCCCACCATTTTAGCCAATTAAGTTTCATTTCAAGATTAATAGCACGACTGTTCCACCCATCTATGCCTAAATTTTCTGTACTAAATCGATGGGCAGAAGTAAAGTGTTGAGTCATTACACCAAGTTGACGATAAAATTCCTTTTCATTTTCAGTAGATGGCGTGAATGTTTTTACCAGGTTGATTATTTTATTAACAGGCGTTTCGCCAAGCTCACTAGTTAAAAAGCGCCACTTGTTTGCAGTATCACCCCAAACGCTAAAAATAGGCAGGCCCATTTTTGTCAAAGTGAAACCTGTTTTAATGCCATTGATAACAGATTGTAATTTTGTAGGAGCATCTGCGTTGTATTCGCCCATAAGATACTTAACATTGCGCCTAATCACATTAGCAGCCTTTACTGCGGGCATATGTCCTTCAGGATGATAATTGAGCATATCATTGATGGTGCGATTAACTGTTTGCATAGGATTAGCGCCATAGTGTTTCATCATAGCAAGGTTTCTTGCAGTAGACTTGGCATCGCGTAAGATACTATCCATAACATTACCAGCGCCATATTTTTCTTGATAATCAACCCAACTGTCGCCGTTTTTATAAAACAAATGTCGTTCATTTCGACTTAATCGATTTGCTAAACTATAGGCAGTTGTAGCAGCAGGTCTTGGGGTAATAATTTTATTAAAGCTCTCTCTTAAAGCATCCCTGACTTCGCTGTCATTAGACCAATCAACACCCAATAATGATAACCTTTGGTCAAGTCTAGGCTTTATGAAATCATGCCATTTGTTAAAGGCCACATCATTTCGTAAAGCAGTTTCTTCAGAAGATGATAGGCTTGAATAATTAAGACCTCGTTTCTCTGCTTCTTGCCTCATTGCTTTTCGTAGACCCTTTGGATTAAGAATACGCAAAACATCATGATATTGCTTTGAAACACGGCCTAAAAGCTCTTGTGTATTGATCCCCCATTTCCTTAGCAACTTTAAAGCATCATCATTGTATTTTTTTATGACGCGGGCAACTTTTCCTGAGTAGTCATCTTTGAATTCATCTTTTAAAACTTGGTCAACTACGTTTCTTTGATTTTTGCTATCACCCAAATAGTGAATGGCATTTTTTCCTTCAGCATATTTAAGCTTTTCAAGCTCAGGGACAATGGCGCCTTTTACATTAGTGAGTTGTGAATAAAATGATTTGTTTGATGTGTCAAAATTACCATACCTGACACCTTCACCTATATGCTCTCTACCTGATCCATATATACTTATCACTTTTTTTGGGTCGTAGTTGTTTGCCTTAGCAAGTCGCTTATTTTCAGCATATGCGATAATGTCTTGCTTTACTTGTTTATCGACATTTTCCTTATTAAGCTTGAGGTTTTCTTTCACAGTTTCGGCGGCATGGTCAAGCGCTTGAGCAAGGCTGTTTCCTTTATTTTTTAATAGGTAATTCCGAGCCTCTCTTTTGACCTGGTTTAAAACAACTTTAAGATCATCTTTGGTCATTCGCATAGTTATGCCATGGATTTTTTCTATTGTACCGTTTTCCATTCGTTGAAATATACTATCAATACACTTGGTGGTTTTTATGCTACGGTTATTTTTTAAGGTCCGACTCATTCATTATTCTCCAAAAGACATTTACTAACTATATCTAAAAATTTACCATCATGGTCATCATTAATATTAGGTGTCATGCTATCAATTTCGTCTTGAGTTAATAGACCTTGATCTAGGTATCTGTTTATGGTTGCTTGTAGGTCTCCCAATGTTGGCTCATGATTTTCATAAGGGAAGCTGTCATTAATAGTATCTTCAACACTCGGTATATTTGCCTCTTCGTCGATGTTATGTGTATCATTTATAACGCTTTGTGCCATCTCATTAACAGGTCCGGTCAAGTCATTTTTTTCTGCTGTTTTATATTCTAAGTTATCTTGTGCATTCTTAACATCAAGTTGCCTGTTTGCAAAATCATCTAATGCATCATTGAGAGCAGGTAGGTGATCGCTGTAAAGAGGCATCGATTTAACAGGTGTATTATTGGATCGAATAGCAGTTGTACGATTATTCAGTACATCTTGATTATCTTGTGAATAATTTTCTTTAGACATTTGATCAATCATATCAGCTTCATTAATAGGGTCATGTAGACTAGCTATCATATCCCGATCTTCTTTAGGTACTAAATACGGACGGTCGAGTTTCAACGCGTCGTATATGGTTTGAGCTGGTCCAAAGCTATATGAGCTTGATTTTAGACTGTCTTTGAGCTGATTCAATTGATCTGTAGTTTCATCAGACAAGCCATCTGTGGCGGTTATTTTAGAAATAGATTCAACAAGTCTAGGTAAAGGTGTAGATAATGCTTCATTTTTGAGCTTATCGCTATCTAGTGCATCATATTCATCACTGATATTATTCAATATTTGCTTGATGTTGCCCTCAGAGTCATCAAGATTAGCTTTGGCTTGCGTAACATTATCTTCAAGCTGCTTGATAGGCGAGGGGATATTGGCCTTTTTGTCTTCAGGCAATTGTTCGTATAAAGCTTGCTTTGCATTGACTTCGTCAATAGCTCTGTTTTGTTCAGCTAATATTTGAGCTGCGACATTAACTTTTTTTCCAGCATTCGCTTGTGTGATTGCTGTATCAGCCTGTGCTTTTGCTGCCTCTTCTTTGATAGGGCTATCATTTTGCATGCTAACGGCATCATCTGTTAATGTTTTGGGTTCGTACTTACCGCTAACATTCTTCCATATATCATTTAGTATAGGGCTTGCTACGCCATGTATAGCTCCCATAGCTGACCAATTGATGAGGTTGCTCAAGTAATCATTCATTGTTATATGATCAGGTGATCCATATTCTACAGCAGCTTGAACACCACTCGATATATTGGCCCCAGCAAATCCTGAAACTGTACCTTTGACCGCACTTTTAAGGATACGAGTACCTAGTGTTTCACCAGCATCCGTTTCTAAGATACGCGCTATAGACGGTACTGCTGCTTTTAATCCTACCTCAGCTAGACCACCTGAAGCTATAGTTAGTGGGTCAAATAAGCTACCTACAAACCTTGCTGCTCCTGTGCTATACCAATGTTGGTCATCCGTTGGCAATGCATTTGCAGTTTGTTGCAATGAATTTTTTAAATTCTCTTGTTGTTGTAGTGATTGCTTATATTCATTTTCACCATAAAACAGCTCTCGCTCTCTGGATAGTATATCTCCAGCATATTGTAACGGCATACCTAAAGCTAGATTAGCTCCTAAGCCTTTTAACTCAGACGTTTGGTCTTGTGTTCCAACTAAATCACTAGGATTAGCAGTTTGATCGGTTCCAGTACTAACTAGTCCACTATACGAATTATTTGTATTGCCAATACCTGTGCTAGAAAGATCATCATTTTGTACAGGCTGATTATCAGGTCGCATCAAATACCTCTTCGTTCTGCATATTCATTGTAGTCACCAGGTATTGATCCTGGGTTAGCTGCTGTTTCGAATGTAAAAGAGTAGGGTTTACCATTTTTATAATAGAATGGTTTACCATTAGATTGGACCAACTGCAAACCCTCATTACTAGGCGAGTTAACCCATTTTGCATTTGATAATGCCTTACGTACATCTACTGATTTATCATCTACCATAGCTTGTGTAGTAGCTTTATTCTTATAGTAAGCCATCATGGTTTTTACTGTACTATAGTTAATATCCGTAGGTGTATAGCCAC
>Ga0208767_1000568_pt1 | contig 30709 bp, 46 predicted proteins | sample VirMetDEL_Mar_21_FD_184514 | JGI IMG/M metagenome (GOLD analysis project Ga0208767, IMG submission 184514) | Aqueous microbial communities from the Delaware River and Bay under freshwater to marine salinity gradient to study organic matter... | ecosystem: Environmental > Aquatic > Marine >... | reverse complement strand
GTGGATTTCACCCCGCACGCGCGCGCGCCCCTTTCCGGAAAGGGGCCTCATTCCATGAAAGTCGGCGTCCTATCGTTGGCGCCTCTGGAGGTCGTTTGACACCGAAGCAACGGCGCGCCCGATTGAAAGAGATCCGCGCGCGTCAAGAGGAGATCGCCCTCGATCAGGTCGCCGCCCGACAGGCCCGGTCCTTCACGGCGGTCCTCAAGGCTCACGCGATGCTAGTCGCCCTCGATGCCGAGGCCGCCGAACTGCAAGCCGCGGCGCCCGTCGAGCTGTCGAGGGCCGATCGTGAGAGGGTCTGGCGCGAGGCGCTCCCCGACATCCCCGACACGCTCCTAGAGAGCGCCCTCGACGAATACGCCCGCCGACACGGGGCGACGATCTACCTCTCGCGAGACGGCGACCGGGTCGCCCGCGTCGAGGGTGCGTGGGCCTCCACGTCGTGACCTCCAAGACGACGAATGCCCGCCGAGGGGCGGGCCGTGGTCGCCTCGGGGGCGGGCTAGGCGATCGAGTAGTAGTCGACGACCTCGACCGTCTCGGTCTGCTCGTCGAACTGGCGGAAGTCGAGACGATCCGTCCAGGTCGCCTGTCCAGTCTTGGAGAGCAGGTCGCGCACCGTGGCGCAGTCGGCGTCGAGGCCCTCGACCGAGAGGAACGCGCCGCGGAGGGCGTTGCGCTCAAGCTTGACGGTAACGGTCGCGCCCTCGTTGGCGAACACGGTCTGGAACTGGCGAGCGATGCGGTCGGTGAGGTTCATACTGTCTCCCTGTTTGGTGACTACAACATAACGCGCCGTCGCATCCTGGCTACAACTTTCTGCGATAAAGTTGTAACCGCAGGGCCGCCCGGGGTTCTCGCGTGAGCTGGGCAGAGGCGACGCGCGACGTCCTCCTCGACTCGCTCTCGTGCTCGCTGTTCAGCTTCAGGCCGACCGCGCCTCAGCGGCAATGGCTGGAGGAGGCCGCCCCGATCGCCCTCTGGCGTGATGGCAATCAGTTGGGCAAGACGACGGGCTCCCTCGTCGACCTCGTCCATCGATGCCGAGGGACGCACCCTTGGCAGGCCGTGAGGCGCCCGCCTGTGTATGCCGTCGTCGTGGGCGTCAGCCTGGAGCAGATGGGGCAACCGGGCGGGATTATGGAGAAGCTATACAACCTGATCCCGACCGAGGAACTCGACCCGAAGACCGGCTTTGAGCCGGGGCGGGGGATCACCGGCAAGCCTCCGCGGCTCGTGTTCCGAAGCGGCCCGGGCGCGGGGTCGGTGATCTTCTTCGGGACGTTCAAACAGGACCCGACGCGCTACGCGGGCTCGACCATTCACCACGTCCTCTCGGATGAGCCGATGCCGGCGGGCACGTATGAGGAGCTTCGACCGCGGCTTCTCAAGTATGGCGGGACGATGCGGATCAACTTCACGCCCGTTCCAAACATGCCCGATATGCAATGGCTACGCGACCTGATCGACCGGGGCGTAATCGTCGAGCACAATCACGGGTTGAAGCCCGAGAACTGCCTCCCCGACGGGGCGCCGTTCCCCTACTACTCGCGGACGATGCTCGACTCCTTCCGGGCCTCGCTACCGCTACCCGTCCAGCGCATGAGGATCGAGGGCGCGTGGGATCCCCTCGTCGACGAGCGGTGGATCTCGGCATTCAGCACCGAGACCCACGTTCGGGGCGACGAGCCGCCCGCCGGGGCCGTCGTCTTCGTCGGGATCGACCACGGGATCGTCGGAGGCAAACAGGCCGCCGTGGTCGGGGCCGTCGTCGGAGCTGACTCCCTACGGCCTCGGGTCTGGTACCTCGCCGAGCACGTCGGGCACGCACAGACGAGTCAGGAGGAGGACGCCCGGGCTATCGTCTCGATGCTTCACCGGGCGGGCCTCGAAGTCGAGGACGTCGACCTCTGGGTCGGCGACCGTCCAGCGGACGCCCGGGGCCTCGTCCGAAAGAGCAACAGCATCCTTCGGCGACACCTCGCCGCCCTCGCGGGGATCGCCTACAATCGCTTCCCGCGGATCACGACTCCGCGCAAGTTCGACGGGAGCGTCGTCGCCGGGTTGACGATGTTGAATAGCCTCTCGGCGACCGACACGAGGGGGACGCCTCACCTCCTCGTCTCGCCGCGGTGTCCCGAATTAGCTAGGGCCTTCATGGTCTTTCAGGGACACAAGCAGGATCCGAGTAAGGATATTTTGGATGCGGCGAGGTACCCTGTCGAGAGGCTCGTTGGTTCTCAGCGGGCGGTGGCTCTCTCATTGCGCTACGGGTGACCCTATGCCGTATCAGCCGATCATCTACCCGCCGCGGCCCATGATGCCCGATCAGGACCGCGCCGAGCACCAGCGGGCGCGGGCCTCGATCCTCGACGAGGATTTCGATCAGGTCCTCGACCTCTGGCTTCGGGACTACGTCGCGCCCGAGGTCCTCGAAACCTGGGGTCAGCCCGACACCTCGAACAACCCGCTCGTCTCCTACGTCTCGCAGCTCACGACCCCGGGCCGATACAGTCAGCGTCCGATCGTGCATCACCCGAGCGAGGCCGCCGCGGGGCTCCTCGACCCGGGCGGCGCCCTCGATGCCGCCGGGTGGGTCACGAAGGCCCAGACCTACGAGCGGAGGACGATCGGCCTCGGGGACTACCTCGTCGGGCTCGATGTCTTCGAGGGCTCGCTCGTCCTCCAGCTCGTCGAGCCGTGCGACATCTACCTCGAAGCCGATCCGCGACGCCCCGATCGGGCTCGCGCCCTCTGGCATCTGCGGCTTCGATGGGACGCGGTTCGGGGCGCCTACCGGTGGACGTTCACGATCTACGACCTCGGCGACCCCGAGGCGGGCCGCCCGCCCTCGCTCCGGGTCGTGAGCGCGACGGAGAAGGATGAGGACGGATACCGCGACCTCTCCGACGCCTACCTCGACGGCGGCGCCCTCGTCGGCGACGCCTACCCCTACCGCTACGAGGACGGGCGGGCCTTCCTGCCGTGGGTTCAGTATCGAAGCTCTGACACCGGCAAGATCTGGCACTGGTCCGAACTGCGAGGGCTCCACCGGGGCACGCTTCACGTCTGCACGTATGCGACGTACACGGGCCGCGCGGCCCTCGATGCGACCGGGTCGCACGTTCTGACGTGGAACCTCCAACTACCGGGCGCCGACGTGCGCCTCGCCTCGGGGCGCCCCTACGACGACGGCGTCGGCTACACCCCGGGCGGGGCTCCGATTGAGCAGGTCCCGATCACCCCGGGCGCGATCTCCGCCTGTCAGGTCGTCGAGCCTGGAGTTCAACCGGGCGTGAGCGTCGTCGGGCCGGGGATCAATCTGGCGCCCCTTCACGCATTCACCCGGGGATACATTCACGATCTGATGTTGAACCGGGGCCTCGGTCAGGCGTCGGTCGAGAAGGTAAGCGCCAACCCCGCATCTGGGGCGGCCCTCCATATCTCCGACCGTCAGAGGCGCGAGTATCAGGAGCGGATCGAGCCCCTGTTCCGGGCCTCTGACCTCGAACTGCTCTCGAAGGCCGCGGCGGTCCTGAACCGGGCGACGGGGACGGACTACCCCGAGAGCGGCTACTCGATCGTCTACCACCGACCGCCGAGGAGCCCGGGCGAGGAGAAGGACGCCCGAGAGCGCGACGCCTGGCTCGTCGAGCACGGCTATCGCTCCCGGGTGGATGTCTACCGGTCACGCTACCCGGGCCTCTCGACCTCCGACGCCGTCGAGGACCTCCGACGCATCCGACGGGACGAGGCCCTCGTCGCCTCGGGCGCGATTGACGACGACCGCGACGCCGCCCTCGAAGAGCTGGAGGCCGCCGCGTCAGCTCTCCGGGCGATGCCGATGGAGCACGACGAGTCGACCGACGCCCTCGCCTCCGTCGAGGCCGCTCTCGCCGCCCTGACGGGGTCCTGACGTGCCTCCATGGAGGGCGCCCGCCGAGGTACGCAAGGAGGCCCGCCGCGCTCTAGACTGGCGCGCGGATCTTCCGCCTAGCCGTCGAGCGATGACGCCGGTCGGGGTCCGTCGGGCCGTCCAGCTTGCCGAGGGTCAGCCGGTCAGCCTCGACACCGTCCGTCGGATGTGGTCGTATTTCCAGCGCCACGAGGTCGACAAGGACGCCGAAGGGTTCCGCCCTGGAGAGCCGGGGTATCCCTCGAAGGGACGTCAAGCGTGGTCCGGATGGGGCGGGGATGCGGGCCGCGCGTGGTCGCGTCGCATCCTCCGCGAATACGATCGGGAATGGTACCTCGAACGCCTCGCGAGGCGAAGGGAGACAGGATGAGCGAGTTCAGTCAGGAGCAAGTCGATCAGATCGTGAAAGAGCGCCTAGACCGTGCGAAGACGAAGCACGCCGAGCAGCTCGCAGCCGTCCGCGCCGAGGCGAAGCTCGCCGGGGCGGAGATCGTCAAGCTACGCGAGCGGGTCGCCGCCCTGGAGCCGTTCGAGAGTCAGGTCGGAGAGCTGCGAGGACAGATCGAGCGCGCGACCCGGACACAGCTCCTCGGGACCCTCGGGATCCCTGCCGACGCCCTCGGCGACATCGAGGCGATCTACCAGTCCCGGACCGCGGGCCTCGACGAGGCGCCGACCTTCGCCGACTTTTTGGCCGAGGGCGGACCCGGTCGCGAGGTCCCTCTCCTCGCGGGCTACTTCTCCGCGGGCGCTCCCTCGGGGGACGGTACCACCGCTGTCTCGGTACCGAGTCCGGCCTCGCTCCCGGATCTCTCTCGGGGGGCGCCCGCCTCGGCTCCGAGGTCCTCGGGCATGAGTCGCGAGGACGCCGCCGCGTTCCTCACCTCGCCCGAGTTCCGATCGATGACACGCGAGCAACAAGACGAAGCCCTCCGGGCCGTCGAGCAGCAGAGCGGCACGTCCTATGGGTCGCGGTGGTTGACGCCGCGCGCCTGACGGGGCAAGATCCGATCATTGGCCCACTACGCGAACCCGGCGGCAACAGGGGAAGGGCGTGACAGTTCCCTTTCCCACTAGCTAGGAGTCGCCGCTATGGCCTCGATCAGCCCTCCCGCGCTCGCTTCCGCGGTCAACAACGAAGTTGGATTCGCCTACACCTTCGCACAGATCGCGATTCAGCGCCGTCTTGAAGACGCTTTGAACGTGCAGGCCGCGGGCCTCGTCCGCCTCGTCGGCGACGCCGCCGGCTCTGGCTCCGACGTGATCCGCGTGACCAACATCGGCGGGGTCGGGTACAACCTGGCGATGTCGGCTCTCGCGAGCGAGACCGCCGCGATCACCCCGAGCCCCTTCGATTTGGGCTACTCGACGGTCACGATCGCCGACTACGGCCTCGCGTTCGAGGAGTCGTACAAGGCCCAGATCCTCGGGCGTGAGCCCGCCGCGATGCTCGACGCGCTCGTCCAGACGATGCCCGAGAGCTTCCTTCGCACGTTGCGCGACCTGACCGCGACCACGATCGCGGGCTTCAGTACGTCGGTCGGCTCCTCGGGCGCCGCGCTCGAAATGGATCACCTTCTCGACCTCCTCGCCGCGTTCCGTGAGAACCCGGGCGCGGGTCAGCCGGTGGTCATGCTCCACCCGAAGCAGGTCTCGGACCTCGTCGACTCGATCCGCTCCGAGACGACCCTCTCCCTCTCCGTTTCGGAGTTCGGTGGTGTGCAGGGTCTCCAGGGCGGCGCGCAGACGATCCGCAACTTCGCGGGCCTCGGGATCGACATCAACATGAGCACGTCGGTCACGACGAGCGGCCCCGACCACGTCGGCGGCGGCTACTCCGCGGGCGGTATCGGCTACGCGGTCGGCTCTACCGCGGGCGTTCGCGCCCGGGGTATCGACGCCATCCGGATCCCCGAGTTCGGAACGATCGTGACGTTCCCGTCCAGCTCCTCGACGAACGGCAAGGAAACCGCCGAGGCCCGCTCGTTCTTGGGTGTGGCCGCGGGTAGCTCCGATGTCTTCGTGCAGCGGAAGATCCTCTCGGCGACCTGATCGCCCTCGACGCGCGCCCGGGCTCCTCCTCGGCGGCCTGGGCGCGTCCGTACCTCGCCGAGGGATAGAGACAGCTATGCCAATCCGAGCGAAGAGAAAGACCTCGACCGCCGCCGACGCGCTCCTCGTGGGCGATGTTCCCGAGACGGTCGACCCGGGCCTCGCCGCCCTCCTAGAGGACCCGATCGACACGGGCCGATCCTCTGGGCTCCCGAAGATTCACCCGCGTCCCGCGTTCCTTTTCCGTCACTGGCCTATGAATTGGGAGGTCGGAGAAGTCGAGGGGTCGCCGACCTGGCTCCCTATGGTCGAGCCTCACCTCCTCGTCAGAGGCGCCGCGGGGATCCGTACCCCGGGACCTCACGAGCCCGAGAGCAACGCCTACGCCGACGCCGTCCTCGAAGCGAGGCGCCGCGGGTGGGTCTACCTGCCGCTCTCGACCTCGATCCCCGACGAGCTGCTCCCGCCGGGCGTGCCCGCGGGCCGCTACCGCCGCCGCATCCGAGGGCAGCACCCGATCACGCGCGTCGATGTCGAGGCGTGGGTCTCCGCGTGGGACGTGCCCGAGCCGGGGCTCCCGGGTCAGCCGCTCACCTTCCAGCGGCACGCCGAGAGCTGGGACCGGTGGCGGGCCTCGCTCGTCGCCTCGGGGGCGATCGCCGGACCTGTACCGCAGGCGACCCGAGCCGTCCGCCAGACGATCGAGCGTCACCTCGGGCGCACGAGGAACGCCGGGATTGCTCCCGATGTCAAGGCCGCCAAGGTCGCGCGCCTGGAGGCCCGTCTCGCCGCCGCTACCTCTGCGGGGGTGCCGGCATGAGTGCAGACGAGCGCACGCGCCGAGAGAGCATCCAGAGGGCCGCGCAGAACCTCCGAGAGGCAAGCCGCGGCAAGCTCACACAGACCCAGGCCGAGGCCCGGGTCCGGAATGCGGTTCGCCGAGGCGACCGCGAACGCGCCAACAACAACCGCTAGGGGCCTCCTATGCCGCTGATCTCCGCTCTCCAAGACATCGCAGCCGCCGACGCCATCGGGGTCGGGACCTTCGACCTCGTCGGGGCCGCCTACTCCGCGACCCTCTCGGGCAACCTGACCGTCACGGTCAAGCACCCGATGATCCTCAAGCTCGACCCGGGCGGCGCCTCCCGCGACGTGACCCTCGAAGCCGAGGCCGGATGCCCGGGCCGCGTGCGCTGGATCGTCAACGCCGCCGACGTTGGCGGAGAAAACCTCGCCGTCAAGGATGACAGCGGGGTCACGACGATCGCCACGATCAACCAGAACGAGAGCGCGGTCGTCTACTGCGACGGTACCGCCTGGAGCCTGATCGCCGTCGTCGCGATTGCGCTGAGCTGATCTGATGTCTAGCGGCGAGACCGTCTACACCTACCGCCAGAGCGGCCCCGACGTCCTCCAGAGGGCGCGGGCGAATACCGTTACCCTGGAGGTCTGGCGCGACGGGGCGAAGGTCGCCCCGACCGCGGCGACGGTCTCGCTCGTCCGACCGGCGGGGACCTACGTGGTCGAGGACGCCGCCGCGTCGATCGTGTCCTCGGTCGCGACCTACACGATCGGAGCCGTCGACCTACCGGCTACCGAGCCGACCGGTCAGCTCTACCAACTCCGGTGGACCCTGACCCTCGACGGCCTCGCCCGGACGGTCTCGCGGGCGTGCACCGTCGCCCGGTTCCCCATGATTCTCCCCGTCACCGACGCCGACCTGACCGCGGGTGAATACCCCGACCTCGTCGATCAGCTAGGAGATTACGGCACAAATCTTCAGACGTTCATCGAGGCCGCGAAGCGCGACGTCCTCCGAGAGCTAGAGCAGAAGGGGCAGTGGCCCGACCTGATCACTGGCCCGAGCGACCTCTTCGAGCCGATCCGTCAGTCGACCTACGTGAAGGTCTTCCGGTTCCTGTTCTCGACGAATGACTCCGAGAGGAGCGAGCGCCTTATGGAGCTTCACCGGGCCGAATACCAGAAGGTCATGAAAGACCTACGCGCCCGCATGGACCGCGACGACGACGGCCTCCCCGACTCCGAGAGCCGCGAGAGCATGAGCCGCACGATTCACCGCGGGGGCGCCCGGGCGCGCTACCGCCGCCGCGCTCCGTGGTGGTGAGCCGATGCCGACGACCGGGACGATCTCGGAGCTACGTCAGACCATGGCGGCGCGGATCGCTGCCTCCTCGACGACCGGCCTCGGGCAAGGGACGATCACCTCGCCGACGTGGAAGGAGGAGCGGTCGCCGTTCGCTCTCCTCGACGAGCCGAAGGCCCGGGCTCACCTGGCGTTCTCGTGTCAGATCGCCGACGCCAGCGTTACCGATGCCGGGGACGGGTCGTCGTCGGCGTCGCCGTTTCAGATCGAGGCCACCGTCGCCGTGTTGTTCACCTTCCGGGTCCGGGCCTCACGTCAAGCCGACCTCGATCGCGCCGCCGATGCCGCCGAGGCCGTCGCCCGGTCAATCCTCACCCTCGCCGCCGAGGACGTGAGGTATAACATCCTTCCTGACTTGATTTTCTCGCCTACCATGACCGAGGACGGCGAGGCCGTTCAGGTTGAGCAGCGTTACCGCGTCCGCTTCGATTCCACGATCTAAGGAGGCCCCGAAATGGCCCGTTTTACCTCGCGTCTCACCTCGGTAAAGTTCATCGACGCTACGTCACCGACCCCTCTTGACGTGGTCGTCGGCCCGGGTCCGGGCGACCTCTCGATCGGCGAGACCAACGCCGACAACGCCGAGCGGATCCGGGTTCTCGACCGCGGCACATACGACGGATTTGTCGTCGGCGACGACCTAGAGCAGGACGTGTCGATCACGATCGAGATCGAGAACCAGAGCCTCACCGACGGGGTCGCCGAGCGGGTCCGCGACTTCGTCATGAAGACCGGGGCGTTTGCGAGCGCGACCTCGGTAGACTCGACGATCTGGGCCTTTATCGTCGAGGTCACGATGACCGACGGCACGAACACGGCGACGATCACCCTCCCCGTGGTTCAGGGCGGGGTCGACTTCAGCGAGGCGAAGGAGGGCTCGACGATGTCCTTCTCCGGCACGAACAACGGCACCGTTGCGGTCACCTGATCGTGCCCTACCACAAGAAGAAGACCAAAAAGAAGGGCGGCAAGTAGCCGTCCCGAGGAGACAGCATGAGCGACCCGATCACCCTCGGGGGGACCGACTACCGGCCCGCCGTGATCCTGATCCCGATCCGCCTCCGACTCCGGAGCGCCTACGTCGACGCCGAGGGCTCGTCAGACGACCTCGTCGCCGTCTGTGGGGCCGTCCTCGGTCAGGCCCTACCCGACGCCCTCGGGGAGAGCCCGAGCGCCCAGAGGCGCGCCCTACGCGCCGACGTGGTCGACTACGGCGAGAGGGTCGTCGACGCCCTCCTCGGTCGGGGCGTCAGGGTGCCCGAGATCATCGAGCACGGGTCGCGCGTGCTCCTCGACGTTCTCCAGCAGATGCCGAAAGACGACGAGATCGAGGAGGCCGCGGGAAACTCCGAGGCCCGGGCGGAGACCTCCACGGCCTCTACCTCCGTCTCGGGCTGACTCACTACGGGGATCCGATGGCGCTCTATCGACTCGCCGAGACAGACCGGGACGCCCTCGTCGCCCTCCTCGGGTGGGAGCTGCACCGGTCTCGCCAGCGCCCGAGGCAGAGCGCCCCGATCCGCAACGCCGAGGGGCGCCTCGACGCCCTCGACGCGTTTCAGGTGTAGCCGTGGCCCTCTCCGAGTTCTTCGAGCGTCAACGCTTCCCCGTATCGAGGAAGGGCCAGATCAAGGAGGCCCGGTGGCACCGCCGCGGTCACCATTACCTGAAGCACACCGGAGGAATGCGAGAAAACGACCTAATCCAGCCCGATCCGCTGCTGAATAAGAAGATTTTCCAGTTGATCGAGCGGGCCTATCCGATGATTGCGGACTCGTTCAATCGGCACCTAGGGCCGGTGGCAAATCAGATGTTCAAGTCCTGGCCCTATGACACGGGCCTGTCTCTGTCGCTCCTCGGGTTCGAGTGGGAGATCACCGACACCAAGCTCGCCGGGTCGATTGTCTGTAATGCGCCCTACGCCTACTTTATACGAGAGGCGCAGAAGGGTAAGAAGAAGGGCCGCGAGATCACCCGAGAGCTGAAGCCCGAAGAGCTGGCGATGATGGGAAAGCCGCCGCGCGGGATCTCGCGTAAGAAGTGGGCACAGGCGATCGCCGTCGGGGCGAAACAGGTCGATCTCGTGAACTACGGTTACGCGATCGGGGTCCTCCGACGGATCGACCTCGCGCAGACTCGACGGCAAGCACCGCGGAAGGGCCGCCGGGTCGCCGACGCCCTCGTCTTCGATCCGGGCAAGGTCGCCGCGGGGCGCATCTACGACGACATCCTCGACGGAATGGGGCGCCTATGAGCACCGTTAAGCGCGATATCTCGATGTCGATTATCGCCGATACCCGACGGTATCAGGCGGAGATGGCGAAAATCCCGGGCATGACCGACAAGGCCGCCGCGAAGGCCGCTCAGCGTATGGTCAATCAGGAGCAGAAGCGGATCCGAGACGAGGAGCGGCTACGTCGGAGGGCCGCGAAGGAGCAGGTAAAGCTAGCCAAAGAGACCGCCGGTTCGATCTCCGCAGTCATGCTAGGGGCCGCTGGGGCGGTTGCCGCCGGATTTGGCACCGCGGTAATCGCGGGGCGTGCGCTCCTCACCCTCGGGCAGGATGTCGCCGACGCCCGAAACGAGCTGAGCGACCTCTCGGTCGAGACCGGGATCAGCGCCGACACCCTCGCCGCCCTCCGGTTCGGAGCAAACGCGGCAGGCAAGGACCTCGGCAACCTCACGAGCGGGATCGGTCAGTTCGCGAAGAGAATGGCGCAAGCTGAGCGCGCGGGCGGGACCCTCGGGCAGGTCTTCGCGGGCCTCGGGGTCGAGCTGCGCGACACTGACGGGAGCCTCCGAGGCACTGACGAGGTCTTCCGCCAGACCGTTCAAGCCCTCGCCTCTGTCGAGGACGAGACAACCCGAACCGCCGCCGCGATGGAGCTATTCGGCAAGTCGGGCGGGCAGCTTGTGAACGTGACCCAGGTTCTCGGCGGGGATTTCGACCTCTTCGCCGGGGCCGTCGAGCGGGTCGGCGTCGGTATGGAGGGCGGCGCCGAGGAGTCCGCCGAGTTTCAGCGGGCTATGGCGGTCCTGTCGCAGGTGCTTGACGGGATCAAGGCGTCCGCGGGCGGGGTCGCCCTGTCGTTCGCCCAAGGTCTCGCGGGCGGTATCGAGATCGCCAAACTCGCCGCGATTACGGGCGTCGGCGGTTTCCGCGTCTTCGCCTCGACGTTTGAACTGATCCGGTCCTCTCTTGAGGACGGGGCGATCCCGAGCATGGAGGACTTCGCCCGGGTCGTTGACGAAGAGGGCGACAAGATCCGCGCCGAGCTTCTCGCCGAGGTTGACGCGTTCCGCGCCCTGATCGGGTCTGTCGAGACTGCCGGGGTCGAGGTCGGCGACCTCTCGGGGCTCCTCGACAGCCTCACGACCAAGCAAGGCAAGAACACCGCAGCGACTAAGGCCGCCGCCGACGCGGAGAGGGTCGCCGCGGGCGTCTCGAAAGACCTCGCAAAGGCTCGCCTCGACGCCCTCGACCCACAAACGCGCCTCGTCGTCGCATTCAACGAGGAGCGGCGAGAGCTACTCGCCCTCGTCGACGCGGGCGCAAATGCCGCCGAGGTTCAGGAGTTGATCGCGCTCAAAGGCGCCGCGATGGAGGAGCAGTTCCGCAAGACCGACGCAGCGGCCTCTAAGCTGGCACTAGAGGAGGCGCTCGTCGAGCCCCTCGCCGAGTTGGAGGCCCTCGGGCCGCAAATTCAGGCGGCATTTGACCAGCTTCAGGCCGAGTTCGAGGAGAGCAAGCGCAAGGCCGCCGAACTCCGCGATCAGATGGTCAATCTGACGACGACCGGCCTCGGGGTCGCCGCGGGCTTCGGGGAGCTGGCGATCGACCGCTTCGGAGAGGCCGCCACGAAGGCCGGGACCCGGGCCGACAAGCTTCGAGGAGAGATCGAGCAGCTCCGAGACTCGATGACGGGCGCGAGCGAGGAGGAGCGCGCCCAGATCGAGGAGACGATCGCAGCGAAGGAGGACGAGCTAACAAAGGCCGAGAAGCGCCGAAGGAAGGCAAACAAAAACGCGCGGGAGACCTTCAAGAGCGTCAAGGCGATGCGGATCTCCGAGACGATCATTGCCGGGGCCGCCGCCGGTATCCGGGCGGTCGCCGAGCTGGGACCGATTGCGGGCGGGGTCGCCGCCGCCGCGATTGCCGCCGATACGACCTTCGCCGTCGCACAGATCAAAGCGCAGAAAGCGCCAAAGTTCCACGCCGGCGGCATGGTTGAGCCCGACGAGACGCCCGCGATCCTCCGACGCGGGGAGGCCGTTCTCTCCGAGCGGGCGACCCAGCGCCTCGGGCGTCGCACGATCGAGGCCCTGAACCGAGACGAGCCTCTCGGGGCCGTGAATATCTACCTTGGCGACGACCTCCTCCGCTCGCAACGACTGACGCGAGCGCCGCGGGGTGGTATGCATACAGCGATCGGGGCGCGTAGCCCCTACCTCGGGCGATAGGGGGCCGCGTGGCGCGAGTAGACCGGACACCCCAAGGGATCGGCCCCGTGGACGCTCGCTACACCGAGAGCGCCCTTGACGCGTCTCTGTCGAGCTACACCGAGGCCGGACCTCGACCCGGGCCGGCGGTGGCGACGAGCGCGGTCCAGAACGCGAGCCCGATCGTCAGCGGAGCACAGGACGAGGCCCTCGACGTGAAGGTCTCGAAGTCGGGCGATCCGTCCATCGAGCGCCGCGGGTCGGCGGTGCTTTACAAGCTCGACAGCGAGACGAGCCCCGACGCGTATCGGGGGTGGGCGTCGCCCGTGCTCTGTCAGCGGGCAACGACGGTGCACTTCACGACGACCGCCGCGATCACGAGCCTCGACGCGTGCACCGACCGCGACGATCAGCGAGTCACAATCATCTACGCCGAGGGCGCGACGACCTCGCTCTCGACCCGCACGCTCACGGAATCGACGCAAGCCCTGACGGCCTCGGCGACGGTTGACGGCGGCGCCGGGTCGATGCGGGGACCGGCCTCGATCACCTCGCTTCCTGACGGGCGGCGGATCATCCTCGAATTCTACGGGCCGCCGAATCTCCAGGGGCCGACCTCCTACTCGCAGTCGATCTACGGCGGCGCATGGGTCGAGCTATCCGACGACCCGTTCCCGGGCGGTACCTCGTGGATCTCGGGCGCGATTGACGGCCTCTGGATTCGCTACGCTCGCGGCCAGATCATCGCTCTGATCACCGACACGGGGGGCAACCTCCATCAGCTCGCAAGCGCCGACCTCGGGTCCTCGTGGCGCTTCGTCGAGACGGTCGCCGGGGTCTCGGGTCAAGGCGTCGGCGTCGATGTCTACCCCGACGGGACGATCCTCGTCGTCTACCACGACACCCCCGACGACAAGCTCCGAGCGGTCCGTCTCGGGTCCGCCTTCGCCCCGATCTCCGAGGCGCCCTCCGTCGACCTCCCGACGGGATCCGACGTGACGCAAGCGGAGGTCCCGCTAACCGTCACGATCGACGCCGACGGGACCGCCTACGCGATCACCGACGACTCTGTCAACGACGCGCCCTCGCTCTACCTGATCGTTTACGAGAGCACCGACGGCGGCGTGACGTGGACCGAGTACACCGACGGCCCGGTCGGGAGCCTGGAGCTAGGCCGGTGGTCAATGCTCCGGAGCGTCGCGAGTAATGGCCGGATCTACGTCCTCGGGGCGCTAGAGAACCTCACCTCGGGCGCCGTGATGTTCAGCCTCTCGGGGTGGAACAACGTTACGACCGGGCCGAACCATACGAACCCCGGGCGCGACGGGTGGATGGCGAATTACTCGGCGGTCTCGGGCCGCGGTGGGATGTGGTGGAGCGTCACGACTCCGACGAGCGGGGCGACTGGCTACACCGCGACCGGATCGGGGACCGGGCTCCTCGCCGGGTCAAGCGACGACAGCTACCTCGCCGTAGTGACCGGGGCGACGACGAACCGGGCCTATCTTGCACAGGAGAGCGGGGTAACCGCCGGGGCCGACGCCGCGGTCGCGTGGTCCTGCGAAGTTGTCTCGGGCGGCGCCCTGTCGACGACTGACATCGGGGTCACGCTCCGACACCGGAACCTCTCGAATCAGCTCGTCGCGCTGCAAGTGAACCTAGCCGACACCGATCAGATCCGATTCACCGACGGGACGACGGCGATCACCGTCTCCGTTGACGTGACGGCCCGCCGCGACTACCTCCTCGAACTGTCGGGGGGCACGACCGCGCGCCTCTACTCGCGGCCCTCGCCCGCGGACCTCTGGGAGCTGCACGGGACGATCATCGTAACCGCGAGCGGATCGACGACGACGGCCCGCACGACGTGGGGCCATCCAGTCGCCGGGACCTCGTCGTCGCGGTGGTGGTGGGTCACGCACCGTCACGAGGACATCGAGATCCTTCGGTCGTTCGGGCAAGGCATCACCGATCAGGTCGGCAAGCGGATCGCAGGTGTCCCCTACCCGCTCCCGGGGATCGGCTCCTCGACGGCCTCGGCATTTATGCGGATCGTCGGCGGTCACAACCAACGAGGCGGGACGCCCGACTTCAACGTCGATCCGGCCTATGACTACCCGGTCGGGGCGGTGTTCCCGACCTCGTCGCCGTCGCCTGACGCGACCTGGCGAACGAGCGCCGACGGCGTCGACACCGACCTCGTGGTCGAGCTTCAGGCCGGGACCGACTCACGCCTCGACGAGGTCCTCCCCGTCGTGATCGTAAGGAATGCCAACTTCGACCGCCTCGAAGTCGCGACGGGCGACTCGACTCCGACGTATACGACTCAGGGGACGCTCGACCTCCGTTTCCCCGCGGTCGCCTACACGAAGACCGGCGACGCGATCGAGGTCGCCGGGGCGCCGGCCTCGGTTACTCGATGGCTACACGCCGACGAGCTAGTCGGCGGATACATCGACTTCGGGAGCGGGGTCCGCCGCCGCATCCTCTCGCATACCGCGGGGTATCTGGCGAACACGGCGACCGTGAAGCCCGTGTTCCGGATTGACGACCCGGGGAGCGTGGGCGCCTCGGGGAGCATGACGATCAGCCATCATAGCGGGGTGCTCGTCCTCTCGGGGTACACGCCCGCGCCCGTCCGATACTGGCGCTTCCGCATCCCGAGTCAGACGACCGCCGAGGGCTACTACGAGGCGGGGACGATCGCCCTCGGGGCGCTCGTCGTTCCGGGTAAGCGGTGGGCCGACGGCTTCACCTTCGCGGTCGAGCCTGTGATCTCGTCGGCGGACTCGCAGAGCGGGACGCGCCGCATCGAGGAGCGAGGGCCGCCTCGGCGACGCCTGACGGTCTCGTGGGCGCACGGGAGCAAGATCGACCGCCTCCGCGGCAACGCCAGTCAGGTCGATCACCTCTCGGCGGGACCGGCGACGCCCGCCCTCGCGGGGCGCGATGATGTCCTGTGGCAGCTCGAAGCCTTGCAGAAGCGAGCGCAGTCGGGCCGGATCCCCGTCGTCGTCGTGCCACAGATCCCGAGTCAGACGGAGACGATCACCGATCCGAGTCTGTATCTCTTCGGACTGATCGAGGGCACGGTCCAAGCCGCCCAGGTCGTCGGCGACGAGGGCGTCGACGAATACGTCCGGGTGGAGTCTCTCACCGTGACGGAGCTGACCTGATGCCTCTCGCTCCGTCCTGGCGCGACCTCCTCGGGACCGAGGGCCGGTGGGTCCTCGCGGTGGACTGGTACGAGCGCGGGACGATCTACTTCTCCGAGGTCGGCTTCATCCTCGGGACCGATGCGGGGGACGTGCTCGTCGAGGGCGGCCTCGGGGAGATCACCCTCGGGCGGGTCGAGGCGTCGCCCGAGGTCCGGGTCGTCGTCGACTCGGATCGGGTCGATTGGCTCTCGTCGTGGCGCCGGGGCCTGTTCCTCGAACGCATCCCCGCCCGCCTCTACCGGTGGCACACTGGCGACGACCTCGAAGACGCCCGCCTCGTCGTCGAGGGCTACCTCGGGGACGTGACCGTCGCCGACCCGACCGCCCGCGATCGGCTCTCGGCGGTCCTCCGACCGCTTGATCTCGTGACGGGCGACCTCCTCCCGAGTCTGACCGTCACGATCGCGTCTATCCCGAGGCTGTCCTTCATCGTAGACGGCGACACGACCGCCGACGGCCCGAGCCTTGGCGCATCGAGGCCCGAGGTCTTCGGGCGCCCGGGCTACCCAACGGGGCAACCGGCGATCCCCGCCCTCGAACTGACCCTCACCGACGACACGATCGCCGATTTCAAGTCTCCCGGGTGGCTCCTCTGCGGTCATACGGTCCGGGCTGCGAACTGCCTTCTCTGGGACGTGACCGACTTCGCCGTCTCGGTCGTCGAGGGCGTCGTTCAGACCCAAGACGAGCAGGGCCGAACCTTCTCTGCGGCGGCGGACACCGGCAACCCGTGGTCGCCTCTCACCGACGAGCGGGTGAACTCGGGCCGGTCGTTTTGGTGGGGCCTGGCGTCGCCCGCCGAGGGTAGGAGCAATCCCTACCGGGTCGGCGACCTCCGGGGCCTCTCCGATGTCCTCCGGTACCTCTACGAGCGGGTAGGGGGGCGCAAGGTCGACCCGGGCCGGATGGAGACCTATGCCGCCGAGTTGAACGCGTACCAGATTGACGCCGTCCTCACCGAACCGACCGAGATCGGAGCCTGGATTGAGGGCGAGATCCTCCGGGTCTACCCCGTCCGCATCATCCAGGGGCCGAACGGCCTGTACTGTCGGCGCCGGACCTTCCGGGCGACCGAGGCCGACGCGGTCGCGACCCTCTCGACGACGGGCGGGGGGATCCTTGTCTCGGCGACCTCGCCCCTCTCGCCGGTGGCCGTCACCCTCGCGTCGAGGGTCCGGGTCTCCTACGCCTACCGGACGCTCTCGACCTATCAGGAGAGCGTCACCGTAGGGGTAACCCCGGGCGACGCCGCCGAGACGACGAGCGCGGGCGTCCTCGCCGAGGGCGGGGCGCATTGGGCCGAGATCGTCGAGCCCTACGTCGGGACGGTAGAGGCCGTGATCGAGGTCCCGACGACCTGGGACCGGGCGACCGCGCAACGACTCGCCCTCGACTACCTCGACGCCCAGAGCCTACCCCGACACCGCCGGCTCTACGAGGGCGGGGTCGAGCTGGAGGGCCTCGCCCTCGGCGACGTGGTCCGTCTCGACGATCCGGATCTCAACCCCGACGAGGTCCTCCTCGCGACGGTCGAGGAGGTCGAGGTCGGCGGGCCGTCGGTCCGTGTCACACTTGAGATCCTCCGGGGTCTCCTCCTGTACGATGTCCCCACAAGCTAGGAGCCGCGAGCCATGGCGACGACACTCACGATCGGGAGCCCTAAGCGGCTCGCCCTCGGCACCACGACCGAGGCTGTCACTATTCCCCGAAACGCGCGATACCTGCGGATCGAGGCCCTCGCTCACGACGTAGTCCTCGCCGTGACCGGGACCGACGGCGGCGCCCTCGCGGCGGACTACGAGACTTATCCGCAGAAAGCGATTTACATGCGTTCTATCCCCGGAATGGCGGGCAAGGGGCGCAAAGACGGCGATACTGTGATCTACGTCGCGGTCTCCTCGGGGTCGGGCTCCGTCGCTCTGACCGCCATGTACGAGGGCGCATGATGGCCGCCCCATGCATTGCACAAGGACCGGGGGCTCCGTCGGGCGCGACTTGGGAGACGCTACGCGAGGCGGACTTCTCGACCGTCGCCGCGGCGGATCTGACCTCGGGCGGCACCGTTGACGCGGGCGGGGTCACTTGGAGCACGGCTAACGGCTTTCGGTGCTCGACCTTCGGGCCGGACGGGTCGACCGGGTTCCGGGTTGTTCAGAACTCAACAGGCGTCGTCTCGTCGGCGACCTCGCCGCGCGTGTACGCCGCGATGTCCTCGATTGGGACCGTCGCCGCGGGCGAGGAGGTCGCCGTCCAGCTTCGATGGAGCGCCGGGGCGACTCCGGGCAACTTCGCGCGCCTCGTCGTCACCCTCTACGGGTCGAGCGCGGTCAACAGCGTCAACGCCGGGGTGAACTACCAAATCAGCCCGGGGCGCTGGGAGTTCGGGTCGGTCGTCTATTCGAGCCAGTACACCGATCCAGGCGTCGCCGTCTCGGACTCCTCCGACGCCGTCGTCGAGGTCCTGATCAGCGCCGCAGGGATGCGGGTCTTCGATCGGGGCTCGTGGTCGGGCGCGTGGCCGTCCGTCGAGGGCGGCACGTTGCGCGATGCGATCGGCACCGTCGCCAGCGCCGCACGCTCTAGCGTCGATCCGAGCGTCGCGACCGCGGCCCTCGGCTTCTCGACCTATCGATCATCAGGGACGACCGACATCACCGTGCACGGGATGCGGATTCTACGGAGGGCCACAGCATGAGCCAGAGCTACGCACGACTGAACATTGACTCAATCGAGGGCCTTTTCTCGGCGATGTCGAGCCGCGCCGCGATGCTCGGGAGCACGACCCGAGCGCAACGGGCGGTCCTCTACTCGATGAGCGAGGCGAGCCTCTCGGCGCTGGAGTCGGGGTCTCGCGTCCCGACCGCCGAGGAGCGCGATCAGACCCTCGGCGCCCTTGATGCAATCCAGGCCGGGATCTACCCGCCCGATCTGGAGACGCTACCGGCGGCGCAGCCGTGAGCGTCGTCGAGCTAGCCCGACGGTCTCGCCCGCCCGAGGGCCTCCCGTGCTGCACCCTCGTCGCCCTCGCCCTCCTCGAAGGTGAAGGGAACGAGATCGACAGCGTCGACGACGGGGTCCGCGTCGGCGGCCTCGACTGGTGGAGCCGCGCGAACGTCTGGAGCCCTGACGCGCCCTGGAGCGCCCTCGATGCCGCCCGGGAGCTGACGGGCGGGACCGACGCCCGGATCCTCCTCGTGCGCGACGTGGCGCCTCCTCTGCGGCCGGGTCGCTGGCATGTTGTCCAGCGGTGGCGACACCTCGGCGACGGCGGGGAACCTGGAGTCGAGGACGACACCGTCGTCCCCGGCAAGTCGACGGGGCACACCTACCTCGCGTGGATGGGTGAGGACCGCCGGGTCCGGATCGTGCAGTCCTCGACGGCGAAGGGCTACCGCGACACCTGGGGGAGCTGGGAGGGCGACGCCGGCCTCTCGGGTTACGCGGTCGGCGTGGTCTACCTGCCCACCGGGTGGACGTGGGGGGCGTGATGCTTCAGACGCGGATCATCGTCGCGATCGTCGGGGCTCTGTCGGCGGTCGCCGCCGCGACCCGTAAGGACTCCGACGGGGGCGCACGCATCACACCCGCCGAGAGGGACGAGATCCTCGCCGCAGTGATCGAGGCGATCCTCGGGGTCCTCGACAAGCGGGTCGCACAGTGAGCGCGATCCTTGCCAGTCGGCTAGAACTGGAAGCCGACACGATCCTCGACAGCATCCCCGACGAGGCCCGCCGCACGCACGCCGAGAAGGTCCTCTCGGATGTCCTGTCGACGATGGCGGACCACGAGGCCCGCCGCCCGGTAGCCGAGGCCCTCGACGAGGTCGTCCGCACCCTGGAGCGGGTCCGGACTCACCTCGACGCCGCCGACGAGGCCCCGAGCGGGGTCGCCGCGGTCCTCGGGTCGATTGACGCGCGAACGTGGATCGGTATCATTCTCGGTATAGCCGCCGCCCTCGGGGCCGCTACCGGCCTCGATGTCGCGGACATTCTGGGGGAGCCATGAGCGAGGCAGATCGGGCGGCTATGGCGCGCGGGACTCTCACCTCGGGGATCGACCTCGCCCAAGTCGCCGCGGCCCGTGAGGCCCTCGCAGCGGTTCGTGAAGCCATGCCCGAGCCCGCTCCGCAAAACGTCAAGGCCCCGATCAGGGTCTCGACGTGCATCCTCGCCGGGCTCCTGATCGGGGCGGTCGTCTGGCTCGTCCGCTAGTCGACGACGGCGTAGACCCTCGCGTCGCGACCCGAGCGGGTGAGCCGCGTTAGGCCGGTGTCGTAGATCAAGCGGAGTTGAACAAGCTCCCGGATCCGGGCCGAGATCGACTGATGGACACCGCCGAGGGCCTCCTCGACCTCGTCGCACGTTGCGCCCGAGGCGCCCGCGTCTCGGATACACGTCATACAGCGCCCGCGGAGCGTGTCGGCGTGCGCCTCCATCGACTCTGCGGCTCGCTCGCTCGTCTCGCTCCCGCGGACGAACGGCAACCGCTGCGGGGTGTAGGGGCTCACGCATCACCCCGGCGACCGAAGGACGCGATCCCGTGGCGCTGACGGTAGCGGAGGACCCGCGACACGGGGACGCCTTGTGAGGCCGCGACGGCCTCGTCTGTCGCCTCGCCGGGCTGGAGACGACCCGAGGCCGGGACCCAGGCGCCCGAGCCCGGAGGGCGCCCCATACGGCCCCCGGAGGGGATGCCGTGACGGCGGCGGTACTTCGTCACCGTCAACCGGTGCACCCCGTGCACGTTGGCGACCTCGCGGTCGGACGCTTCGCCGGGTTGAATGAATGCGGGATCAGGTGTCCAGCTCACGAGAGACTCCAGAGGCGCGCGGCGCCGTCGAGGACGGAAACGAGGCAGAGAGCCGCCGCGCACGCGAGGCGGATCCGGCGGTCGAGGTCGTCCTCGGTCGCCATTGGAAGCAGGGCGAGACCCAAGGCGGCGTAAGCCGCGATCACGCCGGTCATTGCATCGCCCGGGCGTAGCTGAGGGCCTCGTCGATGATGTCCGCGGCCCATCCGGCCTCGGGGTTGTCGAGGTACGCCTCGCACGCCTCGACGGTCTCGCGGTCGCCAGCGCGGGCGGCCTCGTCGGCAAGGTCGTGGACCTGGCGAGTCGTGAACGAGGGCGTCGTCTCGACATCGAGGATTAGCTGAGCAACCTCTCGCAGGGCGGCGACGCCCGCCTCGACTTCGAGGGCGAGGTCGGTCGCGCTCTCGTGAGACGAGAGGCCCGCCTCGGCGAGGATCGCCTCGATGTTCAGAGCCGCGACGAGGTCGGCGACGTTGCGAAGGTGTCCGATGGTTCCGTTCATTGTGCTGTCTCCAGTGTCAAAGGGTGAAGGGTGGCGCCCCGAGGGGCCTAGCGGGCGATCTCGGCCCGGGCCGCGGCCTCGACGATCGCCTTTGCCTGACGGAGCGTCGAGCCCTCGGGGATCGTGACACTCACGACCCGAGAGACGGCGGCGTCGAATGCCTCGCCGTCGTACTCCCAAGCCTTCGACGCGTCGCGAGCCAACCCGCGACGAGCGCCCGCGGCGTAGCGGGTCGGGCGCTGACGCTCCAAGGCCCCGACGTAGGCGCCGTCGATGTGCAGGCTCCAAGCGGTAACGCCCTCGTGTGTGCCCTCGTTTGTCCAAGTTTCGCGGCTAGTCATGGTCTGTCTCCGTTCAGTGGCTACCACTTAACGCAAGGCAATACAGGCGCAACAACTTTGCGGGAGAAAGTTGTTACGCCGCCTTCGTCCGCAACAATCGGCCCGCCCTCGTCAGCCGGTAGCGCCTCGGGCGGCCCTCGATCACCTCGGCGAGGCCGCGGGCGACGAGAGTGTCGAGGCGTTGGATCCAGTTGCTCCAGTTCGACGCGCCGACGTGCGCGAGCACCTCGCCGACCGTCGCCTCCCCTCCGAGTTCGGCGAGGATGTCGAGGCCGTCGAGGATCGACTTCGGGGGCGTCCAGAGGATCAAGCCGAGACGCGCCGCGGCAAGGGCGGCCCTAGTCACTGTCGGGCCGGTGGTAGACTTCGAGGGCCTCGCGTAGGTCCTGGGTCCATCCGAGGAGCCTCTCGACGGTCGGCGACCCGAGCGTCTCCAGCTCGACAACCTCGTCGGCGTCGGGGGTGACGTGCACCGAGACGACGAGGCCGGTCCACGGGCGCGAGACCGCCCGAGCGCAGAACCACCGATCAGCGGGCGGCCCGTGCCATGCGAGCCCCCAACCGCGGCCCCGAAGGAACGCTTCGAGCCTCTCCTCCCGGGGCGTCATGCGTGCACCTTCGCCGCGGTCTCGGGCGTCGTTGCCCACGCGACGAGGGCGCCCCACCGGTCGTCGGGCGTCTCGTGGCATCGAGGGCGGCCCCGAGCTGCGAGGAAGGCATCGACCTCCTCGACGGTCAGGTTCACCCCGGCGAGGTCCTCGACGAAGGAGGCCCAGACCTTCGGATGCGTCTCGCGGCGGTCGATCACCCTCCCCGAGCGCCGATCGCGACCGGCAACCTCGACCGCTCCGTCGCTGTCGTCGCCCGTGGCGACCCCGAGGAGGGCCGACAGCGTGTAGCGGCGCGCGTAGCTGATGGCGACCCCGTCCGCCTGTGCGGGTCGGAGGCCCTTCGCGCCGCCCGTTGCGTGCATCAGCTCCCCCGACATCCACTGTCCCGAGGCGTGCACGAGGGTCCACCGGACGCCCGCCGCGCCCTCGACGACCTGGGGTGCCTGGACAAGCGCGAGGCCGTTCTCGGCGAGGGCTCCTCGGGTCGCGTCGATCACGCTCTCAAGATCGGCGTATTCGTTCCGCAAATGAGGGTTTCGCGCGTTCTTTCGGGCCTTCCTGACCCGGGCTTGCGCCTTCGCGAGGGCGGCGGCGATCTGATCCTGTGCGGTTGTCATCGTCAAGCCGCCGACGGTGATCACACCGGGCGGGGTTGTCTCGTCGCTCATGGGTCCTCCTGTGGACGTTGCGAGGCGTAGCACACACCGCGGCAAGTTGGCAAGCCTTGACGCTACCCGGCGCAACGTGGTAGCCCTCGGGAGCCACTAAGGAGGCAACATGAGCAGTCAGAGCGAGGAACGCGCCCGGGTCACGATCCGACCGGCGCCCGGTGTCGTCGATGCTATGGAGGTCTACCGGCGGTATCTGGAGACCGAGGCCGCGCCCGGGATCCGGGTCTCGATGGCCCAGGTCGCCGAGGTCCTGATCCGGGCCGGTCTTGAGCGGTTCGGGATCTCCGTCGAGCGGGGCGACGCATGACGCCCGCCGCCTACGTCCTCGACATCGAGACGATTCCCGAGGGGCTCGCCTTCGGCGAGACAATCGAGATCCCCGAGAAGTTCGCCGGGCTCGACGACCCGGGAGAGGCCGAGCGCCTCTATCTGCGGCAAGCCCTGCACCCTCGCCGCTGTCAGGTGATCGCGTGGGCGCTGATCCCGCTCCTTGGGGGTGATACGATCGTCCAGATCGGCCCCGATGAGGACGGGCTCCTCGATGCTCTCGCCGCCTACGTCGCGCCGATGCGGGGCGCTCCGACGCTCCTCGCCTGGAATGGCCCGGGGTTCGACTTCCCCGTCCTCCGCGCCCGGGCGCTCGTGCACGGTCGCTACCGACTCGCCGACGTGTTCAGTCCGCAGGTCTGGGGAGGTCACGGGATCCGCTACCCCGAGCGGCTCCTCGATCTGATGCGCTTCGCGCCCGAGTGCCTACCGGGCCGGTACGTGAGCAAGGCCGCCGCCGCCGAGGCTTGGGGCGTGCCCGTCGAGACGGCTCCGGGGTCGACGGTGCCGTATCTGTGGGCCGGGGGTCATCTCGGACGCATCGAGGACCACGTCGTCGAGGACGTCCTCGTCGAGAGGCGCCTCGCCGAACTGTGGAGGGTCGCCCAGATCCTCGGGGTGCAACTGTGAAGCCCGCCGAGAGACAGCACCGCGACGACCTCCGCGCTCTCGTCGTCGACATCGCAAGGGCCGACGCCCTGACCGACCCGTGGTGGGACGTGGCTCTCGCCCTCGACAAGGACGAGCCCCTCGACGACCTTCGGGAGCTAGTCAGGGTCGCCAGCTTCGACCGGTCGCCCGGTGATCGAGCGATCGAGCGGCTCGACGAGCTTCTCCTCGCGATTGAGGAGGCGACGTGAGGCCGATCCCGCTCCTCGTCGAGCTGTGCGCGGGGACCGCCGCGCTATCCCTCCGACTGCACGAGGAGGGCGCCCGCCCGCCCGTGTCTCGGATGGGGGCGAAGACCGGCTATGCCGACATCATCCTCGAACGGATGGGACTGGTTCCCGGTCAGACCGCCGACGCGTACCTCTGGTGTGAGCCTGATCCGGGGGTTCGCCTCCTCCTCCTCGCCTACACCGACGCGACCCTCGCCCGGGCCGCCGCCGACGTGATCCGCGGGTGGGCGAAGGAGGACCCGCGGGCGCTCTGGGAGCGGTTGAAGGCCGAAGGGCCGGTCAGGGCTCCCGAGCCGCGGGAGGTCGCGCGGTGGTCAATCGTCACGGGTAACAGCGTGCAGAAGCGACCGGGCGTTGACCCTGACTGGTTTACCCGCCCGACCGGCGAGGGTCAGAAGTCGGCGGGCGCGTATGCCGCCGACCTCGACGCCCTCCCCGAGCTACCCGCGCGCCTGATGCCCGACGCCTCCGAGGTCGACCCGCGGGAGCTGGCACGGTGGGCGCGGATCCTGACCTCGAACCGGCTCGTCAACCCTGACCCGGTCACCTGGACGAACACCGGAGACGGCGGCTACCGCTTCGGGGGCGAGTTTGCCGACCCGGTCGAGCGTCTCGCCGAGGGGTGGGACCTCCCCGAGCTACCGGCGAAGGTCTCCCCGGGCGCCGAGGCCGTCGATCCTCGGGAGGTTGCGCGGTGGACTACCATCCAGGGGTGGGGCTCGACCGGCTACTGGTGCGGACCTGATCGAGGAGGCGCGATCAAGGGTCACCCCGAGGGCTGGACGGGCTCGATCACTCTCGACGGGATGACGGGACGCCTCGACGCGCTCCCCGAGCTACCGGCGACCGTCCTCGTCGAGGCCGTCGAGCCGCCGAGGCTCCCCGAGGGGTCGTGGGTCTACATCGATCCGCCCTACCAGAACACGACGGGCTACGCGCACGACCTACCCCGGGAGGAGGTCGTCAGGCTCGCTCGACTCTGGAGAGAGGCCGGGGCACACGTCTGTATCTCCGAGGCGGAGCCGATCCCCGACCTCGTCGACGAGGGTTGGCACGTCGTCGAGATCACCGGCGACCGGAAGGGCCAGAAGCGCACGTTCAGCAAGCAAAAGCGCGAGTTCCTCACGATGTCGAGAGAGCCGCGGGGTCAGCTTGGATTCTGGGGGCTCTCGTGAGCGTCTGGAGGTCGACGATCCTCTCCCCGGGGCGGCAAGTCGAGGCCGCGAGCGACGGCGACCGGGCGGTCCTTTGGGAGGGCGAGACGGTCCTCGTCCGGGGGCGCGTGCGCGCCGTGGTCGAGCTGGTCGACCCCGTCCTCGTCGACGGGACCGACGCCGACGTCGAGGTCCTCCGTCGTTGGCTCCGGGGGCTGTTCCGGTGATCGTCTCATTCTTTCGACACGCCCGAGACCCGAGGCCCGTCGAGCGATCGATCTCCTGGCCGCGCCTTGCCGTCGCGCTCCGCACCTTTCGACCCATCGAGGGGACGAAGGAGGACCGCCTCGACGCGTGCCCACTGTGGAGCCCGTGCCGCTTCCGAGAGGGCGGTCGTCGCAGCCTCGGCGACGCCGTCGAAGTCTCGCTCCTCGTCCTCGACTACGACGACGGGACGACCCTCGACGAGGCCCTCGGGGCGTGGGCTGACTACGAGGCCGTCGCTCACACGTCGTGGTCTCACCGAGAGGACGCCCCTCGATGTCGTCTCGTCCTCCCCCTCCGCACCCCGATCCCCGCCGACGGGTGGTCGGAGCTTTACGGGGCGATCGTCGCCGACGCGGATCGCCAGTGTCGCGACCCGTCGAGGGCCTACTTCCTCCCCGCGATCGGGGCGGGCGGGCCTCACCGGGCGGTCTACCGGCCCGGGGACCGGCTCGATCTGCGCACCGATCACGAGGCCGCCCTCGCTCGCATCGAGGAGGCCGCCGCGGCGAAGGAGGCCGCGCGCAAGCTCGCCGCCCGTCGGGCGCGTGAGGTCTACCAGAGCCGCGACGACCTCGACCGCGCTCTCGGTCGGAGGCTACGGGAGGACGCCGACGCGCGGGAGGCCCTCGCCGTCCGTCTCGGGGCTAGGATCGTCGAGCGCCCCTCGGGGCGGATTGTGAAGGACGTCACCTGTCCCGGCTGCGGGCGGGCGTCGGTCCTCTGGTACGTCGAGCCCGGACGGAAGGCGTCGGCGTGGTGTGCGCATCAGAATAGCTGCGGGTGGTTCGGCCCGCTCACGACCTGGGAGAACACATGAGCGAGACCCTCGCCGACGACCTCGGGCTTCGGGTGATCGGCCCTGTCGAGATCGAGGAGACCTATCAGTACCTCGACGACCTCGTCGGGAACCTGGCGACGATGACGAAGGACGAGCGCGTCGAGGCCGTGGCGGGCCTCCTCGGGGCTCGCTGGCTCCCGAGGCTGTCGACACTCGCCCGGGAGGACGGGGGCGCCTGGGACGCCTACCTCGTCCGCCTCCGGGCCTCTCGGGGCCTCGCGTCCGCGGTCGATCAGCTACGGCGACGCGTGCGCGCCGAGGGTCGAGGGCTCCGTCTCGTCGCCGAGAAGGCCGCCGCCCCTCTCGCGGGCGTGCCGGATGGGTGGCGGGCTCCTCCGGGGTGGAGGGTCGACGCCTCGGGCGTCTGGGGTCCTGATCCCGTGACCGACGACCTCGTCCAGCTCTCGACGGTCCCGCTCGCTCCCGTCGGTCGGCTCCTCGATGTCGACACGGGGGATCATCACGTCCGGCTCTCGTGGCCCGGGTGGGCGGGTCACTACGAGCGCACGGTCCGCCAGAGCGTCACCGTCGACGGTCGGAGCCTCGTCGCGACCCTCGGGGATCGAGGGGCCGGGGTAACATCGAGGAACGCGTCGGTCCTCGTCGGCTACCTCGATGCCGCCCTCGCCACCAACGCCGCCCGCCTACCGGTCGAGCTAGTCGCGAGCCGTTGCGGGTGGGTCTCGACATCGAGGGCCGCGGGGTTCCTCCTCGGGCGTCGGTGGTATGGGACCGGGGCCGTCGCTCTCCAGGTCGACCCGGGCGGTGGAGAGGAGCAAGTCGTCGAGGCCGTCGCGACCTCGGGGACGTGGGCCGGGTGGCTCGCCTCGATGGCGACCGCCGCCGACTGTCCCGACGTTCACCTCGCCGTCTACGCGTCGGTCGCGTCGGTCCTCGTCGGGCGCCTCGGGACCGCCCGTGGGTGGGTCGTCGACTGGTCCGGCGAGACCTCGCAGGGCAAGACGACCGCCCTCCGGGTCGCCGCGTCGGTCTGGGGGCAGCCTGTTGACGGTCGGATGCTCCAGAGCTGGCGCCTCACCGTGAGCCGTGCCGAGGGCGTCGCCCACCTCCTCTCGGCTCTCCCCTTGATTCTCGACGACTCGAAGAACGCCCGATCCTCTCGGGATGTCGCCGGGCTGATCTACCAGCACAGTCAGGGGCAAGCGAAGGGGCGCGCGAAGCCCGGAGCGGGCTCCCAGGCCGTCGGGCTCCGACGGTCGGCGACGTGGTCCTCGATCATGCTCTCCACGGGTGAGCAGAGCGCCGTGAGCTTCACCGAAGACGCCGGCTCTCGGGCGCGGTGCCTCTGTCTCGTCGGGCCTCCTCTGCGCTCCGACCGTCAGGCCCGGGACCTCACGGTCGGGATCCTCGACCACTACGGACACCTCGGGGAGCGGGTGATCGAGCGCCTCGCCGGGTACACGTCGGAGGACTGGCGACGCCTCGGGGAGAGCTACCGTCAGAGCGTCGAGGCGTGGGTCGCGTCTCTCGCCGAGGTCGGAGCGGTAGCCCAGCGCCTCGGGGCGCTCCTCGCCCTGCTAGAGGTCGCCCGGGACCTCGTCGAGGCCGTCGGGTATCCAGAGCCGCCCGAGGGCGTCGAGCCCCTCACGAGGGCCGCCGAGGCCGTCAGGGCGGGAGGGGAGGACGCCGACCGCCCTCTCGCCGCCCTCCGGGCCGTGTGCGAACTGGCGACCCAGCATCAGGACGCCTTCGACGACGGAGCGTCTCGAAGCTCCGGGCCGCCCGGGGGCTACCTCGGGCGATGGGAGGGCGACGAGATCGGGGTCCTGCCTCGGGTCCTCGACGACTGGCTCGCCCGGGCGGGCTACGATGCGGGGATCCGCGCCCGGTGGCGCGAGCGGGGATGGGTCGAGCGCCGCGGTCGAGACTGGACCGTGAAGCGGCAAGTCGGGACGAGGCGCGTCCGGCTCCTCGTCCTGACGCCCGAGGCCGTCGCCGCGGGGTTCTAGCCAAGACGACGAAAGCCCGCCGAGGGGCGGGCGTCGAGTCGAGGCGGGCGGCCTCTGTCAGAGTCGGGTCTCCTCGGGATGTCGCGCCATCTCTCCGAAGTAGTGGGCGATCTGCTCTGCTACTCGCCGCGGGATGTTCCCGGCGCCGTTCCATCCGAGGGGCGCCTCGACGGCCTCGGCGGGCTGACACGCGGCGCGATGCTCCCGGGCGATGTCGACGCGGTAGTAGGGGAGTTCCTTACCGCAGGAGCACCGGACCCGCTGGTGTCGCGTATTGTAGGGGTCGACGGGTAGCGCCTCGAAGCCGAGGGCCTCCATGACGGCGAGCTTCTCGCGCCGGTTGTCGGTCAGTTTGAATCGCATTGCTGTCTCCAGTGTGAGAGCCCGCCGAGGCGGGCGGCGGTGGCTAGAACCGGACCACGATCGGCCCGATGACATCGAGGCCCGTCTCGGCAAGGTAGTGGCGAACTAGCTCAGGCGATGCGGCGACCTTGCGCGGAGTGAACTGCCGGGCCGACGCCCAGCGTTCGGTGCGCTTGTTCCAGAACCCGCGGCGCCGCTGGAAGGTGATCGCGTCGGCGACGAGGTCACCGTCGATCTCGACAAAGATCGTGCCCCGGTCGTTGCGAGTGACGAGGATCTCGGTTGCTACAAACTTCATGCTGTCTCCAGTGTGAGAGCCCGCCGAGGCGGGCGTCGAGGTGAGGCGGGCGGCCTAGCGGGTCAGGAGTCGCCGATCCATTGTGCTGAGGTTGGTGTGATCCGCCGGTGACTTGAAAGTCCGGTACACCCAGGCCCGGGCCTCGACCTCCGAGGCGAAGCGGGCCGCCGAGCGACTCGTCGCGGAGCACCACCATCCCCACTTGCGATGCTCCTTGCGGCGGAGCGCGATCGGCCCGTTTCCGAACTCTCGCTGAAGTGAAGGGCTAAAGAAGCCCGCGCGGCCGATGATGATGATGTCGTTGCGGTTGCGTGCCATGGTCTGTCTCCGTTGCTTGTGGCTACACCTTAACGCGAGGCTAACCAGAGGCAACAACTTTCCGCGAGAAAGTTAGCCCGCCCGACGGTGCCCGACCGTGCCCGACAGGTGCCCGACATAGTCGGGCGCGAAAAGTGCCGGGGGCTCCGTCGCTATGGAGGCCCCGCCCGACTGCCCGACTAGTTTTGAAGGGTATATACCATGATAGGTATCCTTTAAAGCGATAGCGGGCGTCCTAACGTGAAAGAGAAAGCTTTTCCGTTTTACGCATCCCCTGTGTAGCTACTGTCGGGCAGTCGGGCGCGATCGCGATACCTAAGGTCTGTGGCCGACTAATCGCGCCCGACTGGCCTCGGGCGAGTCGGGCGGGAGTCGGGCGGGCCGCCCGGGCAGTCGGGCGCAGCTCGACGACGACCTCGGGCGTCGTGCTACACTCCGGGCGCCCCTCGGGGTTTCGTGTGCCTGTGTTCCGTCCTGGGTTCGGGGAGGTCCTCGTCGATGACGGGGGCCTCCTCGATGACCTCGACGGCCTCGGGCGTCGCGTGCTAGGGTGGGAGCACGGGCCGCCGACGCTTGCACTCGTCGACGACCCGCGGCCTCGATCCCCTTCGGATGGGGCGAGGGCTTCCGGGCTACACTAGCACCGGACACAGGAGGCAGCATGAATAGGGCGATCCTCTGCGGACACCTCGGGCGCGACCCCGAGAGCCGCGACACCCGAGGCGGGCAGGTGGTCCGGCTCTCCGTTGCGACGAGCGAGCGACGCAAGCAAGGCGACCAATGGGTCGATCACACCGAATGGCATCGGGTCGTCTGCTTCGGGCGGACGGCGGAGAACTGCGCTCGGTTCCTCGGCAAGGGGCGTCAGGTCCTCGTCGAGGGCCGCATCCAGACGAGCAGCTACGAGAAGGACGGCGAGACCCGATACTCGACGGAGATCGTCGCCGAGCGGGTCGAGTTCGTCGGCGGTCGGGGGGATGCCGCCCCGAGCCGCTCGAACGCCTCACGAGGGGCGTCTCGTCCCTCTGACGACGTGCCGTTCTAGTGGGCGGCCAGAGCAGAGGGAAGGGCGCCCGAGGAGAGCGCGAAGTCGCGACGCTCCTACGGCGCGAGCTGCCCGAGGGGTGGACCGTCGAACGGTTCGGGACTGGCGAGTCGGGGCACGACGTGAGGGTCCTCCGTCCTGACGGAGCGCCGTGGACGTGGGCCGTCGAGGTCAAGCGGTACCGCGACTTCTCCGTCGGCGAGGTCCTCCGGGGTCCGTCGGCTCGTTGGCTCTCGTGGTGGGCGCAAGCCGTCGAGCAAGCCGTCGCCGCCAGTCGCGAGCCGCTCCTCCTCACGCGGGGGGACCGCCGCCCGTGGTGGGTCTGGTCACGTTGGGACCTCGGGAGCCTCTCGGGTCCGTCCGTCCAGCTCCAGACCGGGGACCGTCGCCCGGTGATGGGTCACCGACTCGACGACGTGGTCGGGGAGTTGGCGCATTTCGAGGGATGGACGCCGCATGACGAGCCATGAGCCAAACGGAGGGCCCCTGCGGGTAGTGGATTT
>Ga0208767_1000566_pt1 | contig 30735 bp, 44 predicted proteins | sample VirMetDEL_Mar_21_FD_184514 | JGI IMG/M metagenome (GOLD analysis project Ga0208767, IMG submission 184514) | Aqueous microbial communities from the Delaware River and Bay under freshwater to marine salinity gradient to study organic matter... | ecosystem: Environmental > Aquatic > Marine >... | reverse complement strand
GGCAATTATTGGCAAAGCCGCTGCTAGGAGTAGCGGCTAATGCAGTTTCTGGTTTCGTTGAAACTAAAAAATTAAAAACGGAAACAAAACTAACAGAGATAAAAGCAAATAAAAAAAGATTAGAGGACATTGCTGCTGGTAAAATAAAATGGGAACAGTCTGCTATTGATCAAATGAAGGGAAGCTGGAAAGATGAGTTTGTTTTACTTAGTTTAATGATCCCCGCAATTTGTTCATTCATAGGACCACTACAACCATACATAGCACAAGGCTTTGAAATTCTCTCTACCCTCCCTGACTATTATAAACATTTGTTATATTTAGCGTGTTCAGTTTCACTGGGTTACCGCGCGGCACCTGGAGTAAAAGGTTTGTTTGGCAAAAAGAAATAATAAAATAATTATATCTGGTTTGTGGTTTTTTGAAAAAGATCGAACCCAACAAGAAGAATATAAGAATAATAATAAACCTTCTAAGTGTAAAGATTGTACACATACACCTATACATTCAAATGATGGAATGCGAACTTGGATGTGTGGTAACTGTGAATTTAACGAATTTTCGCCAAAAAAAGTGTCTTTATTTTAAGCACACAGCGCGTTGTAGCACTTCCCCCTTGTGATTGTACCCCCCTAAATTACTCTAAATGTTGAGCTACTTCGTTAGATGCTGCTATAAGTTTTTCTGCATCATTCCAATCTTTATCTCTTTCATATAATTTAGTCATATGTCTGCTGCTATGTCTTAAATGATCTTGGCTAGTCTTATCTAATTTTAAATACTTCCTATACACAGCTCCAAAACTTCTAAAATCATGGGTGCTAATATCTTCATTCCATCCAGCTAATATAAATATTTTTTTTATATTTTTTAAAATAATACTATATGATTTGTAGTTACCATTACTTGCTGGAAATATTAATTGTTTAGTATTCGTTTTATTTTTTAATTCTTCTAACCATTCTATATATATTTTTGTAAATTCTTCAGATACAAAAACTAAATTGTTTGACTCTTTTGATTTTGTATAACTTACCAAACCTGTTTTTATATCAATAGCTTTATTAATTAAAAAAGCATTCATCCTCACATCATAATCTCTTGTTTCTAAAGGTATTAATTCAGATATTCTAATGTTTCCCTCTAACAAAGCTCGAAGTAATATATAATAAAACTTCCCTGGATTATGTCTTTTAGGAAAAATAGTTGCTTGTTTTGCTATTAATAATGCTTTGTTAACAATTAACATCGTTCTTTCAGGTCCATTAAAATTTAATATTGGCGGCACATATTTTTCTCTTCTTTTCCAGGCACTTGTAAAACTTCCTCTTGGTACACTTTTTGTTATAAACATAGGCACACCCATATTTTCAGCAGCAGCTACGTTTAATATTGCACCTAATCGCATCCAAGAATTTTTGTTTTGTCTTAACCCCATGCAAGTAAGAAGTTTATTACTAAGTGATGTAAGCATTTGTAGGTTTACTTCTTTAACCATTATATCTTTTAATTTCTTTCCATTGTATTCTATATCTTTAATAGCGCTCCAAGAGTGTTCATAATCTCTTAGTGTGCTATCTTTAATAATTCCATTATCTCTTTTTCCTTCTTGTAATTTAATTTCTATTTGTGCTGCATCATCTATAGTTGCATTAGATACTGTATAAATATTATGTTTTACTTTATTCTTTTGCTCCGTTCTAACATCATCTAATTCACTAATAGTAGCACCAAAAAATCTTTCTGTTTTAAATTTTTGTTTATCGTACACATCAAAATAATATTTATTATTTGTATTTTTTTTATTAACCTTACTTGTAGGTGTAGGTCTAATGTTTCTTACGCTAAATCGATTTATCATATAAAAAGGTATATAATATATGTGTAGAAAATAAAGCTAATTCCTCATGTTTTTTCCTCACGTTTTTAGTCATGCAACGATATGAAACTGTATGAAATTACCTAGGTTTATTTAAACTTGAATGAAACACAAAAGCCTGTAAAACTCTTATAAATTAAATTATCTAGCTGGTTTGGGACCAGGGGGTCGAAGGTTCGAATCCTTTCTCCCCGACCACTTTTCCGCCATTTTTTAATTAAAGTTTATTCAAAAAACAAATTAGTAATGTTTTTAGTCACGTTTATTTTAGCGTACCCCTGGTCTTTTTTAAATATACAATTCCACATTCGCTGCAAAAAGGAAAAGAATGAATGATTGCAGTAGCTTCTTTTCCACAATTATCAGATCTACATATAATTTTTTTACTCAATAATGTTTCCATAGCTTTTAATATTTTATTGTGATCTTCTTCACGCATATCACTTTGTTTATTGCTTGGTAGCCATTTACCTTTAATTTTAAATTGTTCCGCCATACGACTCATTTTCATCGTGTAATTCTTCACATTCTTTATAATGTTCTTTTTGTAATTCTTGTAAGTATGCTAACCATTTTTCTGGTTTGACGTTTTCGTGCAGCATGCCTACATTTCTAGCTACTCTTTTAATTCTAAAACTAATAATTTCATCTTTATCATCTGTTTTGTAAAAAACTAAAAATCCTGGTACTTCAAATTTTAATGCTAATTTTTTTATTAGTGTGTAGGCTTTAAACTTTTGTCCTGTATCTTTTGCTAGTTCTATAAAAGCCAGGGGTTTATAACAATGTTTACACACCTCAACGCTATCTACATCGATCATGGCAATTCCCTCAAATTTACGATGCCATTTGCTGTATGCTTCTTGTTTTAAATTACTATACCACTCTCTAGCCATGTATAATTTCAACAGATCTTTTTTTGTATTTTAAATTTTTTACTTTACCTCTTTCAACTAAGGCTTTTATTAAAGCATGAATACCTGACTTAGATTTTATATTCATGTGTTTTTGCATTTCTTCGTAAGAAGGTGACCATTCATTGTCTGCAATATATTTTTTTATGTAACGTAAAAGTTTAACTTGATTTGGTGTCATTTTTTATTTTATGTATTTCTTGTCGCAATTTAAAATTTTCATCTGTTTTTTTTGTTAAAAGTTTTTCCATAAATTCATCATTTAATTTTTTTTCTTTTTCCAAATCCGTAAATTTTTTTTTCCAATTTATGTCTGTCATAATTCTTTACGAAAATCTTTTATCAATCTTTTTATTTTATTAAGATACACAGCAGCATCTAAATTTTCCTCAATAGCATCATCAATCCATTCTAAAATATCTTTTGTTGATGTAACCATTGTGTCACCATATTTTTTTATACCCATGTTTGATCTTGTTGCTAATCGTACTATTATTTCCTGGACCAATGGATCTTTTGACTCTTTGTCTAAATTTTTTGTATTTAATTCTGTCATATATTTTTATTACTAAACCATTCATCTAACTTATGTTCTGATATGACATATGTTTTGCCTAATTTTGTCATAGGTAAACCATGCGATAATCGTAAACGATGGACTCTATTTTTTATTGCTTGATTAGTAAGCTGCGGCTGGTTTTTAAATAATATTTTACCAACCGCAACCACATCCAACAATGATGTTAAGGAGGAATTAGAAGTTAGGTAATTCTTCATCATCGTTAGAACTCTCAACAACATTCTCTTTTGGTTTTTTATAACTTACCGCTTTTTCATATCCTTCTTCAAAAGGCACACATGATATTTTAAGTTGTGTTGCTTGACTTTTCTTTGTTTGTGTAACCCATGCGTTTAGATGCAGCTTAGTTCCAGCTTTAATAATAATATCTTCTTTAATAGTAAAACCACTAATATCTTTATTATCTTCTAAAGTTAGTGACTCACCTAAAGGATATTTTTTACCCTCAGCTAATTGTTTGTCCAAAAGTTCTTTTAACTCTCTTCCAGGATATAGATATAAATTTAATTCAGGCATTATTTAAACTCCTTATTTTTTTTATCTAAAACATTTATGACTTCTTTTTTTTCAATAGGTTTTAATTTTTCAAACCAATCTTTATAAGGTGCTTTAAATGTTTCTACTTCCCCAGGGTGAGATGCTTTTTCAATTACGGCGGAAAAAGTTTGGACTTGTGTTACTAAATCCATTTTATCCCACCCATTAGGAAGTTTTTTGTGGAGTTGCGAGCTTGATTTTCCAGGCTTATTCCCGTTATCATCTACTCCACTTCCTGATTTCTCAGGAATATTGTTTTGATTTGCAAATGCTTGCAACATTTCATCACCAGATGGATATTCAGATCCCATTAATCCTAAATTACTCAAAGCTCTTCCGATTGATGACGTTTCCGCTACTTCTGCTGCACTTGTTTTATTTATAAAATTTGCATTTCTATTTTCCTCAGCAATACCATTAGAAACTAAATTACCATTAACCCAAACACTTGTGACAGATCTGACATACATACCTTCATATGTTTGCTCAGTTATAATTTTTGCATCTAAACCAAAATGATTTCTAAAAATCCGTATTCTGTCTTGGACCATGACATACTGTTTGTTGCCTTTTGTTGGTACTTTTAATGTTTTTTCAATCTCTGCTAATTTCTTAACAGCTTTTCCCAGGACTATGTTAAAGTCAATAGCTTGCATCGACAGACTCAGTTGTTGCTTTAATATGTAACCAAACGTTTCTATGCTGCATTGGTGAAAATTTATTTATTTTTTTTCTAGCTGCACATTCTTTTTTTGTGTTGTTTTCTCTTTGCCATAAAATCCAATCATGCTTAGTTGCTATGATATTTTTTATAACAACAGGTAAGTTTTTTATTGCCATAATTTATTAACCTCTTCCATTTCCTCGCTATTAAAATCTCTCCAATAAAATGAACTAAAATCTGGCTGTATAAATTTTGCCAAATCTTTAATGTTATTTGATTGTTGTAAAATATTTTGACGTACCATTTGTGTACGCCTACTTTGTTCAATAAAATTTTCTAAACTTTCAGGTTTTAATTTATCACAATTATCAGGAGTAAATATAATGTAATCATTTTCTTTGTGTCCTGATACATATAATAATATTGGTTCTAAATTTGTTGCTTTCCAATAATGTGCAACTTGCAAAATGTGATTATAATCTGGTCCTGTTTTTTCTGTAGGTATGTTATTCTTACGATATAATAATTGATCTTTTTTTCCTCTCTTTCCCTTGCTCATCCATTTTGTTTTGTATTCAACAAAACGGGTAGGGGTAGCTATATCAATATATCCAATAGTGTGAACATCTATTCCAGGATGTTTATAGCTGCATAATTTTTGTGCCTGTAACTCTTCATCTAGTAATTTTAACTCGTCAACAGCTTTAAAAGAATTAAGTAATACAATAGGCAAAATATCTATAATTTTTTCAAAATGCTCTAAATCATCACCAGTAAATAAAAGTTTCTTTTCCTGGCAGTATTCTATTGCTGTTTCTATAGCTTTTTCTTTTGTATAACCGTCAAAAAGATAACTACCTAGGCTAAACGGGGGTATAGTAACTTCTTGGTCTGTAGTTGAATGTATAAAGGTTTGTGCTGTGTTTCCTTCAGCAGCAGTACCGCCAATCATATTTGGTTTAGGCTTTCTTTTTCTTCTAAATTCAGAATTTTTTACAACATACATCCAAAACCAAAAATCAATAGGTTTTGTGTCCTGACTAGGTGAAAAATGGTCTAATTCGTGGTTTAAATAATATTCAGGGGTAATATCAAAACTATTCATCAACTGTTCCAGTACATTATAGGAACAGTATTAGCATTTTATCACAATCGCTGTCAAACAATTGTTAAAAAATAACTATTCTATGTGCATAATTGAGTCATTATCCATAATATCTGGTACAGCTTTTAAATTAACTGATCCTTCAAAAATGCAATTCCATTCAATTTTTAACCTTAATGTACTATTTCCATACATTGGCGTAAATGAATGTTTTTCATTTTTATCTGGTTTACCTAACCACCCAATGAGAAAATCTCCATTATCTCTTTGTATTAAATTAATTGTTCCATAACCTAATATATTTTTGATTTTTTTTCTTTGGTATTCAGTATTAAATACATAACAAAGACCTTCGTAAAATTTTAATCTCCAATCTGTATCTCGATCTTGATTTCCTCTAAAAACAATACCTATGCTGCCAGCTCTTATTGCTGTTGGTATTTTTAAAATAGGTCTATCAAATTGAAACATATCAACTTTTGTTCCTGAATAAAATTGTCCAATTAATTCTAAATCTAATGGTGGAAATAATAAATCTTGTTCTCTAACACCTAAAACTCCCTCTTTGTAATTAGCTAATTGATGTGCAAATTTTTGAGTTAAAGCTGCTTTTTTATTTAAAACTTTATTAAAATGTATTGGATCTATACCAATATCTGTTGCTATATCTTTTTGCTTTAATCCAGCATCACGAATAGCCGTCTTAAGAAAATCGTTCATTATTGCTAATGTCATAACAATTATTAGCATTAAATGCTATTGTGAAAAAAAGCAAATAAAAAATTTAACTTGTGAAAAAAAAACAATTAATATAGAGATAAAAGCTATATGACGTTAAAAGAGTGGAAAATAACTCAAAATATTCACAGTTTTAGGGAATTAGCTGAGAAATTAGGGGTAAATTCATCAAGAAATCCAGCTAGATTAGTACAAAGATGGGTCCAAGGTGACTCAATACCAAGAGAAAAGCATTTAAAAATTATAATGAGGGTAACGGATGGCAAAGTCACACCGAACGATTTTATTTCCTAAGCATATAAAAGTTGGATCAGTGGACATATCTGTCCACCTTGTTGAAAATTTAGTTAGTATTTCTGAGGATGAAGGCAGTTATGATGGAACTAAACAATCTATAATACTTGATAAATCAATCATAGAACGCTGTAATTCTTATTCTTTATTGTTAGTGCTGCATGAACTTAATCATGTCATTTTTGATCATCATCTTCTTAAATCGGCGGAAGAAGAGATTGTCGTTAATGCTTTTTCACACAGCACAGTACAAATAATGCGAGATAATCCTGTTTTTAAAGATTGGGTTTATCAATGTCTGACTTAGGATTTACAGATTTAGAATATAAACGATTAAAAGAACTAGCAGCTATGGATAATTTATATCCAAGAGCCTTAGTTAAAGGGGGATTACTTGATTGGTGTATATCTGTTTGCAAATTTTATGGAATTACTGTTCCTGAATTTAGATCTAAAAAAAGAGATAGAATACTTTTTAAAGCTAGAGTCGATTTTACCTGGATAATTTTAAATCATGTTCCAAAATATAACATGAATGAAATTGCCAAGTTTATGAATAGAGATCACACTACAATTATACATCAAAAGAAACAAAAACCTTTTGCTGCGGAAACTATTTGGCTTCAAAATGTTACTCGATAGATGGAAGTTATTAAGTAAGGTTATGTCTGATAACAGATTAACGTCTGCTAGTTCTCTTAAAGTTATGTTTTTTTTATTGAATAGAGAGAATAGTAAAACAAAAGCCTTATTTCCTAGTCATGCCAGGTTAGCTAAAGATACAAACATGAGTACAAGATCTGTTAGACGAGGTATTGATGAACTAATTGCAAAAAATTATTTAATAAAATTAAAAAAAGGTTCTCCAGGACGTGCTACTTCATATCAAATTAATTATATACACAGGACAGAATTGTCACAAACAGAGGACAAGATTGTCGTAAATATAGGGACAGAATTGTCCGACCAATCTACAAATAAATCTATTAATAAATCTAAACTAAATAATTTTATTAACAACATCACAAAGAATACTCATGCTGGTTATAAGCAAGTTAAAGAGGGGAAGAAGAAATCATATAATTCTGATGAAATGGTGGCTCAACGCATACTTCAAAAGACTAATGATGTTTCTAAGTCAGAAGCCTATTTAACATTAAAAAAATCAGCTAATTGGGATGATAAAGTGCGAGCAGAAGAATTTGCCATACACCTTGGATGTCTAAAGAAATAAAAACAAAGCACATAGAAAATTTATTTGATGAAGCAGCTAGGACCGATAGTCGGCTACCTTCAGCAATAAAAAAACAAAGCACAACAGCTCAATGGTTAGAAATGAAAGTTGAAAAGATGTATAAACATTCTTACCATGAAGCGCAGATATTATTGATCCCAAATAGTCGGCAAATTAGTCGGTGGTGGGTTGCAAGTACAATATTACGGGAAATAGTTGAGGAAAAAGATAAAAAAGACATTATCTGGTTAAAAGCAAAACGATTTCCCTGGACTCAGATTAGTCGGATTGTCGGATTAGATAGGCGTAAAGTTAAACGATTGTATGAGGAAGAAATAATATATATTCGGTTGTGGCTACAACTACATCAAAAGAATAAAAAAATAAGTGACATGATTGACAAAATAATTTAACTAAAAGTATATAATAGTTTTATTTATCTTCTTTTAAAAAATTATACTTAACAGCTCTTTGTAAATATTTATCAAGCCATCTTGGCGGTTTTGTTGGTCCAGAAATCCATCTTGAAATTATATTTCTGTCGTTTCCGTTTGCCTGGTCATATAAAAATTTGCATAGATCCCCTTGGGTTAGTTCATGTTTTTTTAAAAATGCTGCTAGCTGCTTGGGTGTCATAAAAGGGATTATATACTATTATATGATAAAAAAAACCCCCTTAAAAAAGAGGGTTTTAGTCGGTTTAATTAATCTTGTTTTTTTAGGTCTTTTATTAATTTTTTAAGATACATAATAGTTGTCGGTCCTGAATATATGCCTTCATTATTACATATTCTTTGTAGTTCTTTTATGGCTCTTTTAATTTTTTGATTTGCCAAATCGTCTGGGTTATCTCTCATTTTTTAAGCTCCTAGTAGTTATGGATTAAATAAACTAGCGGTAAAAATACCGCTAATTCAAAGAGTGATGCTATAAATATAAATTTAAGCATTATTTAAGATTGTTTTTGATTAAACAAGAGTGATAAGTTTTGTTGATTGCTGTGTTGATCTTGTTGATTGTTTTTTTCTCCTCAAGTTCTTTTTGCTCTCTATTTTTATTATCTTCTCTTAGTCTTATCATGTCTAATGGATCACTTAGGTTATAAGTTCCAGTAGATTTGATTTCAAATTTAACTGATTTCATCACATGATTAATTGATGACTTTTCACACAACTTCATTTTTTGAAGTTCTTTTAATTGGTCATAATCAATTCTGTTTTTAAATGCGGCTATATCCTGGTCAGTTCCCCAAAGACCCAAGCCGTCAGTTTTAACATGATTATCTTTATTAAATCCTAATACTAAAACAGCTTCATAAGTGTTTTTTTTAGGTTTACACCATTTATTAGTTTTAGGATTAAGAGTAGCATAGCAGAAGCGATCACCTCTGTTTTTAACTGTTTCTATCCAATAACGGCGTTTAGTTCTTAATCTAAAACCCCATGGATAACCATCAACTTCAACAGCATTATCAAAGCTGTCCTTATTATAAATGTATTTCATTTTAAATATGCTCCTTGTTTAAAATGTTTTTGTGCGACTTTAATTGTGAAATCTTCGGACCATTCCGCTGGATAGTTGCGTCCAGGTGTTGACGGCAATTTCTTGCCATCAATAAAAACTCTGCGACCAATAAAAGATATTAACCCTTTTACTTTGCGAGCTTTAACTTCAACAATAGTGATATTCATAACTATTGAATGAAAATTAATATTAATGTGATAGCTGGAACCGTTCCAACCATCATGTAAAATAATATGTTTGATAAATTCATAGTAACCCTCCTTAATTGGTTAATTATAATATAATATATGATATAATATAAAATATGATAAATCAAACATTAAATATAAAAAAATAAAAAAAATGACAGGACGACCATTAAAAAAAATTCAATGCCAGGCGCGGCGTAAATATGACGGCAAGCAGTGCCAGGCTAAAGGTATAAAAACAAAGAAAGGGAGTTATATATGCAGATTGCACGGGGGTCTAAGTACAGGACCGAAAACAATAGAAGGGAAAATAAAAAGTTTACAAAAACTAAAACAATATAAAAATAAAACTTATGAAGAAATCAGAGAAATTATTGAATTTAATAATATCCAGGCTACAGCTCGGGGAAACATTAACAAGCATTTGTAGATCAAAAGAAATGCCAAACTTGTCCACCGTTTATGATTGGATGAATAAAGATAAACAATTAAAAGAAAACATATTAGACGCCAGGAGAATAGGCGCGATGACTTGGCTGGATAAAATGCAAGATTTATTAGACCAGGAAGTTGAACCTCAACAGGTACAATGGAACAGGGAAAGACTCCACCACTCACGATGGATGGCGTCAAAGCTCGTTAGTGTGTTTAATGATAAGGTTATTAATGAGAATATAGGAGAGCCACAAATCAAAATAGTATGGGATGATGGTTATTCGGAACGTAAAGACGAACAGCACGCGCGCACGATATCAAGTACGGATGATATTAAAAATATTAAACATGACCAAACGCATGACAAAAGCAAAATAAACTAGAGTTTATCTAGTGTGTTTCCCTGGTCTTGTATCGGTTATATGTTTGTTAATGTGATTATTAATATTAATTTAGAATATATCAGACCTCGGATCACGCCATTTTACTGTGCCAGGTATTTTATATTATGATGGGAGATTTAGACACTCATGGACAGACAGATACAAGCACTCGTGCTGGTTGACGAAAAAAAGAAAAAAATAATTTTGGAAATGCAAAATTTTATTAACGATGAAGAAATGTTTGATACAGCTAAATTTATAGTGGCTGCGTTAAATATAGAACAGGTTGATCCAAAAATTTTAGGAGAAACAATAAACTAATGAAAGTTATTAAAATACCTTACACACCTAGACCACAACAACGAATGTTGCATGAGCAACTAGATAAATATCGTTTTGCGGTTGCGGTAATGCATCGTAGAGCTGGGAAAACTGTATTTGCAATAAATCATTTAATTAAACTAGCCTTGACTAGCACTAAACGTAACTTTAGGGGTGCGTTTTTTTCTCCAACAAGGGTGCAATCTAAATTAGTTGCATGGGATTATTTAAAAGAATTTTCTCGTAAGATACCTGGAACGAAATTTAATGAAACAGAATTACGAGCTGACTATCCTACGGGTGGAAGAATAACACTATTCGGAGCTGAAAATCCTGATGCTGCAAGGGGTCAATACTATGACTTTGTTGTTTGTGATGAATATGCTCAGATGGATGCAAGAATGTTTGCAGAAATTATTAGACCCGCTATCGCTGATAGGCTTGGCTCAGTTTGTTTCATAGGGACTCCCGCTGGAATGGGAAATAATTTTTATGATTTGTTTGAAGATGCAAAGTCATTACCCGAATGGTTTACTTGTACGTTTAGAGCAAGTGAAACAGGATTAGTACCAAAAGAAGAATTAGAGTCGGCAAAAAAACTGATGACGGAAGATCAGTATGCACAAGAATTTGAATGTTCTTGGACAGCCAATATATCTGGTTCTATTTACGGAAAAACAATTCAACAAATGGAAGAGGATAAACAAATATCAAAGTTTCCATATGACCCTGGTTATCCAGTTGATGTGTATTTTGATCTAGGAATTAGTGATCAAACAGTAATTTTGTTTACACAACAGGTTGGAAGAGCCTTAATTGTTATAGATTGTTATGCTGATAGCAATAAAAGTCTTGACTACTACGCCGATTATATACGAAAAACAAATTATAATATCCGAAATTACGTTTTTCCTCACGACATAGAACAAAGAGAACTATCAACTGGTCATTCTAGGAAGGAATATGCGTATAATATGGGGATGTCACCCCTAAAAGTGTGTCCAAAATTGTCCATAGAGGATGGTATTCACGCTGGTCAGATATTATTAGCTAAAACCTACATAGATAGAGAGAAGTGTAAGCCATTTTTAGATGCGATGAAGTGGTATCATAGAAAGTGGATAGATAAACAAAGAATTTTCTCTAAGCCAGTACATGACCATAGTAGTCATTATGCTGATGCTTGGCGAACTTGTGCTGTAGCAATACGTGAACTAGACTTAAACAACAACAGGAGATTAGATAAGTTTGCTGTTGGAACAAATTATAACCCCTTGGGAGAAAGGATGTAAATTATGGGATTTTTAAAACCAAAACCACCAATGATGCCAACATTACCAACACCTCCAGTAGTACCACCTGTAATTTCAGATGATTTGCCTGACTCAACTAAAGATAAAATTGATGCAGCTCTTAAAAATAAAACAAAAGGGTACACGGAAACAATAATGACAAGCAATCAAGGTGATACAAGCGATGTTAAAACTAAAAAGAAAACTTTATTAGGTGCATAATGGGAGCAAGTACAGCAAAAGGTAGTAGCGGCGGCGGTGGCGGAAGTTATGGCGGCGGTGAAAGAGATAGAAACGAGCAAAAAAACGTAGTTAACAAAGTTAAAGTTAAAACGGCTGCATCAAAAGCAAAAAATAAAGCATTAGCATCAGGAAATACTATGTATGGCGGTGCTGTGTCTAAAGGAATAGATGACGCTTTAGTTAAATCAAAAAACGTCAAAGTAGGTAGTTATTTTAAAAAAGTTGGCGGTGAATTTATACGACTAGATGCTGCTGAAGGAAAAAGATTATATAATCGTGGTGACCCAAGTGTATCTAGGTCAGTTATAGGTAACAAAACAAGCGCTAATTTAAAATACGGATCTGGTGGCGTAAGTACAGCGATGGGTACAGGTGATCCAAGTGGTGCATTAACATCAACAAAAATTTCTAGTGATATGTTAAAATCACAAAACAAAACTAAAGCATTATTGTTTGGTGGTGCATCGGCAATGATGGGTCCAATAGGAACGCCATTACGATTAGCTGCGGGAAAAGCAGCAGCAGATTATTTACAACCTGAAGAAGCCTATGCTGATTATACAAAAGGTTTTGAAGCAAAACAAATGGGTAAAAAATTTACAAGTGACAGAACAATTTTAGGTATCTTAGGACTTAAAGGTAATAAAAAAAATAAGTTAGGACAATAAATGATTAAAGATCTTAGTAATCAATTTTCACAGTTAAAAAATAAAAGACAGAACTGGGAAAGTCATTGGCAAGAAATAGCTGATTATGTTTTACCTCGTAGAGCAGATGTTAATATTGATAGAACGGCTGGAGATAAAAGAACAGAAAGAATTTTTGACGGCACAGCACTTCATGCATCTGAGCTATTATCTTCTTCGTTACATGGAATGTTAACTAATGCAGCTACACCATGGTTTAGTATGCGTTTTAAAGACGAAAATTTAGCCATGGATGAAGAAAGTAGAGAGTGGTTAGAATCATGTACGCAAACAATGTATATTGCTCTTGATAGGTCAAATTTTCAACAAGAAATACATGAGCTGTATGTTGATTTAGTTACTTTTGGTACAGCTTGTATGATGATAGAAGAGGATGATCAAAAGTTTATACGTTTTTCAACAAGACACATAAAAGAAATTTATATTTCAGAAAACGATAAAGGTTTTGTTGATACTATGCATCGTGAGTTTAAGATGACAGCAAGAGCAGCCTATACTCGTTTTGGTGAAAACTTATCAAAAAGAATTAAAACTGTTGCAAAAGATAATCCATATGATGAAGTAACAATACATCATTGTATAAAACCAAATGATAAATTTAATCCGTACAAAGAAGATAATAAATCAATGGCGTTTACGTCTATTTATTATGATAACGAAGATCAAAAAGTTATATCTATATCAGGATTTGAAGAGTTTCCCGCTGTTATACCACGCTGGTTAAAATCATCGTCAGAAAATTGGGGTAGATCACCTAGTATGATTGCCTTGCCTGATATAAAAATGATTAACAAGATGGCTGAAACAACCATTAAAGCCGCACAAAAAATGGTAGATCCACCTTTACTTGTGCCTGATGATAGTTTTGTTTTACCAGTTAGAACACAGCCAGGGGGATTGAATTATTATAGATCTGGTACAAGAGATAGAATAGAGCCATTAAATATTGGTGCAAATACTCCTGTTGGTATTAACCTAGAAGAACAACGTAGAAATGCAATACGACAAGCCTATTATGTTGATCAGTTGTTAATGTCACAAGATACAAGAATGACAGCAACAGAAGTTATGCAACGTAACGAGGAAAAAATGAGATTACTTGCTCCTGTTCTTGGCAGATTGCAATCTGAAATGTTGCAACCATTAATAACAAGATGTTTTAATATTTTGTTAAGAAAACAAATATTACCTAATCCACCTGTTGCTTTGCAAGGTCAAACTGTTGATATTGAATATGTTTCACCATTAGCAAGATCACAACGTACAGGAGAAGTACAGGCAATATTACGTTCATTAGAAATCATATCACCATTAGCACAATCAATGCCAGTTATGGATTACATTGATAGTGATAAATTAGTTAAACATATTACGGATGTTTTAGGCGTACCACGAAAAGTATTACGTTCAGATCAGGAAGTTGCGGGTATGAGAGAAGAACAAGCAGCAATCGCTCAACAACAAGCTGAATTGGATCAAGCATCGCAATTAGCTGAAGCTGGAGGGAAAGCTGCTCCACTTCTCAAAGAACTAAATGGATAAAGAACAAGAAGAAATAATAAAACAAATACGACAATCATATCAAATAGTTTTTTCTTCTAAAGAAGGTCAAATCGTTTTAAAAGATCTTGAAAGACGTACAGGTATTCATACTTCTACGTTTGATAAAGATCCTTATGTATCGGCTAATTTAGAAGGAATGCGAGCGGTAACATTGTTTATAAAATCAATGTTAATGAAAACACAGGAGAAAAAATGACAGAAGAACAGGTAACTGTTGAAGAGCAACAGTCTGAGCAAACTGTAACGGAAACACCAGTAGAAACACAACCACAAACTTTTATAGATACTTTACCTGAAGATTTACGAGGTGAAGCATCCTTACAAAGTATTCAAGATGTTGGACAACTTGCAAAAAGTTATGTTCATGCACAACGAATGGTAGGACAAGATAAAATTGCTGTGCCAGGAAAACACGCAACAGATGATGATTGGAAACAAGTCTATTCAAAGTTGGGTGTACCTGAAACACCCGAAGGGTATGAGGTTAAATATGAATTACAAGAAGGAGCAAGTGATCAACCAGTAAAAGATTTTGTATCAAAAGCTCATACACTTGGTTTACTTCCTCATCAAGCACAGGGAATATTAGATTATTATTCTAGTTTAGAACAATCAGGACGTGATGAATTAGAAAAAAATAATACATTATCAAGACAAAATGCTGAACAGGATTTACGACAAGAATTTGGTTTAGCGTATGATAAACAATTATTAAAAGCAAATAATTTGTATAACAAACATTTTGCTGAACAATTAAAAGATATAAAGTTACAAGACGGCAGCAATATTTTAAATCATCCTGGATTTGTCAAAGCATTAGCATCAATGTCAGATAAATTTAGTGAAGATAATATTGGAGTAGAACAAGAGGAAGGTGGACCTATGACACCAGATCAAGCGGAAAAAGAGATCAATAAAATACTTGGTGATCCTAATGGTCCGTATTGGAATAAAGGTCATCCAAATCATAATGCTGCTGTGCAAGAAGTTTTCCAACTTCAAAATATGAAGATGGGAATAGAGTCGGAATAATCCTAAAGGACTCCGTGACAATCTGAAAGTAGATCGACTATCAGTCGTTAAATGAAGAATGATCCCTCAATCTGAGGAGAAATCAATCAAGCATTAACAACTTAACTTATAGGAGATTAGAATGTCTAATCAAATTACTACCGCATTTGTAGAACAGTATAGCCGTAACGTGTCTATGCTTTCTCAACAAATGGGATCAAAGTTGAGAGGTACTGTTGATGTGGAGTCTATAACTGGCAAAAATGCTTTCTTCGAACAAATCGGTGTAACCGCTGCTCAAAAGAAAACATCAAGACATTCAGACACACCACAAATTGACACCCCTCACGACAGAAGAAGAGTAAGTATGGATGACTATGAGTGGGCTGATTTAATTGACGATGTTGATAAAATCAGAATGCTTATTGATCCAACTAGCTCTTACGCTAAAGCTGCTGCGGCAGCTATGGGTAGAAGTATGGACGATGTAATTATCAGTGCATTTAATGCGGCGGCTGACACAGGTGTTAGCGGCGGTACTTCAGTTGCATTACCATCAACTTCAAAATTTGCTACATCAAACCAATCAGATGGATTAACTTTAGCTAAACTACGTTCTGCTAAAAAATTCTTTGATGCGAATGATGTAGATCCAAGTCTAAGCAGATACATTGTATGTGGCGCTCAACAAATTTCTGATTTGTTAGGTGACTCAACAATCACTTCTGCTGACTTTAATACTGTACGAGCTTTAGTACAGGGTGAAATTAATACGTTCTTAGGATTTAATTTTGTAACATCAAATAGATTACCTTTTGATGCATCAAATACTGATGACAGATTATGTTTTGCCTATACTGAAGATGCAATTAAACTTGCTGTTGGTAAAGATGTTCAAGCTAAAATTAGCGAAAGAGCAGATAAATCATACAGCACACAAGTTTATTACTGCATGAGCATTGGTGCAACTCGTATGGAAGAAACTAAGGTATTCCAAATACCTTGTAACGAATAAGGAGATAGAAAATGGCAAGTGTTAAAAGTGTAGCAATCACTAATCTTGACGCTACTCCTAGCGTACTAAGTGATGGTGGCAATCATTCAAGCATGAAAGTTTGGCACGATACTTACGAAGCTAGTTCGTTAGCAAGTGGATCGGATATTACGATTGCAAGAATACCAGCGGGATCTACAATTCACGATGTAGTTCTCAAATGTGACGCATTAGGCGGATCTTCAACGTTAAAAGTAGGTACTTCTGCTGATGATGATTTATTCATTGGTGTTACAGGAACCTGGAACGCTGGCGGTCAAACTCAATCTATGCAATCTGGCTCATCTGCGGGTGCACCAGTTGCAACAGTAACGGGTCTAGGTCACAAAGTAAGTACACAAACAGATATTATTATTACTACTGGTGGAGCATCCATCACAGGAACAATATTCTGTTGGGTATATTACACAGCATAATTAACTATGGGGGGATTTTCCCCCCCTTTTTTTTTCAGGAAATACAATGGCAAAACGAGGATTATACGCTAACATTCATGCAAAACGTAAAAGAATTGCTGCTGGTAGCGGTGAGAAAATGCGAAAAGTAGGAGCAAAGGGAGCGCCTACATCAGCAAATTTTAAACGAGCAGCAAAGACAGCTAAGAAGAGGTAATAATGGCTTACGGAAAAAAAACTAAAATTAACAAAAAAAAAGGCGACTTAAATAAAGATGGAAAAATGTCAGGTTACGAAATGAAAAGGTCAATGGCTATTCAACGTAACATGAAAAAGAAAAAGAAATAATGGTCGCTAAAAAATATCAAAGTTCTACTGGCGGTTTAAATGCTGCTGGTAGAAAAAAATTTGGTGTTAAAGCACCAGTAAAAAAAGGAATCAATCCTAGAAGAGTTTCATTCGCTGCAAGATTTGCGGGAATAAGTGGACCAATGAAAGATAAAAAAGGTAAACCAACTAGATTAGCTTTAGCTTTGAAAAAATGGGGATTTCGAAACAAAGAGTCAGCAAGAAATTTTGCAAACAAACATAAGAGGAAATAATGGCAAGTGAAGTAGATATTTGTAACTCAGCATTAAATATGTTGGGAGCTAATAATATAATATCATTAACAGAAGATAGTAAAAATGCTCGTTTAATGAACCAACGATATACATCTGTTCGTGATAGTATTTTTAGATCTCATTCGTGGAATTGTTTAATTAAAAGAGTACAGCTATCAGCAGATACAGAAACACCAACACATGAATACGCAAAACAATATACATTACCATCAGATAGTTTGCGTGTTTTAAAAATAGGTGGTCATCATAACGGATCATCATCTGATTTAGATGCTGGACAAAAATTTAAAATAGAAGGCAGAAAACTTTTAACTGACGAAACAACTGTTTTTTTAATTTATATTGCAAAAATTACTGATCCTAATGAGTATGATACACTTCTTATAGAAACTATATCAGCAAAATTAGCATCAGAATTATGTTATTCTATTACTGCATCAACTTCATTAGCTGGTCAAATGATACAACTATACGATGAAAAATTGCGTGAAGCTCGTCATGTTGACGCTACTGAAGGTACAGCAGAAAATTTAGACGCAAGTTCATTTATTAATTCGAGGTATTAATGGCTAAAACAACTGTTGCCTTTACTAATTTTACGGCTGGTGAACTATCACCTAGGCTTGATGGCAGAACAGACGTTGGTAAATATTTTAATGGATGTAAAACATTAGAAAATATGGTTGTGCATCCTCACGGAGCAGCATCACGCAGACCAGGTACTAAGTTTGTCCATGAAGTTAAAACAAGTTCAGCACAAACAAGATTAATACCTTTTGAATTTTCGACTACACAAACATACATTATGGAGTTTGGTAATCAGTATATTCGTTTTTATAAAGACCAGGGAATAATTACAGAAAGTAACAAAACTATATCGGCTGCAACACAAGCTAATCCATGTGTTGTTACTGCTACAAGTCATGGTTATTCTAACGGGGATCATGTTATTATTTCTTCTGTTGTAGGTATGACAGAACTAAATGGTAAAACATTTAAAGTTGCAAACAAAACAACAAATACTTTTGAGTTACAAAATGTTGATGGTACAAATATTAATTCTACATCATTTACAGCTTATGCATCTGGTGGTGTCGCTAATAAAATTTATGAAATATCATCACCTTATGTAACAGCAGATATACTAACAATAAAATTTGCACAAAGTGCAGATATTATGTACTTGGTGCATCCAAGTTATGCGATAAGAAAATTAACAAGATCAGGTCATACTAATTGGACATTATCTTCTCCATCATTAACTGGATCACCTTCGCCAACATTAAATAACGCTACAAATAAATATCCAAGTTCAGTAACTTTTTTTGAACAACGATTAGTTTTTGCTGGAACGAATGATAATCCACAATCAATATGGTTTAGTAAAAGTGCTGAGTTAGAAAATTTTACAACAGGTACAAATGATACAGATGCGATGGTTTATACGATTGCATCAAACAAAGTAAATGCTATCCGATTTATGTCGGCTCAACGTTCTTTGTTAGTAGGTACTGTTGGCGGTGAATTTGTTGTAAGTGCATCTGGTACAACACAGCCAATAACACCAACAAACGTACAAATACAAAAACAATCAAGTTATGGATCGGCTAATGTTGATGCGGTGCAAATAGAAAATGTTACGATGTTTTTGCAACGAGCAAAAAGAAAAATACGAGAGCTTACATACAATCTAAATATTGATCAGTATCAAGCAACAGATATGACATTGTTAGCTGAACACATATCATTAAATGGTATAACAGAAATGGCATATCAACAAGAGCCTGATAGTATTTTATGGTGTGTTAGATCTGATGGTACATTATTAGGTTTTACTTATGCAAGAGCAGAAAGTGTTACAGGTTGGCATCGTCATATTATAGGTGGTAGCTTTGGTAGTGATAATGCTGTTGTTGAAAGTGTGGCGTCTATACCAACAGACTCAGATGAAGATGAATTTTTCATTATAGTAAAAAGAACTATTAATAGTGTAACTAGACGATATGTTGAGCATTTAACTTTATTTGATTACGGCACAGATCAGACAGATGCTTTTTATGTTGATAGTGGATTAACGTATTCAGGAAGTGCAGCAACATCTATTTCAGGATTAGATCACTTAGAAGGTCAAGAAGTAACTATACTTGCCAATGGATCTACTCATGCAAATAAAACTGTATCTAATGGATCTATAACATTAGACAGATCTGTTACAAAAGCACATATTGGTTTACCTTACACTTCTTTATTACAAACAATGCGAGTAGAAACTGGGGGTGATGGTGGTACATCACAATCAAAAGATAAACGCATCCATGAAGTAACTTTACGTTTACATGAAACTGTTGGTGTTGAAGTTGGACCAAACTTAAATAACATGGAAAGAATACCTTTTCGATCTAGTGCAGCTAGTATGGATGCTGCTGTGCCACTTTTTACAGGAGATAAACAAGTTGAGTTTCGTGATGATTTTAATACAGATGGATTTGTATTTATTCGTCAAACACAGCCTTTACCATTAACTGTAATATCTTGTTATCCTCGTATAACAATTAATGACGGATAATTTATATTTAACAGCATTTTATTCTGAACACGCACATCACATGGTTACATCTATGATGAATGATCCGCATACAGAAATAGATGCTAACTATCGAGATTTATTAAATAATTTAGAAGTACCTGAAATGTCATTTACTTCTATGTGCCAGGACAAGATTGTTTGTTCTGGTGGTATTATTCCTGTTTGGGATGGTGTGTTTGAAGGTTGGGTTATGGCATCTAATCTTATTTGGAAACACCGCATTAGTGGAGCAAGAATAATAAAAAAAGGAATGGATGAGCTAATCGAAGAATACAATGTTGTTCGTTTACAAACAGCCGTTAAAAAAGATTTTACACTTGGTCATAGGTTTGCTGAGTGGCTTGGTATGAAACAAGAGGGATTAATGAAAAAATATCAAAACAATGAAGATTATTTTAGATATGCGAGGGTAATGTAATGGCTCCTCCAATGATAATTGCGGCGGGTGTTAGTGCTGCTGGTAGTTTACTAGCTGGACAATCGGCTATGGCTGCTGGTCGTTTTCAACAATCAATGGCTGAACGTAATGCACAAATACTTGATCAAAAAGCAGAAGATGCATTAACAATAGGTCAAAGAAATATACAACAAGCAGAAAAATTATTTGAGACAGCAATGGCTCAAACAGATGTATCTTTAGCAAGAGCTGGTGTTAAAATGAATGAAGGTACACCACTTGCTATAGCAGAGCATAATTTATCAGAATTTGAATTACAAAAATTAAATATTGAATACGATGCAAATGTAGTCAGTTATGATTATCTTTCACAAGCTGCTAATTCTAGAATGCAAGGTGAGTTAGCTATGTATCAAGCAAAACAACAAAGAACAGCATCATTTATAAGCGCTGCTGGAACAATGGTAGGTGCATATGCAACACAAAATTTATTAAATACACAAGCTACACAAAACGCTGAAATAATAAAACAAAGTCAAATTAATAATAAAATTATTACTGATAATATGTTTAGTAATCAAAAAGATATTATTGATATAATTAATAATAATACCAAGCAAATTACAAATATTAAAAAAACTAACTCTTTAGCTTTTGCTAATCAATTTCCAACAGGCGGGTTTTAATGGTTGATATTCCTTTATTTACAAACAAAACAACACCACAACGTATAGCGGGTGTAACATCAAAAATACCTAACATATCTAAAGCGGCTGTATTGCCTGGCAAAGCTATTCAAAATTTAGGTAACACATTATTAAAATCAGCAACACAAGATTATAAAAATAAATTAGATTTTGAAAATAAAAAATTAAAACAACAAACAGATTTTGAAAACAAAACTTATAATCTAGAAAAACAAAAAGAATTACAAACTTACAAACAAAATGAAAATTTTAAAACAACTGTTGATCAATTAGAACAAGAAGCAGATACAAAATTTCAAATAGCAGCATTACGAATTACACAAAAAAAGAATGTTGTTAACACAATTAATGAACTTGAAAATTTTTCTAACGAAAAAAAATATGAATTAGCAACATCTTCTGATCTAAATGATGTTGATGGTTTTCAAAAAATTTTAACCGATAAAGCAAATAGTTATAAATTTAATGATGATGCAACAAAAATATTATTTGATAATGAATACGCAAAATTATTACAAAGTGAATCATTTAACGTAAGAAAAACAATACGACAAAATATTATTGATGTTGGTGTTGATACTTTTAATAATACAATCAATGATAGTATTTACAAAGCGGTATATGGAAATGACCATGACCGAGTAAAAGCATTTGATTATTTATTTGGTACTAGCGGTGTTGTTAAAGAAATGGATGATGCTGGTCTTGTTGTAAATCCTGAAATTACTACCGACAAAATACGCAAAATGTATGGATCTGTATTGTTTGAAAAAATGGTTGAGGAAGAGCCACAAAAATTTTTAAATTATTTAAATAAAGAAAATTATCAAGATGAATTATCAAAATTTTTAACACCTAATCAAATAATTAATTTTCAAAAAGTTGCACAGAATAATGTTGATAGTGAGTTACGATCACAAATACAAACAGTAAAAAGTATATCAACAGATATTAAAACACAACTAAAAGATCAAGAATGGATTATTAATAATACAACAAGAGGTAATTTACCAATACTTGAAAGTTTATTAGAACAAGCAGAAAATTTATCTTTACCAGGATCAGAAGAAGTTTTTGATCCAGCATTAGTTCAAGATATTCAAAATCTAATTAGTCTTGTTGATATTGTTGATGATTTTAAAGTTTTAAATAGTGAACAACAAAATTTTATTATTCAAGATGTTGAGTCTAATCAAAATACATTAGTAAATGATGATGATGATTTAACAAATATATCAAGAATTGAAGCAACAAAATTAGAAATATTTAAAAAAATACAATCTGATGTTGCAAAAAATATTGATGATGATGCTATTACAATGGCAAATAAATATGGTGTTATAGATAATATTGAGCGAGTTGATTTTGGTGCTGATTTATCTTCTGAAGAAGGAGTTGAAGCATTTTTTACACAGGTTGATAAAAGTATAGATCAGGCGTTAAAAGTACAAGCACATTATAATTTATCATCACCACAATTTTTTACTAAAGAAACAGCAGAATTATTAAGCGATCAAATTGCTAATGCAAATGGACCAGATGAAATTTATCAAATGGCACAAATGATTAATGGTGCATATAGAGAGCATTCATTAGATGCTTTTCAACAAATATCAAAAGAAGCGCCTTTACTAGCTGAAATAGGAGGTCACATAAATAATGGTAACGAGAAATTTGCATTAAATATTGCTAAAGGAATGATGTTAGAAAATGAAGTTTTTATTCCTGAATTTGAAAATTCATTTGCTTTTAAACAAATTTTTACACAAACATTTGGTGACTCATTAAATGACAATCCTCAAACATTACAAACTAAAATAAATTCTATTAACAAAGTTATTGGCGTTATAGGTTTAGATCAAGGTTGGTATAATAAAAATAAAACTTCTGAAAATATTATATCTTCTAATAAACCAGCTATTATGCAAATAATGGAAGAGTCAGTTGGTGCTACATATAATGGTAATGGTAAAAAAATTACTGGTGGCACAATAGAGTGGATGGATAAAAAAGTTATATTACCACCTAATATGATGACACAAGGAATGAGTAATAGAGATTTTGAAAAACTTATTAATAAACAATTAGTTGATAATCCTAATGCCAATGCTTTACTAGAAAAAGCTGGTGGTAATCGAGGGTTACCAGTAGCCTCACCTTTTATTAATGAAACTGAACAACAAGAAATACAATTAAATTCAAAAGAAATATTTGGGGGAAGTGCGCCTTATTTTTGGGATCAAATTGGTCCAGGATTGTATTTATTATCTTTGTTTGATCCAAATGATAAACCAATAAATCCTGAATACATAAATTATGCGGGTACAAATGAGCCTTTTATTTTTGATCTAGGCTCTATTGTAAATGATATTCAATGAAATTTTATGATACACAAAACGCTTTAGAAACTAAGCGTATAGAGTCAGAATACCAAAAAGCTAGTTTGTTACCAGCAGACAGTTATGAAATATATTCACGAACATTAGAAAATACAAAAGCATTTGGTTTATCTGCATCTAAATCGTGGAACGCTATGGATGATTATTCTAAAGCTAATGAGGAAATAAAAAATAAATTTGGTGTAGATCTTCCTAATCCTTTAACAGATATAATAACTGATGTACCAGGATTAGATTACACACCGACAGTATTTTTTCAAGATTATAAAAAAAATATAGATTGGTGGAATAACGAAGTACAAAAATTACAAGAAAATAATCCTGAAACAGAATTTAAATCATTTCAACAATTTCAAGATGAACGAGCAGCACAATACAGAGAAGATGAATTTTTATTAAATGAAAAACAACGAGCAGCTAGAACTTTTATGCAAAAGTATGGTGCAAGTTTTTCAGCCGCTTTTGTTGGTTATATGCAAGACCCCCTTGTTTTAACATCTTTACCTCTTAGTGCTGCTTATTCTATACCAAAAAATTTTGGTCTTGCGTCTTTAAAAATAGGATTGTTTGAAGGTGGTCTTGAAGCTGGCAGACAAGCTATGATTGAAACACAAGTGCAGCCATATCGTAAAGAATTAGAAATGAGTTATGGAACGCAACAAGCATTAACAAATATATTTGGCGCAGCTATTGGTGGTGCTGTTTTAGGTCCAACGGCTTTTGCTGGTTTCAAAGGGATTGGTGCTGGTGCTAGAGCTACAGGTAGAGGATTTTTATCTGCAAAAGATTTAGTTAATATGAAATTATTTCCTGAAAATTTTTTAGGAAAAAAACTTAATAAACTTGTATCACAAACAGATTTAGATACGCCACTTGATGAAGTATTTAAAAAAGCAAAAACACAAACATTATTAGATACGTTTGATGATTTACCTAAAAACATTACATCAAAAGAAAAATATCAAGATATTATTTATAAAACAAAACAAGCTGTATTAGAAAGTGAACAAAATCCTTATGCAAACACAGTAGAAGGTGAACGTTTACACGATAAAAATTTTAAAAAAGCATACAATCAAGTTGAAAAAGATGAGCCAATAGACATTGTTGATGAGTCGAATGTTGAATTAAAAAAACCAGATATTGTAAAAACAATTAATACGGAAGAAGGTAAACTTGCGGGATTAGAAGAAGTATATGAGTCATTACCTGATACAAAAGAAATATTACCGCAAAAGAAAAAATTAAAAACACAAATTAATAAAGCAAAAAAAGAAATTAAATCTTTAAAAAAACAACTTGCTGAAAAGTTTCCTGATCCAACTTTACCGCCAAGTTTAATAACACCTGAAGAGCCAAAGACACAAACATTCTTACAATGGTTATCTAAAAATAAAATTAAATCTGATGATGGAAATATTGGTGACGTTAAAGCTATACTAGATAAGTCAACTTTTCGTTATACAAAAAAAAATGGTTTTAGTTTGGATGATTTATTAACAAGAGCTAGAGAAGATGGTTGGTTACCACCAAAACCAGATGGTGTGGATGATTTAAGTATAAATGATGTTTTAAATTTAATTAGTGAAAATCCTGTAAATCCTAAAGATCAAACTAAAATTGCTGAATTTGATGCAACAATACAAGTTATTCAACAAACAATAGATGAATTAGAAAGTGCTGGAATAGATCCTGTTGGAATGACAGATGATCAAGTTACACAAGCATTACAAAAATTAGAAAATAATGTTGATCAAAAAGATCTGGTTAAATTTAGAGATGAAGATTATATTGATGAATTTGCTGATGACTCTTTTAATGATTATATGGATTTTATAGAAGAAAATAAAATACCAGGTAAAACAGAATTAGTGTTAGAAGTTGCAGAAGATGGTACACCTTCTAAAACAACAACAGCAAAACAATTAGCGGATGAACTTGCACAGGAAAAACGAATGATTGATGAGTTGGCTAAATGTGAAGGATTGGATTTATAATGCCTAGTTTTAGAGAATGTATAGTCAAGGCACATAAGGGTAAATTAATTAACGATACCCAGCGTGATGAAATGCTTTCTATGTTTGATGATAAATTAGAAATGTTTTCTAAAACATTAGCTGAGTCAGAAGCAACACAAGCAGCAAGTAACGCAACTTTTAAATTATTAAAAAAACAAACAAAAACAAAAGCTATTGAAAATACTATTTCTGTAAAAAAATTAAATGATCTAAAAAAAATAATTAGTGAATACAAAAATATTAATGAAGAAGTTGATGTATCACAAGGGTTTAGAGCTATACATGGTAAGGCTGAAGGTAAACGTATAGTACAAAATTTAGAAATACGACAAAGAACAGTATTTGGTAGTTTAACAAAAAATCTATCTGACTTAATGGAAGCATATGCGATGCCATTAGTAAGACGATATAAAAGAGCAAATCCAAAAGCATTAGTTGATGAAATGTTTAATCCTAGCAGCACAGGAAATAAAGGTGCTGAAATTATGGCAAAAGCATTAACTGAAACTTTTGAAAAAGCCAGGGTGTTACTAGCAAAGCAAGGTGTCTTAGTTAACAAAGATCTGAATTGGAAATTTCCACAATCGCATAACACAAGAGCTATTGAAAAAAGTAAAATAGGAAAACAAGGTTGGGTTGATTATATAAAACCATTATTAGACAAATCAAAAATGGTTGATGATAAAACAGGTTTAACTTTTGATTTATTGCCTGAAGCAGAATTTACAAAAGCATTACAAGCATCCCATCGAAATATTATGACCGATGGATTAGGTAAAGGAAAAAAAACAGGATTAAAAAAATTTCAAGAAAGTCGTTTTTTAATATTTAAAGATGCTGATAGTTTTTATTCGTACAATGAACGATTTGGATCTGATCCCGTGCAAATGGTATATGAACAATTAGACGTTATGTCGAGAGCTATTGCTGAAACACAATTATTTGGTCCAAAGCCAAATGTTGTTCGAAACACTTTAAAACAATTTGTTTTAGAAGAAACGGATAAAACTGTTGATGGATTAAAAAGAAAACGAATAGGTGGTGTTATACCAAGGTTTAAAGAACGAGGTAGAGTTAATACTTTTTTAAAAAAAGCAGATTTAGAATATGATTTATTTGTTGGTAGAGGTCATTTATCTGTAGATGGAGTTGCAGCAAAAATAGGTAGTGATGTTCGTAATGTATTAACAGGATCATTATTAGGTGGATCAGGAATAACAGTTTTGTTTGGTGATTTAGCTACAACATTTAATTCTGCTGCTATTCGTGGTTGGTCACCTTTTAAAGCTGTAGTAAATAGTTTAGGAGAACAATTTACAGGTAAACAAGGCAGACAGGATGCAGCATACTTAGGAGTTATTTTAGATGATCTTATTCAAAATAATATGGCGTTATCTCGTTTTATGGATGACTCAGACTCAGGTGGATTAGCTAAAGTATATGCAACAAGTTTATTACGACTTGGTGGAGTTTCACGATTTACACAACAAGCAAGAAATGCTGGAGCTAAATTTATTTTATCTGACAGTGGTATAGGTCAATATACAAAACACTCTTTTGATGAATTAGTTACTTTATCAAAAGGTAAATTTAATAAATATGGCAAAACTATAAAGTTATTACAAACTTACGGCATTACAAAATCTGAATGGGATATTATTCGTACAACAAAAAAACATAATCCAAGAGGTAATTTAAAATTTATTGATCCAGGAGAAATAGCAGCTCGAACAGATATAGACGAAAATTTGGCTGGTGATATTGCTAGTAAATTTATGGATATGGTTTTAACAGAACAAGATCATATGGTTGTTGTCAATTCACTACGTCAACAAGCGTCAACTTCTGTTGCTCCTAGAGGTACAGTTATAGGCGAGCTTGGACTATCAGCTTTTATGTTTAAAAGTTTTCCTATTAATGTCATTATTCATAACATACAAAGAGCATTTAGTGTTCCCCCTGGTGCATTAAATAAAACTAAATACGCAACAACATTACTTTCAGGAATGGTTTTAACAGCCGCAGCTACAATGCTTACTTATGATGTAATAGGTGGTCGTGATCCAAGAAGAGTACTCGATAAAAAATTTTGGATTGAAGCTATTGCGCGAAGTGGTGCTTTTGGTCCAGTTGGTGATGCTGTATTAGGGAAACCTGATGCAAGACATTTTGGAGAGTTAGCTAGTGGTCCAGTTATATCTTTATTAAAAGATACTTACGGCATTACTCTTGGTCCATTACTAGCGATGGGTACTGATCAAGAATATAATTATGGTGGTAAAGTGTCAAAATTTGTTAAAACTTGGTCACCAAAACCATGGTATGGTAAATTAATTTTACAACGATATGTTTTTGATCAATTAGATAAACAGTTAAACGATAATCATTATTCTAGGCAAAGTAGGCTAGATCAGTACGTTTATGAACGAGGAAGTGATTATTGGTGGCGTCCTGACGAATTATCGCCAGAAAGATTGCCAAAATTTAGTCAATAATTTTATTGTACTTTATTGACACTTATATTAGATATTAAGAATATAATAGACGTTTCTGTCTAAATTTTCTTTTTTCATAACATTTTAGGATAATTAAGGATGACTATTTCATCAACAACTACTAAAAATTCATATAGTGGTAATGGGTCAAGTACGGCTTTTAACTATACTTTTAAAATTCCTACATCTACGGATATAGAAGTTATTGTACGTTCCAGTAATGGTACTGAGTCAGTTAGAAGTGAAGGATCAGGATCTACAAATTACGGCATTTCAGGTATTGGGAATAGTGGTGGGGGAACTGTTACTTTTGTTACAGCGCCTTTATCAACGGAAACTGTTGTACTTCGTAGAAACACAGCTAAAACACAAGCTACTGATTATGTTGCTAATGATCCATTTCCAGCAGAGTCACATGAGTCGGCATTAGATAAGCTAACAATTATAGGTCAAGATTTACAAGAACAAGTTGATAGATCTATTAAATTGTCCAGGACTAATACAATGTCCTCAACAGAATTTACAGTTGGATCTTCAGATCGTGCAAATAAAATTCTTGCTTTTGATAGTTCAGGAGAGATCCAGGTAACGCAAGAGCTAGGAACATTTAAAGGTAACTGGGGTGCATCTACTAGCTATCAAGTTAGAGATATTGTCAAAGATACATCAACTAATAATATTTTTATTGCCTTAACAGCTCATACATCTTCTGGCTCACAGCCACTAACAACGAATACGGATAGTGCTAAATGGAGTTTATTAGTAGATGCTGCATCGGCAACGACAAGTCAAACTGCTGCCGCTACAAGTGCTACAGCTGCTGCAAGTTCCGCTACTGCTGCTGCATCAAGTGCTTCAACAGCATCTGGTCATAAAGATACAGCAACGACAAAAGCAAGTGAAGCTGCATCATCCGCTACAGCTGCGGCATCATCCGCTACTTCTGCTGCTGCAAGTTATGATAATTTTGATGATAGATACTTAGGAGCAAAATCTTCTGATCCATCTGCTGATAATGATGGCGATAGTTTAATTACTGGTGCTTTATATTTTAATACATCAAACAATGTAATGATGGTTTACACAGGAAGTGCCTGGGTAAGAACAACACCATCATCTTCGGATCAAACAAATATTAATACTTTAGCTGCTAGTGCAGTTGTAACTGACATGGGTTTACTTGCAACAAGTGATGTTATTGCAGATATGGCTTTACTTGCAACAAGTGATGTTATTGCTGACATGGCTCTCTTAGCAACTTCTGATGTTATTGCTGATATGAATACTTTAGCAACATCAGATATAGTAAATGACTTAAATTTACTGGCAACATCTGATTTTGTAAGTGATCTAAATCAATTAGCAACAAGTGATTTTGTTTCCGATCTTAATGCTCTTGAAGCAATTAAAGCTAATGTAACAACAGTTGCTGACAATGTTGCTGGAGTAAATAGTTTTGCAGAAAGATATAGAGTAGGATCAAGTGATCCAGCATCATCATTAGATGAAGGAGATTTATTTTATAACAGTACGAGTAATGTTTTAAAATATTATAACGGAAGTGCTTGGACAAATGTTGAAAGCACAGACACAAGTAATTTAGCAACAAATGGTTTTAGTATAGCCATGGCTGTTGCTTTGTAAGGAAAGGTAAAAATGGCACAAAATTTTAGAGCTTATACAGCAAACAATGTAGGCACAAGTGCGGCTACTTTATTTACAGCTAACTCTTATGATACTGTTGTTGGTATTCATGTTACTAATGTTCACACAGCAGCAGTTAATGTTGATGTTTACATTAATGATGGATCTAATGATATTTATCTAGGTAAAGGAATGCCATTACCATTAGGCGGAGCTTTACAAGTTTTAGGTACAGGAAAAGTAGTAGTGCAAAATGGTCACGCATTGAAGGTTGTTTCCGACACAGCAAGTAGTGTTGATGTTTGGGTTTCGGCAGTAGATGACATTAGTACATAGAGGATAGTATGGGATATATTGGAGCTACTCCTAGTAATGCATTTATTAATAATGATGTTCAACGTGTAACTAACAGCACAAATAATTATGTTGATTTAGATCATAATATTTCATCACTTGATAGTGTTATTGTTTTTGTGAATAATGTACGTCAAGAAAGTACAAACCTTACTTTTACATCGGCTAATCGTATTACCCTGGGAGATACACTTACAACTTCGGATGTTGTTGAAATTGTATTTATAGGCAAGGCGGTTGCTACACAAAGTGCAGCTGCAAATTCTATTACAAATAATATGCTCTCAGGAAGTATAGCAAACGCTAAACTTGCTAACTCTAGTATTACATTAAATGGCTCGTCAGTTTCTTTAGGTGGTAGTGCTACTATTGGTGGTGGTAAACTTCTTCAATTTGTTAATTTAGCTACAACTAGCAATGTTACTGTTAGTTCAACTAGTTATACCAGTG